>JACCDX010288733.1_pt1 | contig 15006 bp, 14 predicted proteins | sample 7449681 | NCBI WGS metagenome assembly JACCDX01 (sample SAMN15323450, study PRJNA562643) | freshwater metagenome | isolation source: river surface water | place: USA:Blue River Watershed | collected 2017-08-18
GCCAAACTGAGGCAGCTGACTAATTCTCCAAGCACCAAGAATCAAAACTAAAACTACTATTCCTACATTCCAACTCTGTCTGCGAGCTTGAACTAAATTCATGAGGAAACCACCAAACCATGGGCTGCATTCATTAAGTTCTCTTCACTACATTTTTCAAACTCAAGGTTAGCCTGGACTTTGCCTTCATAAATCACAATTGCGCGATCACAGGTGAGTTGAATCTCTCGAAGCTCAGATGTAAACAAAAGAACGGATTTACCTTCGTCGGCAAATTTTCTAATTAATTCATAAATCTGTTGTTTTGTTCCAACATCGATTCCTCGTGTTGGGTCAAAGCAAAGAAGTAAATCAAATCCAGTTGTAACCCATCGTCCAATAGTTACCTTTTGCTGATTTCCTCCAGATAATCTCTTAACCTGAGATTTAGCACGTGTGTCGATTTCAAGTGAGGCAACAGCATTATCTACTGTCTTGTTCTCATCTTTTGATTTAATTCTGCCCCAATTTGTAAATCCTCTAAATCTGGTTAGAGCTAGATTTTCTCTAATTGAACGCTGTGGCATTAATGCAGATTTACGATCGCCGGGGACATAAGAGATTCCCAATTTGATGGCATCTGCTGGATGTTTGAAGGAAACTTTTTGGCCACTGACGATAATTTCACCTGAATCTGGTTTTGCTTGCCCGGCTAAAATCTCAAATAAAAAGTCTTGTCCCTGACCTTCTAGGGCAGCAACGCCTAATACTTCCCCTTTTTTAATCTCAAATGAAACATCAGTTAGGTTTTTTCCACCTGAAAGGTTGATAACTTCTAATAAAACCTCTGACTCACCTGTCCGTTGCTTACTTTGTTTAGTGGCATTGGCAACATTATTTTTCTCTCCGAGCATTGCCGAAACTATTCTCTCTTCAATTTCTTTGTTAGTCTCAAAAGAGTCCACATCTATGCCATCTCTGAGAACTGTTGCCCAATCACAAATACTTTCAATTTCGGCAAGTCGATGTGAAATGAAAATAACCGATTTGCCTTTCTTCTTCTGAGCATTCATGATCTCAATGACTTTGTCAGCCAGATCTATCGGTAACGCTGCTGTGATTTCATCCAGGATGAGCAGTTCTGGATCATGGCTAAGCGCTCTGGCAAGATCGATCATTCGTAATGTTGGCAGCTCAATATTGGCCGCAATCTCATTTAAATTTACCTTTAGCCCCATGGCATCGAGCTCTTTGAGGAAACGTTTTTCATTTGTTCCAGTCAGAGCCAAATTGCGCTGAAGAGAGACATCAGGAATTAACGCAGGATCCTGAAATACTGGCGCAATACCATTTTTTCTCGCATGATCCGGAGAAGAAAACTGAACTCTCTTACCATGTAATGAAATATCACCTGTGTCAGATGAGATGACTCCAGTTAAAATCTTTACCAAAGTGGATTTGCCTGCACCATTGGCACCCAAAAGTGCATGAATTTCTCCCGGTCTAACAGACAAATTAGCTTTCTTTAGGGCTACGACAGGACCATAAGATTTCGCTACAGAGTTAATCTCGAGCAGTAGATCCATGGTCAAATTTTTTCCTATCTGTCTTTGCAATTTTATGGATTTTAATTAGTTGAGGCTTGAAGATTTCTCTCCAAGCCTCAACTAATGTAAAGCAACTACTTAACCATTAGTTGAACTAATAGTTATTAGCGTCCTCCGTCATTTGAATCTTGTGGTGCCTTGCAACGGAATAGCTGTGTTGGTGTAAATGATGTCTTTCCAGGTAGTGAAAGTGTTGCAGAGAAAGTTGCTTCTTGTGTCGCAACAATACGTGCATCAATTTCCTTCTTGTTAGCTGCATATGTAAGTGCCTGAGGTGCCAATAGATTCTTAGCTGGAACAGTCTTACCATCAAGAAGATCGATCGCTACTTTGGCTGCATATCCGCCAACAATTGCTGGGTTAGGAACAACGATTCCAACAAAGCCCTTAGGTGCAAGTGACTTAGTTAGCTTCATGAATTCGTTGTTATCTGAACCAACAACAGGGATGTACTTACCGCGTAGCTTGGTTGTCATCGCAGTTACGATGTTGTAATCGATACCTGATGTCCAAACACCTTGGAACTTACCTGGAACTAGCAATTGGTTGGCAAGTGTTCCGCCTGTTGCCCAATCCCAGTTAGTAAATACCTCTTTGGTGATTTTGATGTTCTTGTGCTTTTTCATCTCTTCTTTGAATCCTTTGTCACGATCTGTATCTGCGCCAGCACCTGAAGCACCACGCATGTATAGAACGTTACCCTTGTACTTCATAGCCTTTGCAAGCGCAGCAGCACCTACGCGACCATATGCAACCTGGTCATTTGCTACCAATGTTGTATTTGGAGCTGTGATTGCGTTATCAACTGCAATAACCTTGATGCCTGCATCTGTTGCTTCTTTGATCGCAGCATTGTTTGCTGCAGGATCTCCGGAGTTAACGATGATTGCATTCATGCCTTGAGTCTTTAAAGTACGGATATCAGCTGATTGACCAGCGTTATCTGTGTTGCGTGAAAGAACAGTTACGTTTGCAACCTTACCTGAAAGTGTTGCTTCAGCTTTGATTGCGCAAACCATAGTTTCACGCCATGAATTTCCTGCCCAGCTGTTACTTACGCCAATTTTATAGTTATTAGCTTGTGCTGGAACCGCAAATACAGTTACACCCATTGCAAGAGCAACTGATGCAGATACTGCAATTGCAGACTTAATGCGCTTTGAACCTAGTTTCATTGCTTTCCTTCCGTTAGTCGAATGACTTTGGAGTTAAATCCTCAACCTTATAGTTGGAGATTTCAACCCCTTTTGCCCTTTTCCTGCGAATTGATATCAAATTGATACAAACCAACTCGTAAAACGAGCGGACTTGTTCCCTCTCGATTAGCCAGCACCCCCTATAGAAGCATTTGAACCGGTCAGTCGAGACGATAGGCGCCGAGCATGTTCGGCATAGGCAGCATCAAAGAGGCGCTTACTTTCGCTTTCGCCCACTACTGCAGAGCTAGTTAAAACCTGTGGTGTGTAGCCATTTGCAAAGAGTTTTTCTGCAACTTGAACTTTAATCTCATTAACAATTGCAATCGCAGTCATCGTTGAACCAGGACCAACAGGAGTTTGCATTCCCGGAATTTCAACAAGTGCATCTCCTAACGGCACCATTAAATCCAAAACCAAATCTGCATTATCAGACAGGGTTGTGCCAGAGGAATGACTAGATTTACCGGCCTTATTACTTGCCATAGATGTCACAGCAATTACTTTGATGCCACGTTTTCTTGCGCCAATTGCCATTTCGATAGGCACCGCGGTTTTACCGCCGACGCTAAAAATCATCAGGATATCGTTCTTATTAAAATCCCAATTTTTTAAAATCTCTTCTGCAAATCCTTCAACACGTTCGATAAACATGGCCTGGCGTTGGCCATTTGACCCGACTACTTGAGTATGGAATGTCATCGAAAGTTCGGCCATAGGATTAAAACCGGCATAAGAGCCGTAACGTGGAAACATCTCTTCCAATGGAATTCTTGAATGACCTGTTCCAAAGAGATGAACTACGCCATCCTTTAGTATTGAATCAGCGCACCATTGAGCAGCAGTACTAATCTTTTCGCCTTGTTGATCCATCAAATCAGTGAGTAACTGTTGGACTTTGGTACTCCAGAGACCAGCTAGTGAGGAACTCATGTGTGGATTACACCCCTTCAATTAGATCAACCTGTACTGGTACCCTTTCTGCGTGAACAGAATGTCTATACCAATTTTGAAGTCAAGGTAGTCCTTTCATGAAGGCAAGTCAAGGGAAAAGTAGTGAGAACTCAGGACTTCGATATCGAGAAATTGAGGCTTGGCTGCGGGAGATAATCCTTAATGGCCGCCCCGGTGAAGTTATCCCTTCTGAAGTCGAGATTGCAGCGAGTTTTGAAGTCAGCCGAATGACTGCCCGCCAAGCGGTTCTCAACTTAATGCGCGAAGGACTTGTCGATCGCCGCCGCGGTGCTGGAACTTTTATCGCAGACAACCCGCTGCATAGAAGGGAAGGCGTACTTCTTTCTTTTACTGAAGATATGAAGCGGCGCGGATTAAGACCATCTTCTGAGTTGATCTCAGCAAAAAAAGAGATCGCTACTCCATCGGATTTAAAAATGTTAAATCTTAAGGATCCATCAACTGTAATTGTGATTAAGAGGCTGCGTTTAGCTGATGAAACACCCTTAGCTCTTGAAAGAGTTGTGCTGACTTCACAGTGCCAAAAGGTATTAGATGAAGATTTAACTTCAGGTTCTCTCCATGATGCATTGCGGAAAAATGGGATCCAACCGACCTTGGCTAGCGGCTGGCTCAAGGCCAGATTAGCTACAACTCAGGAAGCTAACCGCTTGGACTTACCAACCAAATCACCTTTGCTGGTTGAAACCCGTGTGATTGAGGACCAGTTTGGAACACCAATTGAACACACAGAAACTGCTTATGCAGCTAACCGTTATGTTGTAGATATCAAACTTAATTGCGCACCGGCTGTTATTGCGCCATATAGCGCAGCACCAATTGAACCTGCATAAAACCCTAAAGTGGCAGGGACAATGTTGATATCACTTGCTGGATAAAGATAAGCACGCTCTTGCATGGCAGTACGAATTTCCTTAAGAAGAATGTCGCCTGATTGGGCAACACCGCCTCCAATAACAATTGTGTCCGGAGCAAGAACAACCATGATGTTGGTTAACGTAATTGCAATCCAGTAAGCCACTTCTTTAAAGGCGGCTAACGCTTTTTCATCACCTGCAACTGCATTTTTGTAGGCTTCTTCGGCTGTTTTAGTCCCTGCAAGTTTTGCGATTGCAGAAGAGTTTGTTAGAGGCTCTGCGCACCCTTGCGCCCCGCAACCACAGATTGGTCCGTCAAACTTAATGATTTGATGGGCAATTTCACCTGCTGCCCCACTTGCACCCAAATGAATTTTGCCATCGATTACTACTCCGCCACCAACGCCGGTTCCCATCACAAAGCATGCAACAGTTCTTTTACCAAGGGCTGCGCCCATGATGGCTTCACCTAAGGTGAAAGATCGCGCGTCGTTGATAATTGCAGTCGGCAGATTAGTTGCTTTTCTTATTGGTTCTAGCGCCTGAAATCCGCGCCAGGCACCTGGCAAATTTGGAAATAGTTCGATGGTTCCATCGGCATTAAATAGTCCAGGAACTGCAACCCCAACACCACTTAAATTAGAAAACTCCTTCTGCTTGTTAGCAGCTATTTCGGCAAGCCTAGAAACAACATGGGCAGGGCCCTTGTCTGCTTCTGTGGGAACGTCTTCTTCCTTTATAACTTTCCAGGAGTCTCCACTTTTTTCGATGACAGCAACTTTTATATTAGTGCCACCTAAATCTAAACCGAGAAATCTATCCACGACCGAATCTTTCCACGAATTCGTCAATCATCACAGCCGTAGTTGTTGCGCCGCTTCTAGAGATTCCAGCATCTAGATACTCCATGAGAGAGTCCAAGGTGCGCACTCCGCCAGCGCTCTTGATCTTTATGCTTGGGCTAACACTGGCCTTCATTAACTTAATATCTGCAATAGAAGCACCTGTTGGGGCATATCCTGTTGAAGTCTTAACATAGTGAGCACCTGCTGCTTCACTTAACTTACAGGCAGTTACTTTTTCTTCATCGGTTAGGTAGGCATTTTCAAGAATCACCTTAACTGTGTGTCCTGCCGATGCATCAACTACAGCCTTAATGTCAGCCTGAACCTCTGCATGTAAACCAGACTTTAGATGGCCGATATTGATGACCATATCTATCTCAGTAGCACCATCGGCAACTGCTTGCTTGGTTTCAAAGACCTTAACTTCAGTTGTATTTGATCCATGGGGAAAGCCCACAACTGTTCCAACCAAGACATCTGTACCTTTCAATAGATCAGCACAAAACTTCACATCAGATGGCTTGCAACACACAGATGCCACATCGTATTTTTTGGCAATCTCACATCCAGCTTTAACTTCTTCTCGAGTCATCTCTGGCTTTAAAAGTGAGTGATCAATCGTCTTTGCGATTATTTTTGCTGTGTACTTTGGATGTGACATTTTTATCCTTTTCATTAGTTAGTGACGTTGTTTTAAACTCCAGAGTTAACTGACCATCCCCCATCAATTTCAATAATCTGACCAGTAACTCCTTGATTTTCAATCAAATAAACATAGGCAGATGCAACCTGATCGGCCGATAGCTGAGTTGGTGCAAATGGTTGCTTTTTCTTTGTAAATTCTGCAATCTCAGGGTTTTGTGCAGCGCGAGCTGCCATAGGTGTTGCAACAAGGCTTGGCGCAACAGCGTTAACTCTAATTGAATCGGTTAAGTAGGCGGCAGAAAGGGTTTTAACAAGGGTATTAACACCACCCTTTGCAACGGCGTAGGCATGTGTTCTAAAAAATTCAGGCGAAGGAGAAGTTGCAAGAATAGATGAGGTCAAAATCAATGAACCGCCGCCATTGTTTTTGAAATACTTAATCGCTTCCCTGGCAGTTAAAAAAGCAGTCGTTAAATTTAAATCTAATGTCTGATCCCACGCTGATTTTGAAATATCTTCAATTGCACCATCGCCAAAGCTGCGACCTGATCCCCCAACTATTGAAACTACGTGATCTAATCCATCTAACTGCTTAATCGCTTTATCAAATGCGCCTAAAACTAACCGTTCATCTCTAATGTCTATCGCTGAGTAGCCCTTTACCTGTGAATATTGGGCCGATAACGCTTTACAGTCTTGTTCTTCTCCACCAACTATATAAATGGAGTAATCCTTATTTGAAAGTTGAGCAACTAATGCAGCTGCAATACCTCGACTGCCAGTGATTAGAACTTTATTGCCCATATTTTTAGTATAACTTAAGACCGCATTAGTTGTCTATACAATTGGAAGCTATTTCCTTCAGGTGCAAAACCCTAGCGCGGGTAGCCTTTGCTCATGAAAGGTGCACTCGCTCTTGCTGGTTCTGGTGAGTATCTACCTGTGATGCAAAGCCTGGAGCAATCACTTTTAAACAATGCAGTTCAACGTGGCAAGAACAACACCTATATCCAGATTCCAACAGCTGCGGGGCAAGAAAGTGAAGACCGAATTAGTTTTTGGAAAACACTTGGCTCACAGCAAGCAGAACGCTTGAATACACAGCAAGTATTTTTACCAATCTTTACTCGCGAAGATGCCATGAATGAAAGCTTTGCTCAAAAGGTAAAAAACGCTGGACTTATCTATCTCTCTGGTGGAGATCCTGGATATTTGGCGCGCACCTTAATTGATTCACCTGTTTGGTCTGCAATTGAAACTGCTTGGAGATCTGGAAGCTCTCTTGCAGGGTGTAGTGCCGGTGCAATGGCTATGGGTAAACATGTACCAAATTTCTTTAGACCAAAAGAAGAGGGAACCGACGGCTTTGGAATAATTGGCGAGATCCGAACGATCCCCCATTACAACAAGTTCTTTGGTTGGATCCCCGATGCTGCAGCTCGCAAGTTGTTAACCGCCCCGGCTGGAACATCGGTTATCGGTATCGATGAATCAACTGCCTTAGTAACAGGATTGAATAGTGATCCAGATGTTAGTTTTGAAAACAAGAATTGGCGAGTCCACGGTGAGAGTCATGTTCATCTTTTACGAGGAGAAGGCGATCATGCCCATAAGTTTGGCCATGGAGAAATCGTCACTCTTTAATTCTATTTAAGGAAATTACTTACTTGCCTGCTTTGCAACGCTCTGAGCAGTACTTAACATTCTCCCAATCCCTTGCCCACTTTTTACGCCACTCAAATTCCAAACCACAGCGGGCGCATACCTTGGGAGGAAAACCATTTTTTATCTTTGCTTTCATTTCTGGCTTAACTTCCTGACTTCTTAATATGTCGTGAATTCGATGATTTGAGGATTTGATGCAAGGCAAAGACAACTCTTGAACCTCGACGCGCTGCAATCCACTTATATCCAAATCGTCCGAAGGGGCCAGATGCTGAAATAAACATACTGAGCAGTCGGTTTCCGCGCTTTTTTAATAGAAATGCAATAGCTGGTGCACCGGCTAGAACTGTTGAATGTGTAATTACCTGTACTGATTGTGAGCACTGTTGATAAGTAAGGCCATATTTTGCTAAATCTGTCTGCTGAAATGGCTTTGAATCTATAACTAATCTCTGCTCAATCCATTCAATACTGGACTCACAGAACGCACATTCTCCGTCATAGATAACAATAATTTGATTTTCCATCGCGAGGTTAAGAGTACATGGCAGGAGAAATCGCAGTAAAGTAAAGCGATGGAGCGGCTTATCTACGTAGCTTTTGATCATCTCAATGAAAACTACGGCGCCATAAAAAATAGCGATCCAGCCAAAGATGTCATCGTCCTAGTTGAAAGTGCGCGCATGACAACGGGCCGAAAATGGCATGGGCAGCGACTGCATTTTTTGATCTCATCTGCTCGACACTTTGCAGCCCACCTAGAAAAACTTGGCTACACAGTCCGATATGAAAAAGCTGCTACAACGGTAGAAGGTTTGCAAAAGGTAAAAAAAGAATTCCCAGATTTACCGGTTATTTCCGCTGAACCATCTTCCTTTCGCCAGTTTGCCGCTCTCAAAGAATTTGGTGTGGAGTTTGTACCAAATGATTTTTTCTTAACTCCGCGGCCTCTCTTTGCAGAATGGGCAGATGGTCAAAAGAATTACTTAATGGAAAATTTCTATCGCCTTCAAAGAGCGCGCCTTGATGTGTTGATGGAAAAGGGCAAACCAATTGGTGGTGCATGGAACTTTGATAAAGAAAATAGATTGCCTCCCCCAAAAAACTACACCTGGCCCCCATATCTAGATCATTCGCGAGATCAGATCGATAAAGAAGTTGCCGCAGAGATTGGTTTCTCACCAGATACAACGTGGGCAACTACTCGAAGTGGCGCACTAGCTCAACTAAAAAACTTTATTGACAATCACTTTGCCCAGTTTGGTCCGTATGAAGATGCAATGGCGCTAGATAACTGGGCGCTACATCACTCACTGCTGTCTCCATTTTTAAACAATGGTTTATTACATGCCCAAGAAGTTGTAGCTGCGGCAGAGGCTGCTTTTAAAACAGGTGAGATACCAATTGCATCTGCAGAAGGTTTTATCCGCCAAATTATCGGTTGGCGCGAATATGTCAATGGAATGTATTGGTATCTAGGACCTGACTACCGAGAGAACAACCAACTAGGTGCAAGCCGCCCATTGCTACCGCTATTTAGTGATTCAAATAAAACACAGATGAACTGCGTCAAAACTATTGTCTCTGACATAGAAAGCCGCGCATGGGTTCATCACATTCCCCGGTTGATGGTCTTGAGTAATTTGGCTTTGATTACTGGTACTAATCCGCAAGAGTTTTTAGATTGGATGCGAGAAGTATTTATCGATGCTAGCGAATGGGTAATGGTTCCTAATGTAATCGGTATGGGATTACATGCAGATGGCGGGGCAATGATGAGCAAGCCCTATGCAGCAGGCGGTGCCTACATCTCTCGAATGGGCTCATATTGCAAGAGCTGTCTTTATGATCCAAAACTGCGCGTTGGCGACACTGCATGTCCTTTTACGACTTTGTATTGGGATTTTCTAGATCGGCATAAAGAAACATTCGTGAAAAACCATCGCATGAGCCAACAGGTAAATGGGTTAAAAAGATTGTCAGATTTAGAAGTGTTAGGTGTTAGAGCCGAGCAGGTTTTAGAAGGACTTGATAAAGGGCTTATCTAGAAAGGCCAATTAAGTACCTTGATTAAATTGACAAGTTATATACGCTTAGCGCCAACAAATGGCTTGCGACCAAAGCTTCTTGGAAACTCTACGACCTCAACGCGCTTGCCTGGACGTGGTGCGTGAACCATTTTCCCGCCACCCATGTAGATAGCAACATGGCTAATTGGCTTGCCAAAAAATACTAAGTCACCTGGTTTAACAGAGTTAAATGAGACGTTCTTTCCATATCTAACTTGCGCTCTTGATGAGTGCGGCAAGGAAACGCCTGCATTTTGGAAGGCGCGCATTGTTAAACCTGAGCAGTCCCATCTAGTTGGTCCTGCTGCTGCCCACACATAAATGTCACCAATTTGTGCGAGCGCATACTTTAAAGCTTTTGATCCACGAGAGTTATCGCCAACAAAACTTGATGCATATTTCTTTGATGCATCAAAAATTCTTCCTTCACGCTCGTTTTCTTCTTTTGCAAGGCGTTCGCGATCTTCCTTCTTTAACGTGTTCAGCAGTTTTTCTGCTGCTGCAAGAGATGATTTAGCTTTTGCAATCTCTTTATTTAAAATCGCTCTTTCGCGAATTAACAATGCAGTCTTGTCAGAGACCACAGACTGGGAAGCATCCACGCGCTGTTTACTTGTTGAGTACTGACGTAACTGGCGGGCATAGTTGGTAGAGACAAATCCTAAAGTTGATGCATCAGATAAATACTGTGAAGGATCTGCTGAAAAAACCAGACCTAGAGATTCTCCCAAGCCGCCTGACATGTAGTTTTGGCGAGCAATCTTTTCAATTACGGTACTTGCTGCATCTAAATCTTTACGCAAGACAACTTCTCGGCCCTGAAGTGACTGCATCTCTTTTTCTAGAGCTTTAATGCGAATATTTGCCTCATTGGCTGATTCATATTTTTCGGCAGCCAGAGTTCTAAGGCGATCTACTTCTCGCTGAACGCTTGCAACCGAAGGGGCAGCAGATGCAACAGAGGGAACAAGCGATATGGCCATGGCCATAGCAATCGACTGAATGGCCAAGCGCCAAAGACGGAGACTGATCCTGCCACCACCCAGATTGCCGGCAGGCAGGTTGCTGCTTTGAACCTGGACAGCCGTAGTTGTTTCAATAAGCACCAAAACATTGTAACCAAGTCAGTTGTGAGACCTCCCTTTGAGATGGCTCAGGTTTACGCGTAAACCCAAAGAAACATCTCACAAAAGCACTGAGTGCCGACTGGGCCATGCTCAGGTGAATTACGCAACATTCATGTTGCGTAAATACCCCCTTGCCCAGTAGAGTCAGAAACATAAATCGGCGGCCATCTAAGCCCTCGAAGGATCCCTAAAGAAAGAAGTCCTCGTGCCCTTTTCGAAGAAGCTAGCAGCCGCAATCGCATCCCTGATGATGCTCAGTCTGGTTTCGGCCTGTTCCTCTTCTACTAACGAACAGGCAACAGAGGTTTCAGAGTTAACTGTCTATTCGGGTCGATCTGAAGAGTTCATCGCGCCTTTTTTTGCGCAATGGGAAGCATCAACTGGCATCAAACTTAACGTTCGCTATGGAGACTCAGCCGAACTTTCTGCGCAGATTCTAGAAGAAGGCAACAACTCACCTGCAGATCTATTTCTTTCCCAAGATGCCGGATCGCTTGGCGCTATTTCACAGGCCGGATTATTTACAACGCTGCCAAATGATGTTGCAGCAAATATCCCTGCAGAGTTTGTAGCAGCTGATCGCCATTGGGTTGGAGTTACAGGGCGCGCTCGCGTATTTGCTTATGCACCAGATCGCGTTAAAACTTTGCCAACTTCGGTTGCAGATTTAACTAAACCAATCTATAAAAATCAGATTGGAATCGCTCCAACAAATGCATCTTTTCAAGCCTTCCTTACTGCGCTCATTGAAAACAAAGGAAGTAGTTTTGCCAAAGCTTGGCTAGAGGGTTTGCAAGCAAATGGCGTGAAGATATACCTAAAGAATTCGGCAATTGTTGAGGCAATTGATAAGGGTGAGATCTCAATTGGTCTTGTAAATCACTATTACATCTGGGAAGTTTCAGAGGCGCTAGGCCGTGCGATTAATGTAAAGAATGGTTTCTTTGCTCCTGGAGATCTTGGAAACTTGATTAACGTCTCAGGTGCCGGTGTCCTGAAAACAAGTGCAAAACAAAAAGCAGCACAAGACCTAATCAACTACCTGACCTCACCTGATGCCCAACAAAAATTCGTGACCGATACCCACGAATATTCACTTATTGAAGGTGCAACACCACCTGCCCAACTGCCGATGCTAGATGCAATCGGTGCCCCTGCAATTGATTTAAAAACCCTTAGCAACATCAAGGCAACACAAGATCTACTTATCGAAGTAGGTCTGTTGTAGGAAAATGTTAACCACCTTCCCTGCACCAATTGAGCAACAGCCTGTACCGAGCGTGCAATCACGCTCTGGATGGCGAGTTGTTCTGCTTGCGGCAGTTGGAGCTGTAGCTGCTATTTCGATGATTCCCTTTGTTTATCTATTGGTTCGCGCAAGTGATAAACCAATAGATGAAATTATCCAGCTGCTATTTCGCCAAAAAACATTAGAGGTTCTTGCAACTACGGCATCTCTTGTTATGTGTGTTGTTGTGATCAACCTTGTGCTTGGAGTTGCGATCGCTAGCGGGCTTCATTTCGTGCAAGTACCGTTTCGCCGCCTGTTAGTAATTCCCACCGTGCTTCCTCTTGCCATTCCATCATATGTTTTCACATACACCTGGGTTGCACTTTTGCCTTCTTTTTCAGGTTTTGCGGCCGCAGTATTCATTCTTTCTATCTCTACGATCCCCTACATAATTTTGGCAACACTTGCTGGACTGCGAAGTATTGATGGCTCACAGATAGAAGTTGCTAGGTCGCTTGGACTTAATCCAGTTCAAACTTTTGCACGGGTTATTTTCCCGCAAATTCGAGGCCATGTAAGCGCCGGTGCCTTGTTGGCCGGTCTTTATACGATGAGTGATTTTGGCGCAGTCTCACTTTTAAATGTTGAAACACTGACGGTATCTATTCAAAACATGTATCGCGCTTCCTATGATCGAAGCGCCGCAGCAGTAATTTCATTTGTTCTCATCGCTTTTTCAATTCTCTTTGTGATGGCAAACGAGTCAATCAAAGGTAGATCAACTCAAAACCAGCTACTCAAATCACTTTCTGTAAAAACTCCCCTGGTGCAAAAGGCTTATCTAAAGGTTGCAACAGTTCTAATCATTGGCGCCTTTGCAATCGTGGCTGTCATTGTTCCCTTTTATGTTTTGCTCACTCGCTTTTTTTCTAACCCAGTAGCAATTGATTGGGCATCACTTGCCAGCGCAACGCTTTCTACAGTCTCTGTTGCCGCCCTTGGTGCATTTATTGCGCTGGTTCTTTCGGCGCCACTTGGGTATTTGCTATCAGGTGCACCAAGTCGCTTTGCATCTGTTACTAACAAGATGGTTGTCATTGCCCATGCTTTGCCGGGTGTTGTTGTTGGACTTGCACTTGTGTCTATCGGTTCAAAAATAGGTGGGCTTTATCAGACAACATTTTTGTTGGCATTTGCCTATGCAATTCTCTTTTTGGCCAAATCCGTAACCAGTATGAGCTCTTCTCTTGCCCGCGTTCCAAATGGAGTAAAGGACGTTGCAGCAACACTGGGAATGAATCAATGGGCTGTCGTTAAAAAGGTAATTGCACCTATTGCTGCCCCAGGAATTGGCATTGGAACAATCTTGGTTTTCTTAACTGCTATGAAAGAACTGCCTGCAACGTTGATGCTTCGTCCAACAGGTTTTGAAACGTTAGCTACTCAGATCTGGTCCTCTGGTTCTATCAATCGATTTAACGAGGCAGCGCCTTATGCCTTAATCTTGGTTCTTGTGGCTGCTATTCCAACGTTTTTAATTAGCCGGCCAGATAAGCAAGAGCAGTCCTTTAACTACGAGAATGCAGGAGGCCCAAGTGAACGCCCTTGAAGTCTCGCACCTTAAAGTATTGCTGGGCAACAAAGTTGTTCTAGATGATCTATCGCTCTCTCTTGCACAAGGTCAGATTGCAGCCCTATTGGGACCATCTGGTTGTGGCAAAACAACATTGCTTCGATCTATTGCAGGATTGATTCGCCCAAGTGAAGGCCAGATTCGATTTGGAAAGCAGTTGGTTTCTTTTTCATCAGTTCACTTGCCACCGCATAAGCGAGAGATTGGTTATGTCCCGCAAGAAGGCGCACTATTTCCACACCTTAATATCGCCGACAATATCGCTTTTGGAATAGATACTGCGGTCTTTACAAAAGATCAGATTCGCCAAACTACTAAAGAGATGTTGGCACTTACCGGCATGGAAGGTTTTGGAAAGCGCATGCCGCATCAGCTCTCTGGTGGTCAGCAAACTCGCGTTGCTTTAGCCCGCGCCCTTGCCATTAAGCCTTCCATTGTTTTACTTGATGAACCGTTTTCGGCGTTAGATGCAGAGCTTCGCACAGAACTGCGCACTGATGTAATCAACTTACTGCGCTCTCAAAACACAACTGCAATTTTAGTTACCCATGATCGCGAAGAGGGTCTTGTCTCTGCCGATGTAATCGCACTTATGCGCGATGGCAAAATCGTTCAATCAGGATCTCCTGAAGATGTGTATTCATCACCAATTTCTCCAACGATTGCCATCAGCACTGGCGATGCACTTGTTCTTCAGGCATCTAAGTTGGCAGATGGCTCCACTGACTACATTCTTAACCCAGTTAAGTCTTCTGCTCACTCTGTAACTGCAGGCCACATTGTTATTCGTCCTGAAGAGATTAAGTTAAACAAATCTGTCTCTTCAGATTCAATCAACGGACGAATTACCAAAATTGACTACTACGGTCACGATGCAATGGTTGCTATAGATATTGCAGACCAGCACCTGCAGGTGCGAATTCCTGGACCATTTGATTTTAATGTCGGCCAAAGCGTTGCCCTAGAGCACGTTGGTCCAGTTCGTTTTTTTGCAAACAACTAGAAAATTGTTGTTCTAGTTCAAACAACTAGTGAATTGTTACTCCACCGTCGATAAAGATTGTCTGGCCTGTAACCATGGCTGATTCTGGTCCTAACAAAAACAAAACAGACTGAGCAACATCTAACTGCTCTGCCATGCGACCTAATGGAATAGTAGACATTTTATCTTCCATAA
>JACCDX010392366.1_pt1 | contig 15000 bp, 14 predicted proteins | sample 7449681 | NCBI WGS metagenome assembly JACCDX01 (sample SAMN15323450, study PRJNA562643) | freshwater metagenome | isolation source: river surface water | place: USA:Blue River Watershed | collected 2017-08-18
AGGGCGGCGCTGCGCCGTCCGCCGGCGCCGGCAACGACTGACCCGGGGCCGACCCGTGCGCGAGCCCGTCACCGCCTGCGTGGGGCTGGGCGCCAACCTCGGTGAGGCCGCGGCCGCCGTGCGCCAGGCGATCGCCGACCTGGGTGCCTTGCCTGAGACGAGCCTGCTCGCGCAGTCGTCCCTCTACCGGACGGCGCCCTTCGAGGCCGAGGGCCCCGACTTCTGCAATGCCGTCGCTGTGGTCGCCACGCGGCTGCCCGCGCCGGTGCTGCTGCAGCAGCTGCAGCGCCTGGAGCTGGCCGCGGGCCGCGAGCGGCCCTGGCGCAATGCGCCGCGCACGCTCGACCTCGACCTGCTTCTGTACGGCGACGCACGCATCGACAGCCCGGCGCTCACCGTGCCGCACCCGCGCCTGATGCAACGCGCCTTCGTGCTGGTGCCGCTGGCCGAGGTGGCGCCGCAGCGGGTGGAGGCGGCTGCCTTGCGGGCCGTGGCAGATCAGGCCATCGCGCGCTGGTGACGACGCTGCGTCAGCGGCGGATGCTGCGCTGCTGCGCCACCTCGAGTTCGCTCACCGTATTGGCCTGGTTGCCCCAGGAGGTGCGCAGGTGCGTGAGCACCGCGGCGACATCGGCGTCGCTCAGGACCAGCGCATAGGGCGGCATGCCGAAGGGGCGCGGGTTGCCTGCGGTCGACGGCGAGAAGCCGCCATGCATCACCACCTGCACCAGGTTGGCGGTCACCGGCATGGTGACGGCGCGGTTGCCGGCCAGGCGCGGGTAGGCGCCGGGCACGCCCTCGCCCTTGTCGCCGTGGCACTGGGCGCAGTGCTTGTCGTAGATGCGCGCGCCGCGCTCGGCCACCTGCGGCGGCACCGGCGCCTGGCGCGGGCTGGCCGTGGGCGCAGTCGGCGGGATGTCGCGCAGGAAGGTGGCCATCGCCGACAGGTCCTCGGGCGACAGGTGCTGGGTGCTGTGAAGCACCACCTCGGCCATCGGGCCCAGTGTGCTGGCGCGCTCGGTACGTCCTGTGGCCAGGAGCTGCACCACGTCCTGCTGTGTCCACGCTGCGACGCTGGCCTCGTTGGGCGCCGACAGCGAGGGCGCGTACCAGGCCTGCATCGGGATCATGCCGCCCGAGAGGTCCAGCACCTCGCTGGCGCCCAGCGCATTGCGCGCGCTGTGGCAGGCCGAGCAGTGGCCCAGGCCCTGCACCAGGTAGGCGCCGCGGTTCCAGCTCGCGTCGCGCGTCGGCTCGTCGCGGTGCACGCCGGGCCGGAAGTACAGCGCGCGCCACACCCCCAGCGCCAGCTGGGTGTTCACCGGCCAGGCCAGGTCGTGCGCACGGTTCTCGCGCCGTACTGGCGGCACGGTGCGCAGGTAGGCGTACATGGCGTCGGCGTCGGCGCGCGAGACCCGGGTGTAGTGGGTGTAGGGGAAGACCGGGTACAGCATGCGGCCGTCGCGCGAGCGGCCGCGGTGCAGGGCGCGCCAGAAATCGTCGGCGCTCCAGGCGCCCAGGCCGGTGGCGTCGGGCGTGAGGTTGCCGGCGTAGACCGTGCCGAAAGGCGTGTCGATGCCGCGTCCGCCAGCCCAGGGCGCGCCGCCGCGCTCGGTGTGGCAGGCCATGCAGTTGCCGGCGCGCACCAGGTACTGGCCGCGTGCCACGGCATCGGCCGAAGGCCCTGGCGCGGGGGGCGAGGCGCCCGGGCCGTCTGGTGCTGTCGGTCCTGGGGATGCAGTGGCTGCCGTCGCCCCGCCAGCGGGTTCCGATTCGCTGCGCCAGTACAGAAGCCCCAGGCCCAGGGCGGCGGCCAGCAGGCCGATCACTGCCCCCAGGGCCAGGCGGCGAGCCCGCCAGAGCCCGGCGCGTGCCGGCGTGGATGGCGAGGTGGGCGTGCGTGCGCTCATCGCGTCACCTGTCCGGCCGGAAGGATGGCGCTGCCGCAGGCGATCGCCGGCGGCTGCGGCAGGCGCGCCACCGGGTGCCAGTCGGCGGGCAGGGGCTGCGAGGCCAGCCAGCCTGAGACTGCATTCAGGTCCTCGGGGCTGAGGCGGCGGGCGATATCAGCCATGCAGTCCGGCGCATGCGCGCGGCGCAGCCCGCTGCGCCAGGCGCCCAGCTGGGCGTTGAGGTAGTCGCGCGGCAGCCCCAGCAGGCCCGGCGTGTTGGGAAGCACGCCGGTCAGGCGAAGGCCGTGGCAGGCGGCGCAGGCCGGCAGCTGGCGCACGGGGTCGCCCTCCAGGGCCAGCTGGCGGCCGCGGGCGCGTGCGGCCTCGGACTGGGTGACGCGGCCAGGGGGCGGGTAAGGCAGGTCGACGCGCGCGAAGTGTGTGGCGATCTCCAGCAGGTAGTCGTCGGACAGCGGCTCGAGCAGGCGTGCCATCAGCCCGTGCTGGCGCCGCCCGTCACGGAAATGCAGCAGCTGGTTGTACAGGTAGCCGGCGGGCTTGCCCGCGATGCGCGGGTAGTAGCCGTCGGGGCCGGCGCGGCCCTCGGCGCCGTGGCAGGCGGTGCAGGCCAGGGTACGCTGGGCCATCGTGTTCTCGAACCGGGGCATGTCTGCGGCATGCACACCGTGGACGGCGAAGGCCAGCGCGAGGACGACGGCGGCGGGCAGGAAGGCCAGGGCGGCCGATGTGATGGCGGGCAGACCGCGGAGAAGGCTCAGGCTGGGTTTCATCATCGGAACCCGAATCATGCCTGCAATCAGGCGGCGGCCGCGGCCTACAGCGTGGTTCCGCGGCGGCGTCCACACTGGTTCAACCATGGCTCGTTCCACGCTCCACCTGCGCCGTCGCGCCGCCGGACCGGCAGGCTCGTCCTCTGCGCCGGATGCCGCAGACCGTCCCGGCTCCGGCGCGTCATCCAGCGGCGTGCCGCCATCGCCCGCCGCCGAGGCGCCCCTGTCCGATCCGGAAGGCTCCAACGCGACGCGGCCCACGCCGGACCCCGAAGCCGAACGGCACCCGGTGAGCGGCCAGGCACCCGGCGGCGGCAAGCCCCGCGGCCCGTTCACGACCGGCAACGTCTAGACCCCGCGCCGACAGGCGCAGGCGAAAACGCCGTACGCGGCGGCCGCGTACCGGCGCGCCAGATCAGGCCATGCGTCCCAAGACTTGCCTCGGCCTGGTGCTCGTGCTGGTGGCCTGTGCCGGTGCCGCGGGCGTCGTGGCGGCCCCTTATCTGGCGCCTGGCCTCCTGTTCCACCTGGTGCCGCAGTCACTCGTCGGCGGGGGCTCGTCCGCTCGCGCTGCGCCTGCCGGCGATCCGGCGGCGCACGTGTCTCCGGGCGACCGGCCCGCTGCATCGGAGCCGCAGGCCTCACGGGACGCCATGCCGGATTTCGGCGCTGCGGCCGCCTCCGACGAGGTGCGCCAGGTGGCCCGCTGGGCACTGGCCAGCGGCGACGCAGCGGGGCGCCACCTGGTGCTGGTGGACAAGCGGCAGGCCCGTGTCTTCGTCCTCGACCCGGCCGGTCGACTGCGCGGCACGGCCCCCGCGCTGCTGGGGCTGGCGCGCGGTGACCACACGGTACCGGGGATCGGCGACCGGCCGCTGGCCCAGGTGATGCCCGGCGAACGCACCACGCCGGCGGGGCGCTTCGTGCCGGAGCCGGGCATGAACACCCAGGGTGAGGACATTGTCTGGATCGACTACGACGCCGCGGTCTCGATGCACCGCGTGCGCGCCAAGGTGAAGTCCGAGCGCCGGCTCGAACGCCTGGCCTCGCCAACCCCGGCGGACAACCGCATCTCCTACGGCTGCATCAACCTGCCGGCCGCCTTCTATGAGCAGGTGCTGGTGCCGGCGGTGCGCGCCTCCGCGGTGGTCTATGTGCTGCCCGAGGTGCGGCCCCTCGCCGAGGTCTTCGGCCCGGGACTGCGTCCATCGCACCCACAAGCCGCGGGCAAGGCGCCTGTGGGCCAGGCGGACGGTGTCCGACAGCAGGTGCTGGCCCCTGCCGACGAGGTGCCCTCGCTCCGCTTCTAGGCTTGCCGCAGCCGGCCGCGATGCCGGCCGTCTCTTCCTTGTTCCTTCCTCCCTGTTTTCCCCATCTTCTAGGAGTCTTGTATGAAACCCTCGAACCTACTCAAAGGCCTGCTGGCGGGCGTGGCCGGCGTGGCCCTGGCGGGCTTTGCCGTGGCCCAAGGCTCCGGCAGCACCACCACCACGACCACCTCCACCGACCCGGCTGCCGGCTCGGCGACCGCACCGGCCTCCGTCCCCGGGGCCAGCCCGGACACCGGCACGTCGGGCGCGGGATCCTCCACCGGCACCGGCACCTCGGGGGCAGGTTCCTCCGACATGGGCACCTCGGGCGCAGGCTCCTCCAGCGGAACGGGTACCTCGGGCGCCGGTGCGTCCGACATGGGCACCTCAGGCGCCGGGTCCTCCGACACCGGGACCTCCGGCGCGGGCTCGTCGGGCACCGGTACCTCGGGCACCGACACGGGCGCCGGCTCCGGCTCCGGCAGCATGGGCGCTGGCGGCACCACCACCGACCCGTCTGCCACCGGAGGCGCCGCAGGCAGCACCACCAGCCGGCCGATGCGCGCCGACCGCAACTGACTCGGCGTCCGCAGGCCCGGGCTGCAACGCCCGGCCCTGCGGACGATGTCCCGGGGGCAACAGGGGCCTGGGATGCGTTCCGTTACAGTGCCGGGCTGTCTCAAGCACAGCCCGACACCCTGGAGTTGCCATGTCCCTTGATTTCACCGGCCGCGTGGCCATCGTCACCGGCGCCGGCGGCGGCCTGGGCCGCCGGCATGCGCTCGCACTCGCCGCCCGCGGTGCCAAGGTCGTCGTCAATGACCTCGGCGGCGCGCTCGATGGCACCGGCGGCTCGGCCAGCGCCGCGCAGAAGGTGGTCGACGAGATCCGCGCCGCCGGCGGCGAGGCGATCGCCAACGGCGCCTCGGTGACCGACTTCGCCGCCGTCCAGGCCATGGTCAAGGCGGCCATCGACACCTGGGGCCGCGTCGATATCCTCGTGAGCAACGCCGGCATCCTGCGTGACAAGACCTTCGCCAAGATGGAGCTGGAGGACTTCCGCGCGGTGCTGGATGTCCACCTCATGGGCGCGGTGCACCTGTGCAAGGCCGCCTGGCCGCACATGGTGGCCCAGAAGTACGGCCGCATCGTGCTGACCACCTCGTCCAGCGGCCTGTATGGCAATTTCGGCCAGAGCAACTACGGCGCGGCCAAGCTGGCCCTGGTGGGCCTGATGCAGACCCTGGCGCTGGAGGGCGCCAAGAGCGACATCCGCATCAACTGCCTGGCCCCCACCGCCACCACCCGCATGACCGAGCACCTGTTCCCGGCCGACATGCTGGAGGCCTTCGGCCCCGAGGCCGTGGTGCCGGCCATGCTGGTCATGGCGCACCAGGAGGCGCCCACCCGCACCACGCTGTGCGCGGGCGCTGGCGGCTTCGAGTCGGCGCATATCACCATGACCCGGGGCGCCTTCATCGGTCGTGATGCCGATGCCGACGAGCGCCTGGCGGCCCGCCTGGCCGAGGTGACGGATCGCCACGGCGACCAGGTGCCCGGCTCGGGCAGCGCGCAGGGAGAGAACGAGCTGAAGCTGGCGCGCGCGGCGCGCTGAGTGCGGCCCGGCCGGCCTTGCCTGCAGGTGCCGCCCCATTGAAAAAGGCCCGCATGACGGGCCTTTTTCATGTCTGTTCACCGACGCTGCTGGACCTTACTTGCCCCAGGAATCCTTGAGCCCGGTGGTCCGGTTGAACACCAGCTTCCCGGGCGCATGGTCCTGGCGATCGGCGACGAAGTAGCCATGTCGCTCGAACTGGAACTTGTCGTCCGGCCTGGATTGGGCCAGTGAAGGCTCGACCCAGGCCTGGGCGACGGACAGGCTGGCCGGGTTGATCTCCTCGAGGAAGTCGCGCTCGCCGGTGTCGGGCTGGGGCACCGAGAACAGCCGGTCATACAGGCGCACCTCGGCGGGCACCGCGTCGGACACGCCGACCCAGGTGATCACGCCCTTGGCCTTGACGCTGTCGCTGCCGGGCGTGCCGCTCTTGGTGTCGGCAATGAGCTGCGCGTGCACCGCGGTCACCTGGCCCGCGGCGTCCCTGTCGCAGCCGGTGCACTCGATCACGTAGCCGTACTTCAGGCGCACCTTGTTGCCCGGGAAGAGGCGGTTGTAGCCCTTGGGCGGCACCTCCTCGAAGTCGCCGCGCTCGATCCAGAGCTCCTTGCCAAATTGCAGCGCCCGCTGGCCGCGCTCGGGGTGGTGCGGGTGCACCGGGGCCACGCAGGGCTCGAGGTGGCCGGCGCCCATGACCGCATCCCAGTTGTCGATCACGAGCTTGACCGGGTCGAGCACCGCCATCGCCCGGGCGGCCTTGGGGTCGAGGTCGTCGCGCAGGGCGATCTCGAGCGTGCTGAAGTCGATCCAGCCGTTGGCCTTGGTCACGCCGATGCGCTCGGCAAAGAGCTGCAGGCTCTCGGGCGTGTAGCCGCGCCGGCGCAGGCCGACGATGGTGGGCATGCGCGGGTCGTCCCAGCCGGCCACATGCTTGTCGTCGACCAGCTGCTTGAGCTTGCGCTTGCTGGTGACCACATAGGTGAGGTTGAGGCGCGCGAACTCGTACTGGCGCGGCTGCGGCGCGTTGATCAGGCCGCCCTCGCGCAGGCGATCGAGCAGCCAGTCGTAGAAGGGGCGCTGGTCCTCGAACTCCAGCGTGCAGATGCTGTGGGTGATGTTCTCCAGCGCGTCCTCGATCGGGTGCGCGAAGGTGTACATCGGGTAGATGCACCAGCGCGTGCCGGTGGCATGGTGCTCGGCGTGCTTGATGCGGTAGAGGGCCGGGTCCCGCATGTTGATGTTGGGGCTGGCCATGTCGATCCTGGCGCGCAGCACCGCCGCGCCATCGGCCAGCTTGCCCTCACGCATCTCGCGGAAACGCGCCAGGTTCTCGGCCGGCGTGCGGCTGCGGAAGGGGCTGTCGACGCCGGGCCGACTGAAGTCGCCGCGGTTGGCGCGCATCTGCTCGGGGGTCTGCTCGTCGACATAGGCCAGGCCCTGGGTGACCAGGTACTCGGCGGCCCGGTACATGAAGTCGAAGTAGTCGCTGGCCTGGTACAGGTGCGAGGTGCCGTGGGCGTCCCAGCCGAAGCCGAGCCAGCGCACCGCGTCCAGGATGCCGTCGACGTACTCCTGTTCCTCCTTCTCGGGGTTGGTGTCGTCGAAGCGCATGTGGCAGACGCCGCCGTAGTCGCGCGCCAGGCCGAAGTTCAGGCAGATGCTCTTGGCATGGCCCACGTGCAGGTAGCCATTGGGCTCGGGCGGGAAGCGGGTGCGGATGCGGGCCGGGTCGAGCGCGCCGGCCTGGTGCGTTGCAGCATCGGCGGGACGGCCGGCCCAGCGGCGCTGCGCGTAGTGGCCTTGCTCGAGGTCGCGCTCGATGATCTGGCGCAGGAAGTTGCTCGGCTTGGCGCTGTCCTTGGCGCTGTCTTTGTCGACGGGGGCAGTCATAAGCGCTCGATTCTAGGCGGGCGGGCCCCTTGGTTACGTTCGGCAACGGGTGGGCCGCCGGGTCTGTGCACCTCGGCGGCGGCTGGCGCGTTGAAATGCGAAGCCCCCACAGGAGACAGCCATGCCCCGTTCCCTCCACGTTCCCCTGCTTTTTTCACTGGGGCTGGCGGCAGCCCTAGCGCCCGGCCTGGCCCGGGCCTCCGGCACCGTGTACTGGTCGGTCGGCGTGAGCCCCTCGCCGGGCGTGGCCGTGACGGCGGGCAATGTCCGTCCGCTGGCGCCGGCCTATGTGCTGCCGCAGGTGGTCGCGCCGGCCACGGTCTACTCCTCCGCCTACACCTACCCGGCGCCGGTCTACACCCCGCCTGCCGTGATCTACAGCCCTCCGCCGGTGGTCTACACCCCGCCGCGCGTCATCTACACCCAGCCCGTGGTCACCGCGGCGCCGGTCTACATCGTGCCCGCCCCGGGCTGGCACGCCCGTCACCCCGGGCATGCGCACGGCCACGGCCACGGCCACCGGCACCACCACGGCGACGGGCCGGGCCGCTACCGCTACTGAGGCCGCCTGGCCCCTGCTTCGCCCGACCGGCCAAAAAAAACCCCCAGGGGATGCCTGGGGGCCAACATGCCAGTCGCGGGACGGAGGGCCGGACCGGCTCACCCCGGAGGAGGAGGGGGACTCAGAGGGGTCGGGGTGATGAGCCCCAAGTAGACCGCCTCGGGCTGGGCGGGGGTGTAGGACGGTATCGCCACCTGCCGGCCCCGGGCGCCTTTCCTGCATCATTCCTACAATGAGCCGGATGAAGAAGTACGGCTGGTGGTCCTGGAAGGTCGGCGCCGCGGCGCTCGTGGTGCTGGCGGCCGCCGGTGGCGGCGCCGCCTGGTGGATGTCCTCGCGCGAGCCCGCGGTCAGCTACCGCACCGCGAAGATCGAGCGGGGGCCGCTGCAGGCCACGGTGTCCGCGTCGGGCTCGGTCACACCGGTCACGCAGGTCTCGGTCGGCACCCAGGTCTCGGGCCAGATCCGCGACCTGTATGTCGACTTCAACAGCGAGGTCCGCGCCGGCCAGCTGATCGCCCAGATCGACCCCGAGACCTTCGAGTACCGCGTGCGCCAGGCCCAGGCCGATGTCGACGCCGCCCAGGCCGCGGTGCTCACCGCCCAGGCCAATACCGCGGCGGTGCGTGCCAACGTCTCCCGCGCCCGTGTCGACCTGGCCGAGGCCCAGCGTGACCTCGAGCGCAAGCGCATGCTGGCCCTGCGCCAGTTCATCGCCCAGAGCGAGGCCGACAAGGCCCAGGCCCTGGTCAACACCAGCACCGAGGCCGTGCGCGCGGCCGAGGCCCAGGAGGGCGTGGCCCAGGCCCAGGTGCGCAGCGCCCAGGCCAACGTGGCCCAGCGGCAAGCGGCGCTGGCCCAGGCCCGGGTGGACCTGGAGCGCACCCGCATCGTCTCGCCGGTGAACGGCATCGTGATCAAGCGCGCGATCGAGAAGGGCCAGACGGTGGCCGCCAGCCTGCAGGCGCCCGAGCTGTTCGTCATCGCCCGGAACCTGCGGGACATGCAGGTCGAGGCCAGCGTCGACGAGAGCGACATCGGCCGCATCCGCAATGGCCAGAAGGCCAGCTTCACCGTCGACGCCTTCCCGGGCCAGAGCTTCGAGGGCGAGATCCGGCAGGTCCGCAAGGCGGCCCAGACCACGGCGAACGTGGTGACCTATGTGGCGGTGGTGGGCTTCTCCAACACCAGCGGCCGACTGCTGCCGGGGATGACGGCCAATGTGCGGGTGGTCACCGACGCCCGCGAGAGCGTGCTCAAGGTGCCCAATGCCGCCCTGCGGGTGCGGATCGCGGGGGTGGAGCCGGCGGCGCGGGCGGCGTCGGGTGCGGCCTCCGGGCCGGCCTCGCGTCCGGCGTCAGGTGCCAGTTCTCGTGCCTGGGGTTTCCCGTGGATCGGTGAGGCGCAGGCCCAGCCTGCGCCGGGCGAAGGCAGTCAGGGCGGACCCGGAGGCCCCGGCGGCTTCGCCGCGCAGCAACGCCAGCGCCTGGTCGAGGAACTCAAGCTCGACGCCGCGCAGGCCGCCAAGCTGGACGCCATCTACGCCGACATGCGCCCGCGCTTCATGCAGCTGCGCGACCTGCCGCCGGAAGAACGCCCCAAGGCCCGCGAGCGCCTGATGGCCGAGATCCGTGCCCGCATCGGCGAGCAGCTCAAACCCGAGCAGAAGACCCGCTACACCGCGATGGTGGCCGAGGCCGCCGCGCGCACCGTCACCCGTGGTCGCCTCTACCTGCTGGGCGAGGACGGCAAGCCCGTCGCCTACAGCGTGCGCCTGGGCATCACCGACGGCACCATGACCGAGCTGCTCGTCGCCCCCGGGTCGCCGGAGGCGGCGGTCCTGCGTGACGGCGCCACGGTCATCACCGGCGTCGCCAACCCCGGTGCGGCGGCTGCCGGTGCGGGCAACGAGCCGCGCCGCGGCGGTCCGCGCCTGGCGTTCTGAAGGAACCATCGTGGCCCTGATCGAGGCGCGCGAACTCACCAAGGCCTACACCCTGGGGGATCAGACCGTGCGGGCGCTCGATGGCGTGTCGCTCGACATCGCCGAGGGCGAGTTCGTCGCCATCATGGGCGCCTCGGGCTCGGGCAAGAGCACGCTGATGAACATCCTCGGCTGCCTGGACCGTCCCAGCACCGGCAGCCTGCGTCTGGCCGGCGAGGCGGTGGACGGCTTGGCCCCCGACCAGCTCGCCTCGATCCGCAACCGGCGCATCGGCTTCGTCTTCCAGCAGTTCAACCTGCTGCCCCGGACCACCGCGCTCGAGAACGTGGAGCTGCCCATGGTGTATGCCGGGGTGAAGGCCGCCGCGCGGCGCGAGCGCGCCGCCGACGCCCTGCGCCGCGTGGGCCTGGGCGAGCGCATGGGCCATACCCCCGCCGAGTTGTCCGGTGGGCAGCAGCAGCGGGTCGCGATCGCCCGCGCGCTGGTGAACCACCCGAGCCTGATCCTGGCCGACGAGCCGACGGGCGCGCTGGACTCGCACACCAGCGAGGAGATCATGCGCCTGCTCACCGAGCTCAACGCGCAGGGCATCACCGTGGTGCTGGTGACGCACGAGCAGGACGTGGCGACCTGGGCGCGGCGGCACATCCTGTTCCGCGACGGGCGCATCGTGGAGGATGCGGTGTCGCCTGGCAGGGCGCCTTCTGCCTCGGCAGTCGCATCGGCATTGCCTGCTCCGGAGGCCGCGCGATGAACACCCTCGCCGCCTTCCGCTCGGCGCTGCGCGCGCTCTCGGCCAACAAGCTGCGCAGCCTGTTGACCATGCTGGGCATCATCATCGGCGTCGGCGCGGTGATCGCGATGATCGCGGTCGGCCGCGGCGCCACCGAGCGGGTGCAGGAGCAGATGAAGGGCCTGGGCTCCAACATCATGCTGGTGCTGCCCGGCGGCGTCACCGCCGGCGGCGTGCGCCTGGGGGCGCAGACCGGGCAGGCGCTGACCGAGGAGGACGCGCTGGCCATCGCCCGCGAGATCCCCGAGGTGCAGGTGGCCGCGCCCAGCCTGCGCACCGGCGCGCAGGTGGTGGTGGGCAACACCAACTGGGCTACCTCGGTGCTGGGCACCACCAACGACTACCTCGAGGCCCGCGAGTGGCCGCTGGCCGCCGGGCGCGGCTTCGAGGCCGCGGAGATGCAGGGCTCGGGCAAGGTGGCCATCATCGGCCAGACCGTGGCGCAGCAGCTGTTTGGCGACGCCGACCCGATCGACCAGGTGATCCGGGTCAAGAAGGTACCGGTCACCGTGGTAGGCCTGCTGGAACGCAAGGGGCAGAACTCGATGGGCCAGGACCAGGACGACCTGGTCATCGTCCCGATCAGCACTTACCGCAACCGGGTGCAGGGCAGCACCAGCGGCAAGCTGCGGCGCGTGGGCTCCATCAGCGTGAAGGTGGTGGAGGGCCAGGACATGAAGGCCGCCGAGGACGGCATCAAGGAGCTGCTGCGCCAGCGCTTCAAGGTGCAGCCGGGGGCGGATGACCCCTTCTCGGTGCGCAACCTCACCGAGATCCTGCAGGCCCAGGAGGCGTCCAGCCGCATCATGACGATGCTGCTGGCGGCGGTGGCCGGCATCAGCCTGGTCATTGGCGGCATCGGGATCATGAACATCATGCTGGTGAGCGTCACCGAGCGCACCCGCGAGATCGGCCTGCGCATGGCGGTGGGCGCGCGGGGCCGGGACATCCTGTCGCAGTTCCTGATCGAGGCGGTGACGCTGAGCCTGCTGGGGGGCGCGATCGGGGTGGTGCTGGGGGGCGTGGCCACCTGGGCCATCGGGCAGTTCGCCGGCTGGCATGTCGACCTGTCGGCGGGCTCGGTGCTGCTGGCGGTGGGCTTCTCGGCCTTCGTGGGGGTGTTCTTCGGGTTCTACCCGGCGCGGCGCGCGTCGCGGCTGCTGCCGATCCAGGCGCTGCGCTACGAGTGACACGGCGATAATCCCCGCTTATTTCCCGGAGCCCGCGTGGACCCCATCCTCCTGGCCAAGGCCGCCCTCATGGGGGTGGTCGAGGGCCTGACCGAATTCCTGCCCATCTCCAGCACCGGCCACCTGATCCTGGCCGGCGCGCTGCTCGGGTTCGACGACGACAAGGCCAAGGTCTTCGACATCGCCATCCAGACCGGCGCCATCCTGGCGGTGATCATCGTCTACTGGGCCCGCCTGCGCGACACGCTGGTGCAGCTGCCCTCGCAGCGCCAGGCGCAGCGCTTCGCCCTCAATGTGGCGATCGGCTTCCTGCCCGCGGTGGTGCTGGGTCTGCTGGCCGGCAAGGCGATCAAGGCGCACCTGTTCACGCCCACGGTGGTCGCCACGACCTTCATCCTGGGTGGCTTCATCATCCTGTGGGCCGAGCGCCGGCCGGCCAGCGCGGTGCGCGTCGACGACGTCGACCAGATGACGCCCTGGGACGCGCTGAAGGTGGGGCTGGTCCAGTGCCTGGCGATGGTGCCGGGCACCAGCCGCTCGGGCGCCACCATCATCGGCGGCATGCTGCTGGGGCTCTCGCGCCGTGCCGCGACCGACTTCTCCTTCTACCTGGCCATCCCCACGCTGATCGGCGCCGGCGCCTACAGCCTCTACAAGGACCGCGCGCTGCTGTCGGTGGCCGACCTGCCGATGTTCGGCGTCGGCCTCGTCATGTCCTTCGTGAGCGCCTGGCTCTGCGTGCGCTGGCTGCTTCGCTACATCGCCACCCACAGCTTCGTGGTGTTTGCCTGGTACCGCATCGCCTTCGGCCTGCTGGTGCTGGCCACCGCCTGGGGCGGCTGGGTCGACTGGCGGGGGTGAGCCGGTAGAGGGCCGGGCCGCCCTCCGGCAGCACCGCCGCCGGCAGACTGCGGTGTGGGGGCTTCGGCCCTGTCCTCAGGCCATGCCCAGGAGGGCCGCCTCGATGGCTGCGGCCGTCGCCTCGGGCCTTTCCATCGGGAACAGGTGGCTGCCTTCGAGCAGCGTGATGCGGCCCTTGGTGACCTTCTCGGTCAGGGCCATGCCCACCAGCTCGCGCTCGCGCGAGTGCAGGCCGCCGATGAAGGCCGCGGGGCACTTGAGCGGGTGCCGCGCCAGCAGCCGCTCGAGGTGGTGGGGCAGGGTGTTGTAGATCGCGGTCTCGACCTCGCGGGTGAAGGCCAGCACCCGGTGACCCCCGTCGGCGCGGGTGCCGTGCTTCACATAGTCCTGCAGCACGCGCGGGTCCCAGCGGGCGAAGGCCTTCTTGTGTCGCAAGTGGTCCAGGGCGTCTTCGACGCTGTCCCATCGGTCGCGGCGCTTCCTGCTCACGGCGCCCGGGCCGAGCTGGCCCGCCAGCGCGGTGCGCTTGGCCACCGCCAGGGCGGTCGCCTTCCAGCCGCTGATAAGTGGCGAGTCGAGCATCAGCACGCCCCGCGCCATCTCCGGGTGGCGGGCCGCGCACATGGTGCTGAGGAAGCCGCCCAGCGAATGCCCCACCAGCCAGGCGGGCTCGCCGGCCTTCACGCCCTCGGCCTCGGCAAACTCATAGAGCTCGTCGACCAGGTGCGGCCAGTTGGGCGTGACCGGATGGCGCGGGTCATGGCCGAACTTCTCGATCGCCTTGACGGTGAAGCCGCGGCGCTCGAGCTCGGCGAACATCACCCGGTAGGTGGATGCCGGGAAGCTGTTGGCGTGGGAGAAGACGATCAGGCTCAAGGCAGGACCTGCGTGGCTGCGGGCGGCGCCGGGCCGCTCAGATCAGCTTTTCCTCGGGCCGCGTGATCTTGCGCAGGGGCTTGAGGCCGGGGCCTTCGGCGCGCAGCGGCGTGTCCGTCGGCTCATTGCCCCACACCGGCTGCGGCAGGCTGTCGAAGGCCTCGCGCAGCTTCTGCCCCCAGCTGGTGTGCAGCATGCGGTAGTAGGGGTTGGCCATGTCGATGCACACCATCTGGTCGCTGGAGAAGCGGTCGGCCTGGTAGACGATCAGGTCCAGCGGCGGGCCGACGGACAGGTTGGACTTCATCGTCGAGTCCATCGACACCAGCGCGCACTTGGCGGCCTCGTCCAGCGAGGTGTCGGGGGTGAGCACCCGGTCGAGCACCGGCTTGCCGTACTTCGACTCGCCGATCTGGAAGTAGGGCGTCTCGGCGGTGGCCTCGATGAAGTTGCCTGCCGAATAGACGTTGAACAGGCGCATGCCCTCGCCATGGATCTGGCCGCCGAAGATCATCGAGAGGTTGAACTCGACACCGGCCTGGCGCAGCGACTCGGCGTCGCGGTCGTAGACGCGGCGCACCGCCTGGCCCAGCACGCGGGCGGCGTCGAACATGCTGCGCGCGTTCCAGATGGTCAGGGGCTCGCCGCCGTTGGCATCGGGCAGCTGCTCGGTCTGCAGGGCCTCGCGCACGGATTGCGAGATCGACAGGTTGCCTGCGGTCAGCAGCACCATGAAGCGGTCGCCAGTGCGCTCGTAGACGATGACCTTGCGGAAGGTGCTGATGTGGTCGACCCCCGCGTTGGTGCGCGAGTCGGACAGGAAGACGAGGCCTGCCTTGAGTTTGATGCCGACGCAGTAGGTCATGAGGGCGTGTCCAGCTTTTTCTTCAGGCGATAGAGCGCGTCGAGCGCCTCCCGGGGGCTGAGCGCGTCGGGGTCGATCTCCGACAGGAGGGCCTCCACCGCGCTCGGCGCCGCCGCCGGTGCCGGCGGGGGCGGTGCGAACAAGTCTACCTGCTCACGCGACTCGGCCTGCTGCGTCTCCAGCTGCGAGAGCGCATGGCGGGCGTGGTTGACGACCGCCACCGGCATGCCGGCCAGGCGCGCCACCTGGATGCCGTAGCTGCGGCTGGCGGGGCCAGGCTGCAGCTCGTGCAGGAAGACGATGTCATGCCCCGACTCCGCCGCGCTCACATGCCAGTTGACCGCCGCGTGGTGGCTGGCCGGGAACTGGGTCAGCTCGAAGTAGTGGGTGGCAAACAGCGTGTAGGCCTG
>JACCDX010810188.1_pt1 | contig 14994 bp, 34 predicted proteins | sample 7449681 | NCBI WGS metagenome assembly JACCDX01 (sample SAMN15323450, study PRJNA562643) | freshwater metagenome | isolation source: river surface water | place: USA:Blue River Watershed | collected 2017-08-18
TGTATTACAGCACAGATGATGACAATAAACATATCGCCGAACAAGTTCGGAGACAAACAGATACCAGACTAGCGTATCTGTCTTCGACATTCGCATCATCCAGTGAAGCCATGCTTAGCATGACTGGCAAGGTTGGTGCTAAATGTCCAGAAAATAACAAGAGCATTCCTCTCATAAGTGAGAGGGGTTCAGCCTGCGTTAGCTGCGGGCTATGCGTATACGGAAAGTCCGACATACGATTCAGCGCAACCAAGAAATGAGGCAACAAATGAGCGCATCATCTCGTATCAAACAGGTCGAAGACCTGATGTGGTTATATACCGAATCAGTTCGTAGATCTGGCATGCAAGACCTTGCCATATGGCAAAGTCTTAGACCGATCTATGCACAACCAGATGACTATGAGTTAGTGCTTACCTCCACACAAGAGGAAGCATTCGATCGCATGGTTGCTGATAACTGGATCGTCAACATGGGAGATCACTTCTATGGATTGGATTACGAAACCATAGATGAGTTAGTCCTTGAGTATCTCAAGGAAAGTAAGTTAGTTAAAGACCTAAACGAGGAGGAACAAGATGTGGATTAAATACTCATATGTATGCTGTGATTGCGACGCACTAACCGAGATCACAACCATCCAGAAACTGGATGACTATCGTGGTTGGTGTGCTTGTGGCTCAGCAAATCTAGTAAGAGTGGCAGTCGAAGATTCGACTGTCAGTTAGCACACGTAATACATACATCTCAAGATAGCACAGCAAAGCTGTGCGTATATATAAACACCGACCGAAAGGAGCAACACAATGACAATGATCGACGGAACACCAGCAAGAAACTACCTTGAAGACAAGGTAGCAAATGATATAGACATCTCTCTACGAGATCAGAAAGAAACGATCGACCGCTTGACCAAGTCTCTTTATGAAGAGCGTGGAAATGTTCGTGAGTTGTTCGAGCAATTGAACGAGTTCATCCAAGCAAACGAGTTGAGTATCGAAGATAACATCTCGTTGCAAGATCTAGATGAAATGCTTCTTAAAGCATTCACTCACCGCATGACCTTCACTTATGAGTACGAAGTCCAGTTGGAGCATGTGCTCCACACTACCTTCACCATCACTGCAAGCAGTGAAGAGGAAGCGAAGGAGATCGCACTACAAGCAGGCATCACTGATGAACCAGAGTTCGACCTGCCTTACTACTCAGAAACCACAGAGTGGGTTCTGGCTGACACCAAACTCCTCTACTCAGGAAGGAAATAAATGACGATCAAACGAGGGGACATCTGCTCCAATGGAGCAGTTGTCCTTGACTACCGCCAGTCATGGAACGAACAGTACGTAGTACTGTGTCTATGGACTACAGATATACAGCAAGAAGAAATAATCTATCGCAACGCAGATCCATACGTAACATGGATAGCTGAGCGTAGCCCAGAAGGTGGAATCATCACCCGCAATGGTCATTATTTTGACCGACTCTCACAGGCAGTTGTTGATTTTGACAGCCGTGTGTGAGACAATACTTCCCATAACCAAACAGATAGGAGCAACACAATGACAACAGCAATAGGTAATCGACGCAATGCCTTCGCCATTATTGGCGAAGCAGTAGAAGCAACATCCGCACAGGATGCTGCGAAGCAAGCCAATCTAGATTGGCATGTCCAGCTTGCAGATATGCAAGCGTTAGCAGTATCGAATGAAGGTGTTAACACCCTCGAAGTACCATCTACATTCGCCACTGTTCGTACTAACAAGGATGGATCACAGTCTGTACTAGGTACAGTCGGTGGTCGATACAAAGTATTCCAGAATGGAGAGATGTTCTCCGCACTGGATGGACTAGTGGAATCTGGCGAAGCCAGATATGCATTCGCTGGTGAAGTTAAAGGTGGGTCTCAGGTCTATATGGTTCTGGAACTTCCTAAAGAAGTTAAGATATCCAACGACCCTCATGCTGCATACCTAGTAGCACGAACATCTCACGATGGATCATGTGCATTACAGATAGCACCATCACTACGCCGTCTGCGTTGCACTAACCAGATCTCTGGTATCTTCAGTAGCAGTTCAACGTATACGTTGAAACATACAACCAATGCCAAGTTGCAAGTGTCAGACATACGCAAGATCATCGACGTCACTTACTCTGGCATCAAGTTCTACGAAGAGGTAGGCACAAAGCTTATCGGAGATAAGCTAACCGATGCTGAAGTTGATCGCATCTTCAAGAAGATGTGGGATCTACCAAGCATCATCGAAGAATCACCATATGCAATGTTGTCTACAGGACAACGCCGTCAGTACAATTCAGCCATGGTTGCTCGACGTACAGCCAAAGCCATCTACGATGGCGAGACTGGTACTCAAGATGAACTACGTGGCACAGCGTATGGTGTATTCCAATCAATCGTGGAATACGCAGACCACTTCAGCCATAAGGCAGAAGAGGTACGAGCCGAGCGTTTAATCACTGGCTCAGCAGATCGTATCAAGAGCAAGGCTCTTACACTACTAACGAAGGGAGCGTAATGGATAACCCATTACAAAAAATCGTCGACACATTCGACAAGATCGTAGACTTCTCGCCTGCTCCTTTGAAAGCAAAGGAGGGGCAGTATCTACTCAAGGCTCTAGATTATCTAGCGATTCACGCTAGGATTCATGAGCAACCTGCTCTAGTAGAGCAACCAATGCACGATCATCTAGAAGCTTATGCTCTAGATGTAATCTCATACGGACCAGAGGAGTAACACATGGGTAAGTTAGTAGCACCAGATGTATTAGGTGTTCGCCCAGCAGACATGATCATCCAGCCATTGGCTGGGTGGTCATGGTACTGTGCTCATCACGATACCTATGGTATCGGTGATGATGAAGATGAAGTATCGTATATGGCTGGAGCACACATGCATTATCATCAGATAGATGGTGATGTGTGTGAGATCTACCATCGGAACTGGGAGGAAGAATGATACATCTCGCTAGCGTGATTCTTCTATGCTCTTTCTGCAATGCAGAAATAGAAAGAAGAACAGAGACAGAAGCAAGAGAAGCGTTGGCTGAACATCAGAAGTATGTTCAGTGTATTAAAGGATACTGATGGCAAAGCCACGCCCAACAGAAATAAAACTAGTAGCTTCGCTACTAGATCCAGATGCTGAGAACCCCGAAGATGCTACAGCATTAGCGGTTGAGATCATTGAGGCACTAGATAAATCTAGACTCAAGAGAGAATCGTTCGTAGTTGTAGCAAAGCTAGCAGACTGGACGCCGTTGCAAGCGTGGGGTGAATTCAGTACCAAGTTACAAGCGGAGAAATTCTTTCCGCATCTCTCATCACCAGACACTGGTGGTAAGGGAATGATCGCTCGTCTGGAAAATCCAGACGATCTGCTTAAAAGAATAGGAGTTATCAAGTAATGTTTTACAATGGATTCACTTTGCTTATGCAAATCTTTGCAGGTATTACTGCTTACCAAATAGGTAATTACTTTGGCTACAAACGTGGCGAGGTAGAGATGTATAAGAGATGCAGGTCGGCTGACGATACAGTCAGAGAGTTCTTCTCTAGCGTATCTAAGAAATAAAAAAAGAGGCGGGGGCTTATGCCTCCGCCTTTTTTTCTTTCTCGTTCGCAGCCATGTTCGTGATCCAGTAAAGCTTGTAGAATTCCTGATCAAACGCAAAGCGTTTCATATGCTGAACTACTGCACCAGTGTGTGCATACAGTGGGATACCAGCCTCCTTCATTAACATGAAGAACTGTATGTCCTCAGAAATAAACTGACCATCCTGACCAGTAGATGTCTCTAAGAATAGAGGTCTATCTCCATGAACTTTCCGCATCTTGTCGGCAACAGATCTATGCATCAAGAAGAATCCATAGCCAGCGTAATCAACCTTGATCCTAGAATTAGGATCAAGCGGATGAACATAAGACATCGTGTACTTATCAGTTGGATGCGCTATGAATAGCGCAGGGTATGGCTCCATTAAAGTTTGTTCATTCTGTTTTGAAATGAAATAAGTTCCAGTAACAGCAGGTCTTTCCTTAGCATCAGCCATAGCCCAGAGTTTATGAACAGCATCGTTCGTAAGAACGATGTCTGAATCTACCCATAGAATCCATTCAATGTCTGTCTTCAAATGCCATGTATCAAATGCGGTCTGGCGTTGCCTGCCTATCTGATTACCTTGCACACGTTGAGCTGACGCAATGGGCAAGTCGCTGGTTAGAATTGTATATACCAACCCCTGCGTGAACTTGCCATCAACCATTCCATTATCACACCAAGTAAGCATGATCCTGTCTTTAGCTTTTGACATGGTCACCTCCCCATCCTCCACCTTTGAAGTGGATTGCTGGTGGTGTAAATACTTTAGTAAGAGTCACGTCGCATCTCTCACACTTAGGGAACGGATCGTCTGTCACAATCAGTTCAACAACTGTCTCACAGTTAATACATTTAAAATCAAATGTCGGCATTAGTACGGTGTCACCCCTCCAAGTTTGTCTGCTATTTCTTTAACACCTTTAGCAACCAGTTGTTCAACCCGTTGCGGTGAGATGTCCCATGCTTCTGCGATCTCTGCTAATGGCATGTCATTAACAAATCTAGATGTAAGAATGCCTTGCATTCTAGGGTCAAGCTTCTTCATTGCACGATCAACATCAGCAATCATTGCTGCCAAATTGTTTCCTTCATTAGCAAGCTTCTTAACCTGTACACCATGTACATCTGGATCGAATACTTGGTTAGCCAAGTATGATTCATTAGTACCAGCAACCTTGATTAGGTTTTCAATTAGATCTAAACGATAGAAGTATTCATCGCCAAGTTCATAGCCAAGAGTACGTGCCTTCTCCTTGCGAGCGTATCGCTCGCCTGCTCTACGCATGAAGGTAGAGAAAGCTTTGTATCCTTGCTTAATTTCAATAGCATCTTCACGTATTAAATACTCTTTGACTTTATCTCTACGCTTCCATGCATACTCATTCATAGCCTGCCTGATATCTTCCAACTCCACAAATCGATGGTAACGTTTGGATAAATGCCAAGCCAGAGATGTATTGATCTCGTTAACCTCATCCCATATAGGATGACTCTTGTCTAGATCACTCATGTTCTTTGGTCAAATAATTATGCGCTGCAAGTAAAAGTTCTGGATCATCATTTAATAAACCTAAAGCTCTATTATGATTCGAGCAGAGTAAACCCCTGACTTTTCCAGATGCATGATCGTGATCAATACTGAGAGCACGATCCTTATCTGTTTTTCCACAGAGATAACACCCGTGGTTTTGCTCTTCGAGCATACGATTATAATCATCTACACTTATGCCATACATTCTGATTCGTGAGATGCGTTGCTCTTCGTAAGTTTTATTACGATTGCGTGGCATACTTCTCCCAGATACCACGTTCAACCAACAGTGCAATGATTGCGTAGTTGGCTATGTCAATGAAACTATCTTCGAGAGCTTCATTGTTAGGTTCAATGGAGTTGTATATTAGATTCTTTAGTCGTTCTAATTTGTCAGACATACGAACCATCAACCCATTGGTTGCACCGCCAGGTGCATTCCAAATGTTTAATGGACCATAGTCAATTTGTTTTAGGACTAGGATGTTTAGAAGTTCATCATAGATTTCCTGAGCATCTTCTTGGAAATCAGCGATGGTTAATTTGTCAGTCGCCAACGGAGCACCTTTCAGTTGTTAATCGAATTGACCAAGTCGGTCAATGCTTGCGCTCCTTGGGTGGTAAGTATACTATTGATATCGCTATCTGGTGGCAGCGACACACGGACAGCTTGAGGAATTGCATCCTGTAATCGACGGGCTAACTCTTGTCCTGGGTTTGATCCATCTTCCTTGATATCATTATCAGTAGCAATAATAACAGTCCCAATACCATCAAAGCATCTAGCAAAGAATGGTTTCCATGCGTTAACACCAGCGACAGCAACAGCAGGATGACCTGCGACAGTAGCAGAGACAGCATCTAACTCCCCTTCAACTATAAGTACCTGCTTAACAGCATTCAGTATGGCACTGACGTTATATAGGTGGTGCTTCTGACCAGTAGGTATCATGTACTTAGGATCGCCATCATCTATACGACGGAACTTAAACCCAACAACACCAGCCTCAGTTATATAAGGGATGGATAAATGATTCTTAATTCTATCTTCGTGACCAGCAGCAACCTCCGCTACATAGCCGAGCTTAAATTGTTCAGCAGCATCTAAGATCCCACGACGTGCTAGGTATTCTTCTGCTGGTGAACCAGCAAGACTAGCGTGGTATTGATCGGCAGCCTTAGTCCATAGTTCAATTAACTTTGGATTAGTTTTCATATCTTCTCCTGCCTATGCATAATGAATGGGGGTGCAGTATACACATCGTTCTTTGCTGCGATCTGTAATGCCTTCTTCCATGTGGCGTTTTGTGCTAACGCACCAAGCGCAAAGCTTGAGCCAGAGCCTATCCCATACAGCCCATCATCACGCAGGTAGACTGCGTAAGAGTCATCTATCTGATAGATAGTTCCACCCACTGCAAATAAAAATTCAAAGCCAGCATCTGGATCATCCTTGTCTGGCACATAGCCAGCATCCTTGATGCAATCTCTTAAACTTGGAGCAACATCGGTAATCATAAAACTATATAAATCTTTTTTAGTTGTTGGTAATGCAGGTGGTTTCCATACATGTTGGATCACATCACATGGTTGCACATCACCAGCACCAGCGATCAGCCACTTACCACGCTTAGTTATCTTAGTAACTGTTGGATGTGAGTATGGTCTATTGATTGCAGTAGTACGTGAGTCAGCAGCAATGACACAATGTGTGTCATGCTGAATACCAATTATCGTTGTCATCTAGATCGCAACCTCGGCGGTGTCCATCGACCATTGGTTCGTCGAGTGCCACGCATTGGCGTGGCTAGTGCATCCTTCTTTTCTTTACCAATATTTTTCTCTGCCCATTTACGAGCATCTGAGTATGTTAAGTTCTCACGAGCCATGATGATCTGGATACCAGATCCCTTGCCTTCGCATGCATAACATACCCAGACACCCTTATCTGAATTCACTGAAGCAGACTTGCGAGAGTCATCATGTACAGGACACAGTATGGATTTCTCCCCACCTTGTGGGTAATCCAAACCGTAATGATTAAACACTGCTTCTAAGAATTCAGGTTGATTCATTTACTTAAAACCAATTCCTCTCTTGGTGAAACCTGTACGCCTGACACCATGTCTCGTATCTGTGGATCACGTAGTCGTTGGCTTCGGAAACTTGTTTGAGTACAGACCAATCTGGTTTGCCCCACATTAATTGCCAAGCTCCTTGTGCTCCAGACTTTTTGTTCCGAGCATCCACTCTGTATCGGCTCTCCTTGTATGCGATCTTCTTCGCACAGGATGCCTCCTTTGGATCTGGAATCATCGATGCTATTGCAAAATCCACCTGCTCTTCCGCACTCATCAATGAAAGCTTTTGCTCTATTGATAATGTCGGTGCAACTGCATTTGCTTGCGCCGTGATCATTAGACCCGTTGTTATTATGGCTGTCACAAACCACATAGTTACCTCTTTTCAGTTGGTAAGTATCTGTCACATTCTTACCTATGTCCATTGTAACCTGCCTGTTTTAGCAGATCGACCCAGAGCTGCGCAGGCATTACTGCATACGACTCTGAGACATTTGTTGTGCCACGTTTCTTAATCAATACTACTCCAGTCTCGGCATCTGCATGAGTCATCTCATTGTCTAACTCTTTTAAATACCCAGACAAGTCTATCTTCTTTTCATTCTTACATTCAACTACCACACCATCAATACCATCGATGTCTCCGACATCGTCATGTCTGCCTGCACCATATGCACGTTCAGCACAAGGATAACCATTGGCAACCAACCATTTAACTACATCACGTTCGTACTGTGAACCTTTACGTTTGCTTGGTGTTGTCATACGTAATCACTTAATAAGATTTGTTCGACCACGATACCCCTTTGCCTTCTTATTGTTCTTCTATTTTGTGGAGTTAGTCCACCCCATATGCCATATATCTCGTGGGCTATTCCCCACTCGGCACATTCATTTACTACTGGACAGGAGGCGCAAAGCTTTCTTGCTGCGTAATCTTCTTCAAGATGTCCGTCTCCTTTACCATCAGGAAAGAAAAGTTCTAAACCAATTTCTCTGCATAAAGCACTACTGAAGTCTGGATATTTCATTGATCAATTCCTCCATTGGTTTAAGTTGATTAGCGTCCATAACTAATCGAGTGCCGTAACCATAGTCATGAAGGTAATGATTTGCAAGGAATGATTCCCGTGTTATCCAACCTAATACTTCAAACTTACTATCAACATGTGGTAACTGTTTGTCTCCATAGAATCTGACCAAGACTGCAACGTCAGATACAAACAGTTCTGGTGCGTTAAAGATTAATTGTGAGAGGGTGGAAGTTTTGACTTGTATATTTTTTCCCATTGCTGTAATGAGATCATGTCCATTGTCACCGCTTGGCGTAATCGTTTCGTCCACTTGTAACCCAAGGACTTTCCCACACGCAACTTCACCCAGACGACCCATAAGATTAACGGAATAAGACGAATTGTTCTTATCAAATTTTTTATCCGTAACTTCATATTGTTTCTTATTCTCCCTCACTCTGTGGACAAACCGAAGTGAGTCCATGATTTCATCTTCTGTTAGTTCTATCATTGCCACTGTCGCATAGTCCTTGCTCTTTGTAGTTCAGCAGGTGAGTTATATAAACTCATATGCGCTGGCTCAACAGCCAGCGATATATAATTCTCTGCTGTTGGATCTGCTTTACCATGGCGATTCTTTACAACCGCAACTCGGTAAGCATTTGCAATACCATCTAGTGCTACGCTCAATACCAATTCTGGTAGAGCAGAAACTTTACCCATCAAAGCTTTACGTGGTGCTGGGTAATTAGGCTTAGACATCTTCTCATTCTCACTGACATGGTGTAGAACTATGAATGCTGATTCATATTCTCTTGCCATGTAGTGGAAGGCTGACATTGCATCACGCAACGCTGTCCATTCATTATCACTAACCGCAGCAACGTTCATTAAGTTATCAATATAAATTGCTGAAGGAGCAGAACCGTGCAGTTCTATCCAAGCTTCTATCTCTTCTTCGATGTCTTGCAAAGAAGGGGACGGATCAAAGTTGAATCGAACGTGTCCTGCTCCATCTGCTAAAGAATCCTCCAGCAATACAGACGCATCAGAGTCCATCATTCTTTCTATATCTGATACAGACTTATCCATTAGTATTGCACCTGCACGAAGTGCTATCGTTCTTGAGTCTGAGTCAGCAGAAAAATATAACGCTGGCGTCTTAGAAGTAATTGCGTACCATAAAGCAAGCATTGTCTTACCACCGCCTGGTTGTGCTGCGATCAAGTGCAGTTGCGCTTGACGAAATACAACTTGGCTTTGTGTTAACTGAGGAAGAATCTCTGGCAAGGCATGACCTGCTGGAGATTCAACACCAACTACTTGCAATAAGGTACGCATCTAATTACTTAGTCCAGATTGTTTCGGCTTCTGTTGCACCAACTGTGAATGGCTTTGGTCCCTTTGCAGGATCAAACCAACCAACATAGTTCTTGCCAGCCTTGGATACGCCCTTCTTCTTAGCGTACTTGCCACGACCATCTGGTAGTTCTGGTGCATCTGGGTGTCCATATGTCCACTCATTGCCATACTTGTCCTTGATTACTTCGATTGAAGCAGGACCAGTGCTAACAACCTGTGGATTTAATCCACTGTCTGTTAGTGCTTGAACTGCTTTATCCATAGAGGTCATACCTCCACGTCCGCCCAATGCGGTTTGCAGTTCGATTGCAGCTCTGATTGCAGAGATTGCAGCCTTCATGTTTGTTTCAAACTCGGCAGCACTATCTCCACGTACTGTGAATAGATCGGTGCTGTTGAGCTTTCCTGTATATGAGAACTTAGACTCGGTCATCTAGTTCGTCCTTTCTTTCCCTTGGTTGTAGGTATTTCTAGTGGGAAATCTTTAGACCCAAATGCTGGGCATTTGTCTACGAACGAACACATTCTACAAGAGTCACCGACGGATGGTGGATACCATCCGTTCAACACAGAATGGTTCATCGCACCAAAAACATATTCAAAGTATTCTATTGTCAGGTGCGACAGATCTACTAGATCGTCAAGCGTACCTGTTCTTGTCATAAAGAATGATCCCCACTTGGGGCGAATACCCATAACTTTTTCTATACCGCTTGCATATAATCCTGCTTGGATCATACCGAATGGCGTCCTAGAACCTGTCTTGTAATCAACGATTACCAAGTCTTCCCCTACTTGGTAGATCGCATCAACAATAAAGCGAACTGGTGTTCCCCCGAAGTGAACATCAGCAGCCCATTCGATTCCAGGACGACCATCAGGCATTGTGGCAATTTTCCAACCAGATGATTTGTACCAGTTAAAGTACGACTCAACCTGCTTGAGTCCATCGCTTTGCCAAAACGATAGATCTTCACCATCAGGACGTGAGGCGGTCTTACGTCCTGCGGTCTTCCACTCTGAGGAGGGAATACCAGATTTGTCTTCGGTCTCCTTGACGGCATCATTAAATACCTCAAGCCATTTGGTTGTCAAATCAAAAGAAGTCATCGTCATCATCCTGTCCTTCTACGTAGTCAGGATTGTCGACAGGTGTAGGAGCTGTCATTGGTGAGCCACATCCAGCACAGAAAGAATCAAGGAACCACATAACCAATTCGTAATCTTGAAAGATTGCACGAATGACTTGAATGTTTGAGCCACAATTAATGCACTCATTACTAGGTATCCCACGTTGATCAATTGTCACTTAGTTGCTGCTTGTATAATTCATGGTTTAGCCACTCCAACATGGAGTGGACTGCTGAACCAGCAGCCAGATATACTGCAGGCTTCTCTGGTACCATAGCCACCTTACTCAGGTAATACTTCTGAGGACAGGATTGCCAAGTAGACAACTGGCTATAGGATCTATGCGGAGGAAGTTCGTTCATCCCAGTATTCTATAATAGTTACCAGAGATATCTGGTAACGACACGCCGTTTCTTTTTATACCAAGATGGTATAGGGTTGAGGGGTGGTGGGCGGGAAAGGCTCGCCACAGGGCGAGCCGTGAAAAGATAAGGAGATCAACAAATGGCATGTAGTGAAGTAGAAAGAGCAAAAGAAAAGATAGAACGAGCAATGATTCCAGAGACTGATGAATGGTCTAAGGGATTAAACAATGGTTTGGCTTGGGCTTTACGTGTTTTAAATGGAGATAAATCTGCAGATTAAAATAAAAAAAGAGGGGGATCAATTAAGATCCCCCTCTCCTTTTAGCCCTACCATTCTGGTGGAGCAACTGCGAGCGCATCCAGCGTGGCTATATTGATGCACCCGACTGCTGGGATGCCGATGCGACGCTGCAACCCTTTTAACATTTCCTGTAGGGGAGCATCAAGCTGATCATCTCCAGCAACATTAAGAGCTATACGAACTTTCGTGACTAGCTCACTTCTATCTTCTGGTCCAACTAGTGTTAGTAATTTATTTGTATCCATTAAGAGATTACTTGTTCAGTATCAATTGTTTGTAATTGAACTGTAACTATTCCTCCGAACCCACTTGCAAAAGTGGGAGGTGCAACTTGCTCGTATTGAAGAGCACGGATAACACAGATTCTTTCTTCTCCACTTGAAAAGTCTTGGAACAATACCGCTCCACCATTCTGTTCAATCCGCTCAAGATATTGGATTCGCTCCCATGGTGTTGAGATTCTTGTGTTGCCATTAGAGTCACGCTCCTCTTCATAACATAGCAATGGAATTGTTAATGTTCTAGATCTTTGTGGTGCAGGTAATGCACGGATCTGCCACTCTTCTAAGACTGGTCCTTTAGTGTTATCTGTTGCATCACGAGTTAAGTTAAATGTAATTTCAAAATGATCCGCTGGTTGAATAGAACCAGCAAGAGTAATCTCGGTGCTCATCTCTAGTGGTAGAGAACCGATAGTTAATATCTGATCCCCTTGATCTTGGATTGTAAATCCAAGAGTTCCTCCAGTGTCTGCTTGTGAGTTAACTAATAAAGAAACTGGTTGTTTCTTTTCGCTAGTACCCCAACGAATCCAACCAGACTTTACATAGCCAGCAGCAGCTTTAACTGTTGCTGACTCAACCCATATACCAGATGTTGAAGTAATAAACTTTCTTCCAGTGTTGCCAACAAATGCAACTCCAGTAGGTGAGTTGCTATCTGTTACTAGGTCTGATGCATATGCATAACCATTACCAACTGGTGTACCAAGATCTAATCTCCATAAACCAGCAGTACCATTTATTAATTCAGATCGACAACCATATACATATGATTGATCAAATGCTATATCGGATACATTGCCAGTTACATTAAGTGGTCCATATGTAAATGAAGCCCCGTCAGTTCCAACGTTACCAATGCGTAAACCTTTAGTTGTGGCTAGAGCAACAAACTCATTTAAGTAAATACGAATCTGGTTTAGGTTCTCACCTCTTGGCAGCTCAGCAATAACTACTGGATCATTAAGAGCAGCAAGTGCAGATGTAGCACTAAGAGTATAAGCCTGAACTCTAGATATAGATCCTTGTGTATAACCAACAATTACCGCAGATGGAAATTCAGTAATAGAATTTACAACAGTTGTAATGTCATGTGTATCCCAGCGTTCATGGCTGGCATCAAGCTTAGGAGTTGGTGTTGTGTATTCTCTGCTTGCTTCATATACACCAACCTCAGCAGTACCTTCTAGCGCAGCTAGAACAATACGTTCTTTAACATAGGCAATACTTTGTACAGTAAATGAAGTGGCTGCATAGTTAGGTGAATCCCATAACTTACGGACTACACCTGCTGTGGTTACATCATATACACCAAGACTGCCACCGACGATACAGTATGTTCCATCTGTAGTTATCTTATGTGGTACTGATCCATCAGCAAATGTTATTGATGTAGATGTATTTGTAGTTTGATTATAAAATTTTAGAGTGCCATTCTGTAAATAGAATGTGCCACCAGATACAGTTACTGGGTTAGTAGCAGAAGATGTTGAAGCATTGGTTGTTGCATTAAGCAACGATACCTCGCCAAGCTCCCATATGTTTACGTTGTTAGATTCAAAGAATCTATATTGATCACTAGAGTCAGCATCATAGTAACGCTCGCCTGCACCATTGTGCCATGATGTAGCAGAACGCAACCACCAGTTAGACAGCGACTGCTCACCAGCAGTCGTGCTCTGGTCAATACGTTCCTTCTGGTATGTCGTAGTAATACGACTAATACGATTCTGATCAGAGGCAGCAGATAGCCAAGGTGTATTACCTATAGCATAGCTAGCAGCAAAGTCATCACGTTGGTATCTAACCAAAGCGGTTGGTACATTGGTGCTAATAGCAATAGGCAGATCGCCTTTAAGATACTTATTGGTCGTTGCCACGAATTACCTCTACTTCTTTGTTGGGCTTGGTGTTACCTTTGCTACGATCTTTCCAGCAGTTGATGCTTTACCCATCCATGGGAACCAGTCATCTGTTTCATGACCACATTCTTCTTTAATAGATATATGCAAATGTTTGTTATGTTTATTCTTGCCAGTGTATTGACGATCACCTTTTTGCTCTGACCAAATACGTCCGTTGAATATTAAATATTCAACACGATCGTCAAGCTTTAGTTGTTCGTATATATCTTTACAGTTAATACCATTGGCTGGATCATGTGTAAGATCTACTGCCAATCCAGTATTGTGATCTGAATTAGGACTGGCTTTTAAATGAGCAGCACTCGGTAGCAGACCATCGCTGGCTTTCTTTCGTCGTGGTGCTAGTGCCGTCGCTTGGCGCAACACAGCAATTGCAGCAGGTGTGGCTTTCTTTGCAACAGTCATCGTTACTCATTTCTCTGATATGATTCTAAATAATTCGTCAATCCTGCGTTCAAGTCTGTCGATTGAGTCACGCATCGAGCTGCCTGAATTCGGTTTAAGTTCTGTGAGGTAGTGCTTTACTAACCAACGAACTGAGCCAGCAAAGCTGGCGACTATCGTGGTAACCGCTACTGCGATACCAGCCCATTCGTTGGTAGACATTACTCTTTAGATCCTCTACCGAACTCTGCTTCATTCTTATCTGCCCACTTAGCAAGAGGTGCTGCAACAGCACCGATAAGAACAGCGTATTGTGGAGCAAGGTCAGTAAGTAGAGCGATACCAAGTACGATTGCAGATGCAAGAACTGCACGTAGGTATGACTTAATAGCTGATACTTGCTTCTTTGATAACTTAAATGATTTCATTTATGACTCCTTTATAGTGCTGCGATTTCGTCAGCAGACAAACCAAGTGCTGCTAACTTCAATTGTGCAGAAGCTTTTGCCTCTGCTGCTGCAGCCTCTGCTGCCTCACGTTCTGCCTTAGCAGCTTCTGCTGCTTGGCGATCTGCTTCTAACTGTGCTAACTCTTGGTCATTTAGAGGAACCTCAGAAATGACACCAGTCTCACAATTAATTTCTACCTTTGTAGGAATTGCCATTAGTTTGCTCCTTCGATTGCTGGTTTAACATCGTGGTCTGCATTAGTGCAATCCCACAAATAAGTATCTGGGTTAAGAACTGCCTCATCGTGACAGGCTGGAGCGTGGAATCCAACGCCATCCCATAGGTATCCAATACCTGCATAGTTCTTATTCAAAGGTTCTCCACCTAGTAGGTGTTGATTACCTTGTGTGTTGTATGAAGTTTGTACCCAAGTTCCACCAAGGGTTTCTTCACACCATAATTTGGAGTGTGCAACAATTACCTGTGTTACCACACCATCTTCTACTTTAGCGTAATGTGCCATTTATTCTCCTTATACTGCGTATCTAA
>JACCDX011130010.1_pt1 | contig 14992 bp, 7 predicted proteins | sample 7449681 | NCBI WGS metagenome assembly JACCDX01 (sample SAMN15323450, study PRJNA562643) | freshwater metagenome | isolation source: river surface water | place: USA:Blue River Watershed | collected 2017-08-18
CACCGATGGCCGAGATCACCAAGAGCTACGAACCGCGCGACGTCGAAAAGAAGTGGTATGCCGCCTGGCTGGACGCGAAGGCGTTCGCCGGCCGCGTCGAGGCGGGCAAGGAGCCCTACACGATCGTGATCCCGCCGCCCAATGTCACGGGCGTGCTGACGATGGGCCACGTGCTCAACAACACGTTGCAGGACATCCTCGTCCGCCGCGCGCGCCTGGAGGGCAAGAGCGCGATGTGGCTGCCGGGCACGGACCACGCGGGCATCGCCACGCAGACGGTGGTGGAGCGCGAGCTGCGCAAGCAGAAGAAGACCCGCCACGACTTCGGGCGGGAGAAGTTTCTCGAGAAGGTCTGGGAATGGCGCCACGAGAAGGGCGGCATCATCCTCGAGCAGCTGCGCCGGCTCGGCGCGTCGTGCGACTGGGACCGCACGCAGTTCACGATGGACCCGCACTATTCGCAGGCGGTGCTGGACGTGTTCGTGAAGCTCTTCGAGCGCGGCCACATCTATCGCGGCAAGCGCATGGTCAACTGGTGCCCGGTCTCGCAGACCGCGCTGAGCGACGAGGAAGTGATCATGAAGCCGGTGAACGGCACGATCTATCGCGTGCGCTACGAGCGGACGGACGCGCCCGGCACCTTCGTCGAGGTGAAGACCACGCGGCCGGAGACGATCCCGGGCGACGTCGCGATCGCGGTGCACCCGGACGATCCGCGCTACGCGGGTTGGGTCGGCAAGACCGTGCGCCGCGCGATCGGCCCGGCGGCGGAGATCCCGATCATCGCGGATGCCTCGGTGGACAAGGAATTCGGCACGGGCGCGCTGAAGATCACGCCGGCGCACGACAAGGTGGACTTCGAGATCGGCGTGCGCCACGGCCTGCCGGTGATCGACGTGCTCGGGGCCAACGGCGTGCTGAACGAGCTCGCCGGTCCGGAGCTCGCCGGCCTGGAACGCTTCGCCGGCCGCAAGAAGGCGGCGGAGTTGCTCAAGGAACGCGGCGCCCTCGTCGCCGAGGAGGCCTACGCCAACAACGTCGGCTACTCGGAGCGGGCCGACGTCCCGATCGAGCCGCGGCTCACCTGGCAGTGGTGGCTGCGCTACCCGCGCGTCGAGGAGGCCAAGGCGGCCGTGCGCGACGGGCACATCCAGTTTCACCCGGAGCGTTGGAGCAAAGTCTACCTGCACTGGCTGGAGAACATCCAGGACTGGTGCATCAGCCGCCAGCTGTGGTGGGGGCACCGGATCCCGGTGTGGTATCGGAAGGGCTTGGACAAGGAGCGGCTGACCGAGGCGGACCTGAAGGACGCGACGAAGGTCCACGTTTCGCTGGCCGGTCCGGCCGACCCGGAAAACTGGGTGCAGGAGGACGACGTGCTCGATACCTGGGCGTCGTCGTGGCTCTGGCCGTTCGCCACGATGGGCTGGCCGGACGCCGCCAAGATGCAGGCCCAGGGCCTGGATCATTTCTACCCGACCACGACGCTCGTGACGGGCCCGGACATCATCTTCTTCTGGGTCGCGCGCATGATCATGGCCGGCCTCGAGTTCATGCGTCCCGGCGAGTCGCTGGAGCGGCGGATCCCGTTCAAGCACGTTTACTTCACCGGCATCATCCGCGACCAGCAGGGGCGCAAGATGTCGAAATCGCTCGGCAATTCGCCCGACCCGCTCGACCTGATCGAAAAATACGGGGCGGACGGCCTGCGCTTCGGCATCGTGTCGATCGCGCCGCAGGGCCAGGACATCCGGTTCCAGGAGGACCGGATCGAGAGCGGGAAAAACTTCTGCAACAAACTCTGGAACGCGGGCCGGTTCCGCCAGATGAGCGGCGAGGCGGGCGACAATTCGTCGCTCGGCGCGATCATCGCGCGCCTCGACGCGGCTAAGTTCGACGCGGACGACCACGCGATCCTCGACCGGATGCTCGCGACCACGCGCGAGGTGAACCGGTGCTTCTACGAGTTCGAATTCAGCGCGGCGGTGCAGGCCGCCTACGGGTTTTTCTGGAACGACTTCTGCGACTGGTATGTGGAGGTCTCCAAGTCGAAGCTCCAGAATCCGGATACCAAGGCCAACTGCCTCGCGATCCAGGACCTCGTCCTGCGGCAGACGCTGCTCCTGCTGCATCCCTTCATCCCGTTCATCACCGAGGAGCTCTGGCACCAGCTCGGCTACGGCATCGCCGGCAAATTCATCGAGGAGACCCGGATCGAGAATGCGTCGGAACTCGTGACGCTGCTCGTCGGCCGCGGCCTGGAACTGGACCGCGCGGCGGTGGCGGCGGTCGAACGACTGAAGGCGTTCGTGTCGCAGGCCCGCGCGCTGAAGGCGGAACACAACCTCGCCAGCCGGCGGGACGCGAAATTCCTCATCACGCCGAACGCGGCGGATTTCGCGGTGCTGGAGCAGAATCTGGCGAAAGTGCTGCGCATGGCGGGGGCGGCCGAGGTGCTGAAGCGCGATGCCGTGAACGGCATGCCGGCCGTGGTGACACCGTTCGGCACGCTCTACCTCGACAAGTCGGACCTGATCGATGTCGGCGCCGAAAAGGCCCGGCTCGCCAAGGAACTCGAGCAGTTGACCAAGCACATCGCCGGCACCCAGGCGCGGCTGTCGAACGAGTCGTTCGTGAGCAAGGCCCCGCCGGCGGTGCTGGAAGGGGCGCGGAAGCAGCTCGCCGACCAGCAGGCGAAACGCGCGGAATTGGAACGGTTGCTGAAAGCGCTGGGTTGAGCCGCCGGGCGGCACGGCGCCGGGAGGCCGCGCCCGCCGCCCCGGAGCGCTGCGATCCGAACGCGCTCAGCGCTCGAGCGGCGGCGGCGGGAGAGGCGCGTCCCGGGCGTCCCGGTAAATCATCGGGCCGCCTTTCACGTGCGATTCGGCATAGCCGACCGAGATGGCGAAGCCGCGCTCGGGGTCCTCGAAATTGAGCACCATCGAGCCGGTCTTCTCGCTGTAGCCGCCGCTGCCCCAGCCATAGCTGAGGGAGAAGGAGCCGTGGATCTCCCGTTCCTTTTTCTTTTCGGTCACCGGGATCCGGGCGGGACGCGCGTAGCTCGGCGGAGCGAGGAGCGTGCGCGCAAGGCGGGCGGTTTGAAACCGTTCGACCAAGGCGTCGAGCCGGGCGAGTTCCGCGGGCGACAGGGCGGCGAGGTTGGCCGTCGTGCGTTCGCCGGGGGTGAGGCGTTGGGAGAAGGTTCCGGCCGGTTGCACGGCGCCCGGCGTGTCGGTTTTGGGCGCGGCCTGGGCGCCGGTGTCGCGCCGGACAAAGGCATCCACGACGGCGACCTGGTCGGAGGTCAGTTTGGTCAGCCCGGCGGCGGCCCGCTCGGGCGCCTCGAGGCTGGTGGAGAACCGGAGGTCGCCGTCGGCGGCGCGGAGGGCCAGCGTGGCCGCCAGCAAGGTTGCCCAAAGGGCAGACACGCGGGCGAAGTGGCGGAGCGCGGGGGGCACGGCGGGGGAAGACTCGCGGAATTGCCGGCGAGTTCCAGCCTTTGTTGGCGCCGGGCGGCGGTCGGGCCGGGGTCGGAGCGGCCGGGCCGAAGAGGCATTGCATCGAAACGCCGAGTCGTCCGTCATGCACGCCGCATTCCAGCCTCCCTCAACCCCGCGACTCACCGACATGCTTCCCTTTGCGCTCACCATTTTTACGGGTGCGTTTCTCCTGTTCCAGGTTCAGCCCCTGATCGGGAAATATATCCTGCCGTGGTTCGGCGGCGGTCCCGGGGTGTGGACGACCTGCCTGTTGTTTTTCCAGACGGTGCTGCTCGGCGGCTACGCGTATGCGCATTTCTCGTCGACGAAACTGACGCCGAAGCGGCAGGTGATCGTGCACCTCGCGCTGCTGGGGCTCTCGCTCGTGCTGCTGCCCATCACTCCGTCCGACGGCTGGAAGCAGCAGATCGACGGCGATCCCAACGTGCGGATTTTGCTTCTGCTGATGGCAACGATCGGGCTGCCGTATTTCGTGCTCTCGTCGACCGGACCGCTCATGCAGCAGTGGTTCAGCCAGACCAACCCGGGCGTATCGCCGTATCGGCTGTATGCGCTCTCGAACGTCGGCTCGCTGCTGGCCCTGCTCAGCTACCCGGCGTATTTCGAGGTGAAGTTCGCGCGGCACGTGCAGGCCAACATGTGGTCGGCCGGCCTGGGGCTATTCGTGATTTTCTGCGGCTACTGCGCGCTGCGGTTGTGGAAACACTCGGTCGCCGCGGGAACGGCGACGCCGGCAGCGGCGGCGGAGCCGGGCGAGGGCGAGGCGGCGCCGACGTCGCCGGTCGACAAGCTGCTGTGGGTCTCGCTGCCGATGATCGCGTCGGTGCTCCTGCTGGCGACGACCAACAAGCTTTGCCAGGAAGTGGCGGTCATCCCGTTCCTGTGGGTGCTGCCGCTCAGCCTCTATCTGCTGACGTTCATCATCTGTTTCGACCACGCGCGCTGGTATCACCGCGGGGTGTTCGTGACGCTGCTGATTCTCGGCATGGTGACCGTGGCCCAGTTGCTGGTGGTGGGGACGGATGCGCCGATGCGGCTGCAGATCATCGGTTACACGGCGACGCTGTTCGTGGCGTGCATGGTGTGCCACGGTGAGCTTTACCGGCTGAAGCCGCCGCCGCAGCGGCTGACCTCGTATTTCCTCATGATCTCGCTGGGCGGGGCGCTGGGCGGTTTCCTGGTGGCGATCGCGGCGCCGGCGATTTTCGACGACTACCGCGAACTCCAGCTGGGCCTGTGGTTGCTGAGTTACGGCCTCGGCGTGCTGTGCTTCCGTCACCGCAGCCGCGAGCTGACCTTCGCCGCGGCGATCGGCGCCGTGCTGGTGCCGGTGCTGCTGCCGTTGCTGCGCACGCGGTTCGACGATTCGACGGGCGTCGGCGGCGAATACCTCGAGATGGCCAAGACCCGCTGGCCCTACATCGCGGCCGGCCTGGTGCTCTTCGGCGTGTGCGCGGTCGATTGGGCGAAGCGTCGCCTGCTGGCCGACTGGCAACCGCGGATGGGCGGTTTTGTGATGGCGCTGAGTGTCGGGCTCGGGGCGATCTTCGTGATCAACTGGAACGAACGTTCGACGGTGCAGACCCTGAGCGCCTCGCGGAACTTCTACGGCACGCTGAAGGTGCTGAACTACTACCCGGGCGACGAGGAGGACAACTACCACCTGCTGCTGCACGGCGCGACGACGCACGGCATCCAGTTCACGAAGGCGGAAAAATCGGTGATGGCGACGACCTACTACTCGGAATCGAGCGGCGTGGGCCTGGCGATCAGCCACCTGCCGGAGGGCCCGCGGAAGCTCGGCCTCGTCGGCCTCGGCACCGGGACGCTGGCGAGCTACGGCCGCAAGGGCGATTCGCTGCGCATCTACGAAATCAACCCGGCCGTGGAGACGCTGGCGCGGGCGCACTTCAAGTATCTCGATTACTGCCAGGCCAAGGTGGATGTCGTCATGGGCGACGCGCGCCTGATGATGGAGCGTGAAGTGGCGGGCGGAAAATCGCAGCAGTTCGACTTGCTGGCGCTCGACGCGTTCAGCAGCGATGCGATCCCGGTGCATCTGCTCACGACGGAGGCGTTCGAGATTTACGGCAAGCAGCTGAAGCCCGACGGGGTGATCGCGATCCACATCTCGAACCGCTACCTCGACCTGCGGCCGGTGGTGGAACGGCTGGCCGAACAATTCGGCTACGAGGTCGTGCACGTCTCGGACGACGACGAGCCGAATTGGTGGATCTACGCGACCTCGTGGATGCTCGTGACCAAGAACAAGGCGTTCCTCCAGCAGGAGCGCATCCGCGACCGGACCGACGGGCCGGCGACCCGGACGAAGCCCGCGCCGCTGTGGACGGACGACTTCGCGAGTCTCTATTCGATCATGAAGTGAGGCGCTCCGCCGGACGCGATTGCACATGACGACACGATGGATGGTGGCCGCGCTGGTGGCGGCGGGGCTCGGAACGGCGGTGTTGCGGGCCGCGCAGCCGCCGTCGCCGGACCTGGCGCAATGGAAGGCGGACCGGGTCGCGAAACTGACGAAGCCCGACGGCTGGTTGACGCTCGTGGGGCTGCATTTTCTCAAGTCCGGCGCGAACACCGTCGGGAGCGCCGCCGGCAACGATGTGGTGCTGGCGCTCGGGCCGGCGCGGTTGGGCGTGGTGACCGTGGAGGCTGCCGGCCGGGTGATGCTGACCGTCGATCCGGCGGCGGCGGACGTGCGGATCGACGGGAAGGCGGATCGAACGGCGGAACTGAAGTGGGATACGGTGGCGACGCCGACGCTCGTCACCAGCGGCACGATGACGTTTTTCGCGGTGGAGCGGGGCGGAAAAAAGGCCCTGCGGGTGAAGGACAGTGCGGCGGAGCGGCGGACGAAATTCGCGGGCCTGGAGTATTTTCCCGAGGATCCGGGCTGGCGGATCGAGGCGCGCTGGGAGCCGTTCGAGAAATTGCGGATGGTGCCGGTGACCAGTATCCTCGGCCAGACTTCGATGGAGCTGGCCGCCGGGAAGGCGGTGTTCGAGCGCGAGGGCAAGCGCTTCGAACTGCTGGCGATCGACGAGGGCCCCGAGGCACCGCTGTTCTTCGTGATCACCGATGCGACGGCGGGGAAGGAGACCTACGGAGGCGGCCGGCACCTGTATGCCGCGCGGCCGACCGGAGCAACGATCGTGCTGGATTTCAACCGGGCCGAGAATCCGCCGTGCGCGTTCACGCCCTTTTCGACGTGCCCGGTCCCGCCGAAGGAGCACCGGTTGCCGTTTGCGTTGCGCGTCGGCGAGAAGACCTACCGCGCGGCCCGCGATTGACCGCGAACGCCGCCGCCGCGGCCGCGCGACGGGCAGGCGAGGCGGACTTTATCCGGAGCGGATTTCAGCCGGCTTCGATCATGCGCAAGGTGTGGGCGTCCGTGCAAAGATCGGGGCGCGGATTGGGCACGAGGAAATCGTGCGCCGGGGCGGGGCGCGACGATGCTGCGGCGGGCCGGGGAAACAAGGCGCCGGGACGGCGCAACGGGGCGTGAGCGTCAAAGCTCGGGCGTCGGCGGGTGTGGGTCGGTTGGCGGATGGCGTTCATGGCTCGGGTGAGCCCGCTCATGGCGCGACCGGTGGGGCGAAAAAAAAGCCCCTCCGGTGTGGCACCGGAGGGGCAAAAGTCGGGAGACGTTTACGATCCTCGCGGTGCCTCGGTAACGACGGAGGCGGATACGACGACGGAGGCTACGACCACGGAAACGTGGACGGAGCGCGAGGCGAGCGTCGTGGCGGCGAGAATCATGAAACGCGGAGGAAGGGTGACGGGGCGCGGGCTGTCAAGCCGAGGGTTCGGGCGGTCGCAGGGGCGAGGCGGCGGCGAGAGCCGAAGGCGTCGGCGGCCATCCGGGAAACCCGCGTTCCTGCCGCGCGGAACTTCAGCGAGTGAACGCGCGTTCTTTGAACCAATGCTGCAACTGGTCGCCCCAGGGCGGCGCGACCCGGGCGCCGCCGCCAAAGCCGAGGCCGTGGGCGCCCTTTTCGTAGATGTGCAGCGAGAAGGGGACGCCCGCGCGGCGGCAGGCCGAGGCGAAGAGCAGCGCATTTTCGACGGGCACGGTTTTGTCTTCGACCGTGTGCCAGATAAACGTGGGCGGGGTGTCCTTCGTGACCTGGAGTTCATTGGAAAGCGCCTGGACCAGTTCGGGCGGCTGGGGATCGCCGAGCAGATTGCGACGGGAACCGGCGTGGGCGAACTCGCCGAAGGAAATGACGGGATAGCAGAGTATCGCGAGGTCGGGGCGGGAGGATTCGCGGTCGACGGGATCGGCGGCGTCGAGGGTGGGACCGTGCGGGCGGGCGGGATCGAAGTGGGTGGCGAGCGTGGACGCGAGGTGGCCGCCGGCGGAGGAGCCGATCACGCCGATACGGGCGGGATCGAGGCCGTCCCGCTTGGCGAAGGCGCGCACCATGCGCAGGGCGCGCGCGGCGTCGTTCAGCATGACCGGGTGGCGGTAGCCGTTGGAGCCCAGGCGGTATTTGAGCACATAGGCGGTGATGCCGCGGGCCGCGAACCACTCCGCGTAGCCGGTGCCCTCGTGTTCGGCGAGGTTGCCGTAACCGCCGCCCGGGAGAATCAGCATCGACGCACCGGTTTTCTTGGCGGGGTCGGCGGGAAACGGCGTGAGCGTGGGGATATCCTGGGGGCGCTGGCCGAGGGCGCCGGGGGCGTCGCCGGCGTAGAGGCGGATGGGGCCGAGGATCTGGGCGTAGGTGGGCCCCTTGGGTGCGGGCGCCTTCACGGCAGGCGCGGCGGATTTGGCCGGGGCCGAGGTTTGGGCGTCGGCCGGAACGGCCAAACCGAGCGCGGCGCCGGCAAAAGCGGCGGCAGCGAGGCGAAACGCGGAGGAGGCAGGGAGGACGCGGCGGGCGGGGAAGCGCATGGGGAGGCAGCGAGTGAGCCCGGCGCGAGGAATTTTGGAAAACAAAAAGGCCCCGGAAGTCTTGCGACTTCCGGGGCCAATTTGTGGGGGTGGGCGTTCGCCACGCGCTCTTTCCCGGCGGCACACGCTTGGGCACGCTCGCTTTCGCGGGTGGTGTGCTTCCCGACGCCACTCTCCGCGGCAGGCGGATGTCTCGGTCTCATGGCGGGACCGTCCTGACCGTTGCCGGTCGGGATTTGTCGAGTGAGGCCTCTGCGCCCGGTTCGGACGCTCCCTGCCGGGAGCGGCGCGCCGGACACGGTGCTGACACGCCTGCAACTTTCGTGGTGCGCGTCGACACCTTGACCGCGGGGACGGCGCCGGCTTGTGGCCGGCCGTTGGCCCCGCGCTACGGGTCTGACCTCTTACCTCTCAGACAGCGTTTCGCTTTGCAGCGGAGCGATCCCGTTTTGCGGAAACGCCCCAGTGAGGAGGTTGGACGGACTTTGCCAGGTCCGCTCGCTCCCCGCGGCCGTGATTCCATTGCGCGCCCCGCCGGTGAGGACGGGGCCTTTTGGCGGGGTGGGCCCGCCGGGAATCGCGACTGCGTTCTGGTCTGCGCAGTAGCTGTCGTAACCCTCTGGGGTAACTGCGTCGGCGCCGGGGTCGAAACTTCCCCGGCGTCTGACTCGGCTCGGCGCGGTTTCTGATCGCGCCTCGCCGCACAGTTCCTGATTCGTGTGATGACTGACCGGACACGACTCCGGCCAGAGGAACTGGTGACATATGCCTCCCGTCGGCTTGCGCCGCCGCGAGGGGACGGCAGCACCAGCTGCCACCGCCCTTTCCCCGGTCGCCCGGGCGTATCCCAGCCGTGCCATCAGCGGCGTCTTTCAGGCCGCTGCGCATTCGACTGTTCTATCAAGGAACGAGTCGAGACAGTGGGTGGCAGAGGGAAAAACTGAAGAACTTGTTCTTCCCAACTTTTGCACCGGCGCCGCGCGGTGAACAACTTGGGGGCAAGGTTGTGCACCGGTTATTCACCGCGAGCCACGGGGGAGTTGGCATCCAAGGCGCTCTAGAAAACGTTTGGCCGCTTGCATCGCGGCGGCCGGGCGCGGTTGAGTGACGGTTCCGCCTCCATGTCACCGCGCGCGCTGCCCATTTATGAACTCGAAAACGCCGTTGTGGCGTCGTTGCGCGCGCAGGGCCGTCTGATCGTGCAGGCGCCGACCGGGTCGGGCAAATCGACGCAGATCCCGCAGATGCTGTGGCGGGCGGGCTTGCTCGACGGCGCGGACGGCGGGGCGCGCGGCGAAGTGGTCGTGTTGCAGCCGCGGCGGCTGGCGGCGCGCATGCTGGCGAAACGCGTGGCGGAGGAGGCGGGCACGCGACTCGGCGAAGGCGTGGGCTACCAAATCCGGCTGGAGTCGCGCGTGAGCGAGCGGACGCGGATCCGGTTCGTGACGGAGGGGATTTTGCTGCGACAGATGTCGTTCGATCCGACGCTGCGGGGCGTAAGCGCGATCGTGTTCGACGAATTCCACGAGCGGCACCTCTACGGCGACATCTCGCTCGCGCGGGCATTGCAGATCCAGCAGTCGGCGCGGCCGGATCTGAAGATCGTGGTGATGTCCGCCACGCTCGATGCGGGGGCGCTCAAGACGTATCTGGCGCCCTGTGACGTGCTCGTCTCGCAGGGGCGCAGCTATCCGGTCCGGATCGAGTATCTGCCGAAGGCGGTGAACTTTGAGCACGACGCCGTGTGGGACGTGGCGGCGCGCGAATGCGAGCGCGTGGCGGACGCGACGGACGGCGACCTGCTGGTCTTCATGCCCGGCGCCTACGAGATCAACCGCACCGTTCAGGCAATCCAAGGCGGGCGCGGCCTGCGGGACTTCGTGGTGTTTCCCCTGCACGGCGAGCTGCCGCCGGAACAGCAGGACCGCGCGGTGGAGCGCTACGAGGCGCGAAAAATCATCGTGTCGACCAATGTCGCCGAGACGTCGCTGACGATCGACGGCGTGACCGCGGTGATCGATTGCGGGCTGGCGCGCATCGCGCGCTTCGATCCGCACCGCGGCATCAACACGCTGCTCGTGGAAAAAATCTCGGCGGCGAGCGCGGACCAACGGGCGGGCCGCGCGGGGCGCACGGCCCCGGGCGTGTGCGTGCGGCTCTGGACGGAGCGGGAGCACGGGCTGCGGTCGGCGCAGGAGCTGCCCGAAGTGAAGCGTCTGGATCTTTCGGAGGTCGTGCTGACGCTGAAGGCGAGCGGGATCGATGATGTGTTTGCGTTTCCCTGGCTGGAGAAGCCCGACGCGAAAGCGCTCGAGCGGGCGGAGGTGCTGCTCGTCGACCTCGGGGCGCTGGCCGGGGAGCGGCGGACGATCACCGAAGTGGGCCGACGGATGCTGCGGTTTCCCGTGCACCCGCGTTATGCGCGCATGTTGCTCGCGGCGCAGGAACGCGGTTGTGTGCGGCCCGTGGCCCTGATGGCGGCGCTGACGCAGGGGCGAAGCTTTCTGTTGCGCAACGTCGACAAGCGCACCGAAGAAGCGCGCGAGGAGGTGCTCGGCGAGGAACACGGCAGCGATTTCTTTTTGCTGATGCGGGCCTGGCGTTTCGCCGACCAACACAACTACTCGCTGGATGCCTGCCGACGGCTGGGGATCCATGCGCAGGGAGCGCGGCAGGTGGGGCCGCTCTTCGCGCAGTTTCTCGAGATCGCGGAGAAGGAGGGCCTGGATACGACGGAGCAGCGGGTCGACGACGCGGCGGTGCGGAAGTGCGTGCTCGCGGGCTTTTCGGACCAGCTGGCGAAGCGCCTCGACGGCGGCACGCTGCGCTGCGAACTGGTGCACGGCCGGCGCGGGATGCTGGCGCGCGAGAGTGCGATCCAGAAAGCGACGCTGCTGGTCGCGGCCGAGATCAGCGAGATCGGCCGGGGCGACGGCGAGGTGAGCACCTTGCTGACGCTGGCAACGGCGATCGAGGAGCCGTGGCTGAAGGAAATATTTCCGGACGATTTCCGCGAGCTGCGCGGGGTCAGCTACGACGAGCAGGCGAAGCGCGTGATGTCCCGGCGCGAACGGCGCTTCCGCGACCTCGTGCTGGAGGCCAAGGCGAGTCCGGACGAGGCGCCGCTGGATGCGGCGGCGGCGATCCTGACCAAGGAAGTGATGGCGGGGCGCCTGAAGCTCGAGGCCTGGGACGAGGCGGTGGAGCAGTGGATCACCCGGGTGAACCGGCTGGCGGAATGGTTTCCCGAACTGGAAGTGAATCCGATCACCGACGGGGACCGGGCGACGCTGGTGGAGCAAATCTGCTACGGGGAGCTCGGGTATCGGGGGATCAAGGACAAGCCGGTGATGCCGGTGCTGCGAGACTGGCTGACGGCGGAGCAGCTGGCGGTGCTGGACGACTATTTGCCGGAGCGGCTCACCATGGGCAACGGCCGGCGGTCGCGCCTGACCTACAACAAGGAAGGGCCGCCTATTCTCAGCGCGCGCATCCAGGAACTCTACGGCATCGACGGGAAATTCGCCGTCGGTCACGGACGGGTTGCGGTGAAGTTCGAGATCTTGGCGCCCAACCAGCGGCCGATCCAGGTGACGGATGACCTGACCAATTTTTGGCGCGAGCAGTATCCGAAGGTGAAGACGGAGCTGTCGCGGCGTTATCCGCGGCACGAGTGGCGGTGACCGCGACCACGCCGGCGCCGACGGGCCGAGGACGCGGTTGTCCGCTTGCCTCGGTCGGCGGGGCCGGGATGCTCGCAGGGCTTTACCCCATGAAAAAACTCCCTTGGCGTTCGATGGCGGCGATGTTGGGTGCGCTGGTGTTGTCGGCGACGGCGCCAGGTGCCGCGCCAACCAAGTATGCCACGATCGACGAGGCGATCGCGCGCGGCGACGTCGCGGACGTAAAGGTGCACCTCGCCAACGACCCGGCGGCGGTGAAGGGCAAGCCGGACGCAAAAATGGCGCCGCTGCACAATGCGATTTTACGCAAACAGGCGGCGATCGTTCCCGTGCTTTTGGCAGCGGGGGCGGATATCCAGGTGCCGGATTCGGCGGGACGAACGCCGCTGCACCTTGCGGTGGAGCGCAGTGATCTGGCGATCGTGCGCGAATTGCTGCGCCTGAAAGCCGACCCGACCAAGCGTGACCGCATCGGCTGGACGCCGCTGCATCACGCGGCGGCTAAAAGCAAAATCGAGATCGCCACGGCGATCCTCGACGCCGGTATGGATCCGAATTTCCGCAGCGAGCTGGGCGGGACCGCCCTGCACGAAGCAGCTCCGTCGGGCAGTCTCGAGATGGTGAAGCTTCTGCTCGCGCGCGGGGTGGATCCGTCGATTCGTTCGAAGCCCGGTGTGACCGCGCTCGATCTCGCGAAGGAGTTCAAGCAGTCGGAGGTCGTCGCCTACCTCGAAACGCTGAAGAAGTAGGACTCAGCGGGGAAATCGCGTCGGGCTGGCTTCCGGTCGTCCGGCCGAGAGCTCGTAGAGACCGCGACGAACCGCGGAGGGGTCAGGCCTTGCCGGCGAGGGCCTGGTCGACCCAGCGCTTGATACGCAGCAGGCCGTCGGTCCGCTTCGGATCGTCGGGACGCATGGTGCCGAGGAGGGTCACGACGGATTCGGCGTAGTCGAGGGCGTCGGACGTGGCGAGCTTCGGCAGTTCGAAGGGGTTGATCTCGCCCTTGCGGATCATGGCGCGGGCTTCGCGCTCGAGCTCGAGGCTGGTGCCGCCGAGGTCGCCGCCGCCGCCCTTGCCCTTCGAAAATCCGCCACCGCCGCCACCCCCGCCGCCTTCATCGCGGGCAGAACCCTCGGTTTTGCCGCGGGGCTGGCGTTCGATCTGGGCGGGATACTCCTTGCCGTCGCGACCGGTGACCTTTCCGGCGGGCACGATTTTGCCGTTCTGGATCATGACACCGCGGGTGCGGCGGACGAGGTCGGCCGAGACGCGGCAGATCTCCGCCAAGACGGGGTTCGCGAGGTCAGGCCACTCCTCGAGGGCGATCTCGACGGCGTTGCGCTTGTCGGCATTGGAGCGGTAGACGCCGTTGGTGGAGTTGGCGCCGAGGGCGTGGCGGAGGGCGTCGGTGCGACCGCCGGGGTGGACGTCCGCCTGAATCGAGGGGCGTTCGATGCGCTTGGCGGCGAGGTAGCGGTGAAAACCGTCGGCCAACCAGTAGGTGGAGCCGTCGTAGTAGACTGTGATGGGCGGGAAGACCGTCCCTTGGGCCATCTCGTCGGCGTAGCTTTCGATGGCTTCGTCGGTGGTCTGCACGCGGGTCTGCGTGCCGCCATAGATGTTGATGGAGTCGAGCGGAAGGTCTTGGGCGGGCATGAAATGGGGCGGGTAGTGGGGGCGCGGCGGGGTGGGTCGCAAGGGGAAAATCGCGTCGGCGACTCCTCCCGGCGTGCCGCGTGCAACTATTCCTAACCGCCGCTTGCAGTGCCGGCGGTCGGGTCTATAACCGCGCGTTCTTTTCGACGCATCCGTGACCCGACCCACCCCGCCGCACCCCACGACCGCCACGCCGCCCTCGGCGGCCGCGGCCGCACGCGAGGCGGCGATGCAGGCACGGTGGCAGGAGGATGCGGAGTTGCTGGGGCGCTGGAGCGAGGAAATCGAGGAGCGCCAGAAAGAGCGGATGAGCCTGCGGGCGCGCTGGCGCGACCAGCTGGACGATGCCCTCGACCACGTGGCGGAGCTGCGCAAAGCGGCAAAAGAACGCGACGCCGACCTGGCGGATGCGGACCTGCAGACCTTGGTGCCACCGGAGCCGCCGCCGCGTCCGGCCGTGGAGCTGCCGAAGCCGTTTTCGAGCGAAGATCTGGCGAACTACCGGCTGCCGGAGTTGGAGCTGCTGCGCCCGCCGGCGGCGTCCGAGAAAGCGTTCGTAAGCCCCGAGGAACTCGACGCGAGCAAGCGGCGGTTGCAGGACGCGTTGGACAGCTTTGCGGTCGATGCGTTCGTCTACGATTCGATCGTCGGACCGCGGGTCACCCAGTTCCGCGTGCGGCCGGGATTCGGCGTGCGCGTGGAGGCGATCGCGTCGCTCGAAAAGAACATCGCGCTGGCCATGTCGGCGAACGCGGTGCGCATTCAGGCGCCGATTCCCGGCGAGAGCTTTGTCGGCATCGAGATTCCCAACCGGCAGGCGACGCCGCTGGCGCTGCGCGGCGCGCTGGAATCGGCGACGTGGTCCGGCGCGAGCGGCGACCTGCCGCTGGTGCTGGGCGTCGACATCACGGGTCGGCAGGTGCTGTGCGACTTGGCGAAAGCGCCGCACCTCCTGATTGCGGGCGCGACGGGCAGCGGCAAGTCGGTCTGCATCAGCAATCTCATCCTTTCGCTGGTGTATCGGTTCCGGCCGGACGAGCTGGAACTCGTGCTGATCGACCCGAAGATCGTGGAGTTTGCGATCTACCGCGACCTGCCGCACCTGATCCATCCGGTGGTGACGGAGCCGAAGCAGGCCTGCCAGGCGCTCAAGTGGCTCGTGCGCGAGATGGAGCGGCGCTACGAGGTGCTGGCGGAAAAGAGCGTGCGCAATCTGGCGGGCTACAACGCGAAGGCGC
>JACCDX010094853.1_pt1 | contig 14991 bp, 14 predicted proteins | sample 7449681 | NCBI WGS metagenome assembly JACCDX01 (sample SAMN15323450, study PRJNA562643) | freshwater metagenome | isolation source: river surface water | place: USA:Blue River Watershed | collected 2017-08-18
AGGTATGCCCAATGATTTTGCCTTTAGATACTCTGGGTTATTGGGCCAAAGAGCACTTGTTACAACAACAGTGTCAGCATCCTTTAGGTTTTCTTCCTTGTGACCAATTGCTATTTCTGCACCAAGTGCTCGCAAAGATCCAATGTTTGAAGATTCTCTTACGTCGCTTCCACTGACTTTGTGCCCCATGCCAACAATGAGTCTGGCAATTCCAGACATTCCGCTTCCACCAATGCCAACAAAATGCACCTTGCCCAAGCGTTCTGGGATTGGTTGGCTGTAATCGGGCTTTATCACCGCTTAAGTATTCACCGCATTCAACAACATTGCCTTAAGCTGCGCGGTTGCGTCCAAAATAGCCACCGAGCCAGCAGCGCGAGACATCTCCTCAAGAGTTGAGCGATGGCTCATCAAGGGAATTATTCGCTCCCTTATTACATCAGCCGACAGGCTGGCATCCTCAATCAGCAACCCCCCACCAGCCGTAATCACTTGCTCAACGTTAAATCGCTGTTCTCCATTACCAACCGGATACGGAACATAGAGAGCGGGCAAAGAACAGGCCGTAAATTCACTAACCGTGGAAGCACCGGATCGAGATATCGCGAAATCACTTGCGGCAATCGCTGCATCCATAGCATCGCAGTAAATGATGCGCTTGTACCCGGGCTCTGAAAGTTCACTCAAACCCGCGACAGGACCGACGATGTGGAGAACCTGAATTCCTGCAGCCCTTAGATCCGCTCGAGCGTCCTCGATGGCTTGATTGATGCTTCGGGATCCCTGAGAGCCGCCCGTAACCAGCAGAGTGGGAAGGCTTGGGTCCAAGCCGAGTTCAACCCGAGCTTGTTGTTGGTCGATTGACTTACCGGCTTGAAATTCTTTCCGAAGCGGCATGCCGACTAATTTGGCATGCGGAAGATCTGTATTGGGAAAACAGATCGCAACATTCTTAGTCAACTTCGCACCCAGTTTGTTTGCAAAGCCAGCTCGGGCGTTTGCTTCATGTATCACCAGTGGGACTCGAGCAAAGAAAGCTGCGATGTAAGCAGGTGCCGATGCATAGCCGCCAAAACCCGCCACCGCATCAATTTCTCTTGAACGGATTATGTTGATTACCTGTCTCGTGGCAATCAGAAGTCGAAACGGGAAAGCGAAGGCGGCCAAAGAGATTTTCCGAGGAAGTGGCAATCGAGCAACCGTCAGCAGCTCGAAACCGCGCTGAGGAACCAGGCGACTTTCCAGGCCCTGTTTTGTGCCAAGGGCAATCGCTTCATAACCGGAGTCTCGAAGACTCTCAGCTAGCGCCAGCAGAGGATTGACATGGCCACCAGTTCCTCCACCGGCCAATAAAAACTTCACTTAGCGCAACTTTCGAGCAGGTCCATTGATTCGGTCTCGCTCCACCGCCAAAACAATTCCGATTCCTGCAAGCGTCGCAATCGTAGAAGATCCACCAGCCGAAATCAGCGGCAATGGAACTCCCAAGACCGGGAATAGTCCAAGCACAACTCCGATGTTGATAAACGCCTGCATGGAAATCCAAACCATTACACCGGCTACTAGGTTGCGTGAAAAGGCATTCGTTTGCTGTTTAGCAATTGAAAACAGAACCATAGCCAGAGCAAAGTAGAGACCAATAACGCCAATAGCGCCTAATAGACCGAGTTCTTCTCCGATGATTGCGAAGATGAAGTCATTTTCAACTTCTGGAATCCAACTCCATTTAAGTTTTGATCGACCAAGTCCGGTTCCCCAGAAACCACCTGCTGCAAGCGCCCAGGTGCCCTTTTCAATCTGCCACATCACACCCATTGGATCCGCACCGTCAGGATTCAACCAGGCTTCGAAACGAATTCTTCTGGACGCCGAGGACATAATTGCCGCAACTGCTCCAGCCACGATCAGTGCTGATAGTCCAAGCCAGCGACTAAGTGGCATCCCGGCGAACAGAAACATCGCCATCAAAGTCACTCCGATAACAACACCGGTACCCAGGTCTCGTCCGATTAGCGCAACCAAGCCAACTGCAACAGCTGATACCCCAAGTACCATTCTCCAGATTTGCTTGTCGGTCTCTGGATCTTGATTTAGTTGAGCCAACTGAAGTGCGAGGGCAACAATCAAAGCAATTTTTAGAAACTCAGCTGGCTGAATTGTGGTAATTCCAATGTCAAGCCAGTTTCGGTTTCCATTGATTTCCACTCCAAAGAATGCTGTCACCAACTGCAGCACCAGCATTCCCAGCAATACCGGCGGAGCCATGCGGCGGAAGAAATCAAGCTTTAGATTAGATAGAAAAACCAGGCCAGCGAAGCCAACCAAGACGTATAGACCCTGCCTTAGGAATGTGAATGCAGCGTTATCGGTTTCCTTGTAGCTATCAACAGCTGATGCACTCGCGACCATGATTAGCCCAACCACAACAATCAAAACAGTTAGCCCTAGTAATAAAACCGCCTGCTTGGATTGAGCCTTGAACTTAGGCTTCATTGCATCACGAATGGTCATTTCAGAGCACCAACCGCGATAATAAATTGATTGCCTCGGTCTGCATAATCCTTGAATTGATCCATTGAAGCAGCAGCGGGAGCAAGTAAAACAACATCACCTGGCTTTGCCAGTTCGGTTGCCCGCTGAACTGCTTTCTCCATAACTGAATCTCCTGTAATGACCCTAATCGGCAGCTCTGGCAGAAGTTCGGAGAAAAGCCGCTGAAGCTCGGAGCTGTCGCTACCCAGGAGAACTGCTCCCTGCAAGCGACCAGCGTGCTCGACCATTAGCTCTCTCGGTGAGGTTCCTTTCAGCAGTCCCCCAACAATCCAAACCACTGAGTCATAGCTGCGCAGCGAGCTATCGGCCGCGTGGGGATTGGTTGCCTTGGAATCATTGACAAAGCGCACTCCAGAAACCTCAGCCACTAATTGGTTGCGATGCGGCGACAATCTAAAGCTATTCAGCGCCTTCTTGATGGCAGCAGGAGAGACTTCGACTGCCCGGGCCAGCGCAGCTGATGCTGCAACATTGGCCATTAGGTGCGGTGAAGGAACCGCAATTTGAGCAATGTCTTCGATTGTCGCAAGCTCCAGGGCCTCCTCGGCGCGATTTTCTAGGAATGCCCGATCAACTAAAACTTCCTCAACATAACCCACTGCAGATTTTTGCGGTGAGAACAGCGAGAACGCGATTCCCCGGCAACCTTCTTCAACATCTGCTAATTGAGCCGCTTCAAAAGTCTTTTTATCCTGCTCGTTGAAGATAATTGCGATTTGGGTTCCGTTATAAATCTTTGCCTTGGCATTGAAGTAATTGATGGCACCGTCATGCCAGTCATAGTGATCTTCGGCAATGTTGAGAAATGCTGAAGCGACTGGGTGAATTTCATTGGTGTAGTGAAGTTGAAAACTTGAGAGTTCAACGACTAGATAATCGAATCCCTCCGGGTCGCGGATTGCGTCCAGCATAGGAACTCCAATATTTCCGCAGGCAATTGTTCTATAGCCTTCCGCAGATATCATGGCCGCGGTGAGCTCACAAACGGTGGTCTTGCCATTTGTGCCAGTAACCGCAATCCACTTTGCTATCTTCTGCGTTTTGTCCCTGAGGTGCCATGCCAGATCGATGTCCGTGATTAGAGGTTTACCCAGTTGGCCGAGTCTGACAACTAACGGATGCCTGGGGTCAAAACCAGGTGAGACAACCGCAAAATCAAATTCACCAACGCTAGCCAGCGCATCTGGGCTCTCATCGGCAATGAACTTTGATCCAATCACCTCAAGCAGCTCAACTAACTTTGGGTCGGCATCTCGCCCAACCACTGTTGTCTTGACTCCAAGTTCAACCAATGTATCTGCAACGCTGAAGCCACTTTTTCCTAAACCCAAAACCAAAGCAGAAAGGTTTGACCAATCGGCATGCCAAGAGTTAGGCAGACTCATAATCCGTAAATCCACTCGACATAGAACAAACCAACTCCGGCCGCAACACACAGCGCTGCAATAATCCAGAACCTAACGACAATTGTTATCTCGGCCCATCCCTTTAGTTCAAAATGATGGTGCAAAGGAGACATCAAGAAAATTCGCTTGCCGGTGCCGGTTCGCCACTTTGTAAATTTGAAATAGCCACGCTGCAGCACAACCGATCCCGTGACGATTACGAATATTCCACCAATCAAAATCAGCAGTAACTCGGTTCTGCTGAGAATTGCAAGCGCCGCCAACGCACCGCCCAGAGCTTGCGAACCGGTATCACCCATGATGAGCTGAGCCGGCGAAGTGTTCCACCACAGAAACCCAAGACAAGCTCCGACGATGGCTGCTGCGACAGTTGCCAGGTCGAGCGGATCGCGCACCTCATAACAGGCTGAGAGGTTTTCAACTGCAGTTCGACAGGACTGATTGAACTGCCAAAAACCGATGACGACGTAAGCCCCAATGGCCAATACAGCTGAGCCGGACGCCAACCCGTCTAATCCATCTGCAATGTTCACTCCATTAGAAGAGCTGGCTACGAGAAGGAAAATCCAGGCGATAAATAGGCCAATGCCAATTGTGCTCCCCCAAAAGAACAAGTCGATTGGTAGGTCTCGGAACAGTGAAATGTGGGTGGAGGCGGGAGTAAGGCCGTTTGAATCCGGAAACTGAAGTGCCAAGATCGCAAACGTAACGGCAACAGCTCCCTGACCAATAATTTTGGCCCAGCCACCTAACCCAAGGCTGCGCTGATTTCTGACCTTCATGAAGTCGTCTATGAAACCCACCGCACCAAGACCAAACATCATGAACAAAACCAGCAGGGCGGATGGACTCGGAATTTCTTCGTTAATAATTTTTGCAACAAAATATGCAACGGCGGTAGACCCCAAGATCACCACACCGCCCATTGTCGGTGTTCCCCGCTTTATCTGATGTGACTGAGGGCCATCGTCTCTGATGAACTGGCCCCAGTTCAAGCGTTTAGCTATACGAATAAAAATGGGGGTAGCAAAAAGTGCCAAAAACAAAGAAATTCCACCGGCGGCTAATAACGCTCTCACTTAACACCCGCCAAGTCATCTCCCAGGAACCTCAACCCCGCGATATTACTTGCCTTCACCAGCACAATATCTCCAGGCCGTAGCCTGTCGTGAATTATTTCATAGGCATTGCTGATGCTTTCGATGAACTCACTCTCGCCGTCCCAGCTACCCTCTTGGCTTGCTGCCATGTGAATTAGCTTGGCTTCTTGTCCCACCACAAATAATTTATCGATGTTCAGGCGAACCACTAACCGGCCCATCGAGTCATGCTCTTCATTCGAATACTCTCCGAGCTCGGCCATGTGTCCCAGAATCGCCACTGTTCGGTGACCTTCTTTACCTAATACAGCTAAGGTCTGCAATGCAGCTCGCATGGAGTCCGGTGAGGCGTTATAAGCGTCGTTGATTACCCAGTAGCCAGCGGGTGATTTCCATAGCTGCATGCGCCAGCGCTCCGCCAGCTCCATCTGCGAAATTGCTCCTATTGACTGCTCAATCGGGACACCTAACTCAGCTGCTATTGCAGTTGCCGCCAGCATGTTCATCGCCTGATGTTCGCCAAGGATGCGTAATGTGACTGCATACTCTTTACCCTCGTGTTCAAATCTAACTTCCGTGCCATTGAGCGAGAGATTCGTGCTCAAAAGTCGGAAGTCGGCATCTTTAGCGAAACCAAAGCCGACTCTCTTTTCTTTGAATGGGAAATTGCGAACTCTAGGGTCGTCATAGTTCAAAATCGCAGCGTGCTGAATGTGAGGCATCATTTCGGCTTTGATTTTCTCCGTGACATCAATGCCGCCAAATTCACCGGCGTGCGCCATTCCAACTTTGAGCTGAACTCCAATGTCAGGCTTGGTCCAACGAGCTAACTGGTCGATGCTGCCAAGACCAGCTGCCCCCATCTCCAAAATGAGAAACTTGGTCTCTTGGGTAATTCGCAAAACTGTAAGCGGTAGACCAACTTCATTATTGAAGGAGGCAATTGGCGCAACGGTTTGCCCCTGGCCTGCTAGAACTTTTTCGAGCATGTTTTTGGTCGAAGTTTTTCCGTTTGAACCAGTGATCCCCACAACTCGCAGCTGGCCACCTGCTCGCACTCGATTGAGCACAAACTCGGCCAATTTACTCAGCGCCTCGACTGTGTCTTCAACAAGAATCTGGTCGATGGCGACGTGCTCGGCTGGCTTTGAGACAATTGCCAAGGTTGCCCCTTGAACGAGAGCATCGGCCAGGTAGTCATGGCCATCCTCTTTCTCACCCAGCTTGGCAAAGAAGATCCCGCCACTAACAATCTCTCGAGAGTCTGTTTGAACTGCGCCGGAGACTATTCGACCTTGATCACCGCGGATTATCTTGCCCGCTACGGCTTCTGCAATTTCAGCGATAGAAAGACTAAGCATTTTCTACCGCCGCTCTAGCCGTGGCGATAGCGTCAAATTCGACTTTCTTTCCAGCAATCTCTCGATACTTCAGTTGGCCAGGGCCGCACCACAAAACAGCCGCACCGTCTGAAATTGCGATTGCCTTGGCGATCGCCTTAGCCGGATCTGCTTCCTCGAAAACCTCGCAGTCCAATTCACGGGCCGCTGCAAGGAGGGTGTTGCGAATTGCACTCGGCTCTTCATCGCGAGGATGTTGATCGGTGATCACTACTTTTTCGGCCCCAGCACAAGCCAGCGCCATTTCGCTGCGTTTGCCCTGATCACGATTACCGGATGCACCAAGCACAACCACCAGTCTGCCGTGTCTTGCCAACACTTCCTTGACCGCTGCTCCTACCCCGGCAGGAGTATGGGCATAGTCGACATACACAGCTGGCTCTTTATCACTGACTCTTTGCAGTCGACCAGGAATTTGTTGATCAATCAATCTGGCAGCTGCTTCTAAGTCAGATGGAGAAAGTCCATATTCCAAGAGCATCACTGCCGCCAAACCGAAGTTCTTTGACATCAATTGACCCTGAGTAAAGCCAATTCTTGCTCTGGCTTTACCGGTAATAATTATTTCGGTGCCAGTAAAACTGAGCTGGTAATCAAGCCCAGGACTAATTCCGACTTTAGGAATCTCAATTGATTGGTATAACTTCCGGCCATACTCGTCTTCCACGTTAATCACAGCGTGTTTGGCGAACTCAGAGGTAAACAGCTTGGACTTTGCTGCCAAATAGTTCTCCATGCTGCCAAAGTCGTCCAGGTGATCTCTGGAAAGGTTTGTGAAACCAGCAATTTCAAAGTTCAAGCCATCCACACGGTTTCGCACCAGTGCCTGAGCAGACACTTCAAGGGCCGCATGCATCTGCCCGTGTCCGCGCATCTTGCTCAGCAGTTGATGCAGTCTCGGGGCCTCTGGAGTGGTTAGTTCGCTCGTGGTTTGCTCGGTGCCAACAATTTGCGCAGCACTTGAAATCAGGCCGGTAGATTTACCTGCTGCCGATAACAGCCTTTGCAAGTAGAAAACAGTAGAAGTCTTTCCATTTGTTCCAGTAACACCGAATAAACCGGTAGCGGGAGTCTGAAAAATCTCTTTTGCTACAAGACCAGCAATTTGGCGTGGCTGAGGATGAATCAGGGCAGGTATGGGGTAACTGTCAGTGCGATCTGTCAGTAGCGCCACTGCACCTGCAGAAATTGCCTCAGGAAGAAAATCTAAACCGTGATTTTTCGCACCTGGGACCGCAACAAACAAACTGCCTGCCTCACAAAAGTTTGAAGAAATTGCGATTGAGCTCGGTTCAATAGAGGAATCGCCAACCAGATTGCAGTCAAACTTGCTGGCCAATGAGCCGAGGTTACTCACCGGTCTTTCCATATCTATTGGAAGGGATGTCATCCCGCGGCTCGGATGTCGATGGCGGAACGCGGTAATGCTTGAGGGCTTGCTGCATGATTGCCTTGAATGGTCCGGTTGCCTTAACGGAGTTGGTCTCTCCAACCGGTTTATAGATGGTGACACCAACTATGAATCGAGGGTCCTCCACCGGCGCAATTCCAAAGAATGAAATAGCGAATCTTTCTCCGTAACCTGCGCCCTCACGGATTTCTGCTGTTCCAGTTTTACCGGCAACTCGGTAGCCAGGGATTCCAGCCAGTCGACCCACACCTCCGTATTGAACAACCTTCTCCATAAGTTGCAGGTTCATGTTGGCTGACTCTTTAGAGATAACGCGAGTACTTTTTCGCTCTGGCGAATAAACCACTTCCCCTTCGCTGTTTACGCAGCTGTCCACCAGGCTGGGACTCAGGCGCACTCCTTCGTTGGCAATGGCCTGGTAGGCAAATGCCATTTGCAGTGGAGTCACGGCAACACCTTGCCCAAACAAATGGGTGTAGCGATCTGAGTATTGCCACTCATCATATGGTCTGAGAATTCCAGAGCTCTCGCCCTCAAAGTTCAGATCGGTAGTCTTTCCGAATCCAAATTTTTGCAAGTAATTGAATCGGGTTTTTTCATCTATCTTCATACCGAAGGAATAGATTCCCGTGTTTGAGCTATAGCGAAGCACGCCAGCCAGCGTCAACTGATAAGTTTCGTGACTAAAACTGTCCTTGATGTACTCACCATATTTGAGCTTTAGGCGATCGGGAGCATTCACAGTTTCGTAAATGGTGGCTGACTTACTGTCGAGCACCATTGCAGTTGAAATGGCCTTCATCACAGAGCCTGGTTCAAAAGCGAACTGCATAATTCGACTGCCACGATCGGCAGCGTCAGAAGCGCCAGGATCATTTGGATCAACTGTTGGTGCTTCAGCTGCTGCAAGAATTCGACCAGTCTTGGCTTCAACAACAATCGCGCTCGCCCACTGAGCATCCAGGTCAGCTACGGACTTCGCTAAAACCTGCTGGGCAAAGAATTGTAAGTTGGCATCGATGCTGAGATTGAGCGAACCGCCATCCTGGGTCGGTTGCGTTACAACGTTCGAAGTTGGGATGCGCACGCCTTCAGCTGAGCGCTCATAGGTCTCTTGTCCATCGACGCCAGCTAAACAGCTGTTGTATTGGCGCTCTAAGCCAGCAAGTGGTGTTCCATCGGAGCTTACAAAACCAAGGACATTACCGGCAACTGCCCCATTTGGATAAAGCCGATAAGCAAATCGATCCCAATAAATCCAGGGTATGTCAAGCTCTCGAATTTGGTTGTAGACAGTTGCGTCAACCTTTTTGGCCAGATTGGAATAAGCCGAGTCGCCAGCAATCTTTGCCAGGACCTCATCCGTGCTCAATCCCAGCACCCGTGCCAACTCTTGAGCTGCAGTTTCAACCGAAATCTCTGACCTGTTTCCATCCTGGTAACGAATTACTGGACCAACATTTTTTGGAGCGGCATTGATGTCATATCTGAAAACTGTCCGGGCTAGGACTTCCCCATTGGCATCCAGAATGCTGCCACGCAAGGCGGTTAGGGTGCGGGTTTCTTTTCGACTCTCCAGCGATTCAGCGCGGATCTCATCAGCGCGAACAATTTGAAAATCAACCAAACGAATACTTAGGGCGGCTACCAGCACGACGAGCAGAAGTGCGAAGAGGGAAAGGCGACGAGTCACGCTTGCGTGATTGCCCATGTTGCCCTACCTGGTTGGTGATGCTGGTATTTGACCTGCCACCAAAGTTACTTCAGAGCCTTTATTGGCCTTAGCTGCCACACTGGTCTCAGCCTCAGCCGTTGCTGCCGAGGCTGCTGCGAATTCACTCACGGTTAGCAGGGCCGAATTGGCCACCAGGTTAGCGCTGGCCGCACCAGACTGGGCCTGAGCGGGCTTTGGAGCTCCGTAGATCTTGTCATTGACGATGTCGATTAGAACGGAGCTGGGATTCGCAACCATGCCTAATTGATTGGCAGCATCAGCTAGGTTTTGCGGGGATGCTAGTGAGTCAACCTGCTCCTGGATGATCTGCACCTCGGTGGCAAGCTGGCGCTTTTCGCTGGCTAGCTTGCTTAGGTAGTAGGCATCCTGGGTAAGCGCCATGTTCAGTCCCAATTGAATTAGCTGCACCAGGACAATTCCCATCACCAGCAGCAGTCCGGTAAACAATCCAGGTCTTAGTCGCTTAGCTTCATTCGCACTTAGCATCATCATTCTCATTAGGCTGCCTCCAGCTTTTCCGCCGCGCGCAAGCGAGCCGAGGCTGCACGCGGGTTTTGACTTAGTTCGATTTCGCTCGCTCTTTCAACACCTTTGGTGATGACGCGTAGTCGAGGTCCTGATCCAGGAAGTTCAACGGGCAATTCAATTGGAGTGGTTGAAGTAGCGGCGCTTTGGAACGCTTGCTTTACGATTGCGTCTTCTAGTGAGTGATAGCTCATGACAACGATTCGGCCACCCACCGCCAGTGCAGCGATGGCCTGCGGAATAGCGGAGCTCAAAATTGATAGCTCATCATTTACAGCGATTCGCAATGCCTGATAGACGCGCTTAGCCGGGTGACCGGTTTGCTTGCCCGGTGCTTTCGGAACGACTGCTTCAACTATCCGATTCAATTCGGAAGAGGTTTGAATCGGGGCTACTGAGCGCTGACGGACAATGGCTCGAGCAATCGGGTTAGCAAATCTCTCTTCCCCATAAACGCGAAAAATTCTTGAAAGCTCTTCCTCGGAAGCACTCGCCAACAACTCAGCCGCGGTTAGCCCGTGTGACTGGTCCATCCGCATGTCGAGCGGAGCATCTTGCGCGTAAGCGAATCCACGCTCGGCAGAATCAAGCTGCATCGATGAGACGCCAAGATCGAATAGAACACCCTGCACGCTGTGTATGCCAAGCTCAGCCAAGACGCTTTCGATCTGGTCGTAAGTGGCAAGAACACCGCGGAAGCGTGAGCCGAACTTACTTAGTCTTTCGCTGGCTAACTCAAGAGCGACCGGGTCGCGATCGAACCCAATGACGGTTAGGTCGAGGTGGGTAGTTAGTAAAGCTTCGGTGTGGCCACCTAATCCCAAGGTTGCATCAATCACGATTGAGTTGTCTTGAATGCCAGGTCTGAGCAGTTCCAGGCAGCGGTGAAGCATCACTGGTTCGTGCAGGTTAGCGATTTGGTTCATACGCTTCGGATATCCATCCCTGCATCCAGATCCTTGTCCGAGCCATGAGCTTGGTTTTCACAGTGTCCGACTTAGGGGAAGAAAGCCGGTTCGGCCAAGGACTTGAAAGCAGGGTCAAAACAGACCCGGAATCACCTCCTCAGCTTGAGTGGCGAATTTTTCTTCATTGGCAGCTAGGTACTTCTGCCAGCTAGTTGCATCCCAAATCTCCGCGCGCGCTCCAACGCCGATAATCGTTAGTTCTTTGTTTAGGCCCGCATACTCACGAAGAATCTGCGGCAATAAAACGCGTCCCTGCTTGTCTGGGATCTCGTCGGTCGCACCAGAGAGGAAGACTCGCAAATACTTGCGAGCCTCCTCTGAGGTGACTGGAGCTTGCCGGATTTTTTCATGGACACCAGCAAATTCACGCTTTGAAAAGACATAGAGGCAGCGCTCTTGGCCGCGGGTAATTACAACCCCTTCGGCCAGATCATCGCGAAATTTAGCGGGAAGAATCAGGCGACCCTTGTCGTCCAATCGGGGGCTGTGTGTGCCAAGCAGCATTGCGGCCCTCCCCTTCCCTAATTCCCTCCACTTTACTCCACTTTGCCCCACTTTGCTACATATGTCGCAATATTTTGGTCACATTTTGATATAGAAAAAACCCCCGATTTCTCGGGGGTTTTCGGCTAAAAACTAGGGGTTATTCGCCATTAAAGCGCTGATTCCAGCGGTCCTCAAAGAAGCTGCCGGATTTGCGTTGGGTTGCCTGCGGCAGTGCTGGTAGCTGGAAATTAGCGCTGGCAATTACCAGCCCCATCACCATTACCACGAATGCCACCACTCCAAACAGGGCGAATTGGATCATTACAGCGAAAATCAGCAGTCCCAGGCCAATCAGCATGGTTAGGACTCCAGCGACCAGCTTGCCGGCGCTGCGGTTAGTCGACCCCAGTTGACTGGCCTTGCCGGCGAGGGCCGCATCCTCTTTCAGAAGGTTGCGCTCCATCTCCTCAAGCAGTCTTTGCTCGTGCTCAGATAGTGCCATTTGTCCTCCTTCCACTGATTGTAAACAAATTTGGGTCGCTAGGCTATCCCGTATGCCTCAAGATTTCCTGCTAAAACTCGTCCAGCAGAGGCTAGATGGCTTTTGTGAAGAAAAACGTTCCCAATTAGCCGAAATTTCCCCCGATTTGGTGCCAATCATTGACTACACCCAAGCCATGCTGGCCGGTGGCAAGCGATTTAGGGCTTTGTTCTGCTTTTGGAGCTGGGCAGGTTACCAGGGTGCAGAAATTACCGAGCAGGACCTAAGCCTGGACTCCCCCATTGTCGGAGTAGCAGCGGCTTTGGAGATGTTCCACGCCGCCGCACTCGTTCACGATGATCTGCTTGATCAATCCGACACCAGACGTGGTCAGCCAGCAATTCACAAAAGATTTGAAACCCTGCATCTTCAGCATGGCTATTCCGGCTCAGCAATCAGGTTTGGGGTCGCTGGATCGGTGCTAACAGGAGATCTCCTACTGGCCTGGAGTTCTGAACTTTTTGGTTCGGCTCTTAGGGATGTCAACCCAGACAGCGAAGCCAATTGTCGCAAGCAGTTTTCTCAGATGCGGTTTGAGGTAATGGCTGGGCAGTATCTGGATGTGTTGGAAGAAAATGCTGCACCTACCCGTAATCCATCCGAAGCGGTGGCAATCGCTAACCGCGTGATGCTATACAAAACCGCAAAATACTCCTTGGAAGCACCGTTACTAATCGGTGCAGCTCTAAGCGGTGTGGGTGAAGATACTCTTTCAGCCCTTAGCCAATTCGGAATACCGCTAGGGCTAGCATTCCAGTTGCGTGATGATGTTCTGGGTGTGTTCGGAGATCCGTCAATCACTGGAAAGCCTGCGGGTGATGACTTGCGTGAAGGTAAGCGGACCGTATTGGTTGGATTGACTTTGGAAAGTGTCCCAGCGAGTGTTTCAAAAATATTTAATGAGCTTTTAATGGCTGGTGAAATAGAAGAAGAGCAATTGGACTTTATGCGAAGAACCATTACTGATTCAGGTTCTCTGGCAAAAACCGAGCGACTAATTGAGGAGCACTCAAATCGCGCAATCGAGGCGCTAGCTAACTTGGAGGTAACAGGACAAGCTCGAAAGATGCTTAGTTACCTAACCGAAAAAGTTATCAACCGACAGGCTTAACCCAGCGCCTGGGCTGCTCGGCGCACTGGAGCTTTGTGACCTTTCAAGAGCGCAGACATTGGAGTTTCTCCCAGTGAATCATTTTCTTGATAAAGCCACTCAATCGCTTCAGTCTCAGTTAGACCCAGATCGAGCAGTTGAAGCATTGTTCCGCGAATGCTGCTGAGAGGTTCATTCGCAACAATAATTTCAGCTGGAATCATTAGTTGCTTGTCGATTTTGACCGCAAACAAGATGTGCTCTTCAAGGTAACGCTTTACCTTGGAGGGACTTACCGAAAGCTGCTCGGCTGCTTGCTCAAGGGTGACCCAAGACTTAACCTGGTCAGTTATCACCTGTTCTCCTGGTTGTTTTTACTAGTTGCTCTGCTACTAAGAATGCTAGCTCCAAAGACTGCATGTGGTTCAGACGAGGATCGCAAACAGATTCATACCTTTGCTCGAGGGTGCTCTCATCAATCTGCTCAGACCCGCCCAGACACTCGGCAACATCATCACCAGTTAGCTCTACGTGCAGTCCGCCCGGGTGGGTTCCAGTAGCGCGGTGAACTTCGAAGAAGCCCGTAACCTCGTCCATCACGTCATCAAAACGTCTCGACTTGTAGCCATTCTTGGTCGTGATGCCGTTTCCATGCATTGGGTCAGTAATCCAAAGCGGCTGCGCCCCGGCATCTCTCACGGCCTCCACCAGTGGTGGCAAAGCCTCACGAATCTTGCCAGCACCCATGCGGCTAATTAAAGTCAGACGACCAGGCTCCCGATTTGGATCAACTTTGTCGATCAGAGCAAGCACTTGGTCTTTGGTGGTGGTCGGACCGAGTTTGATACCGATTGGGTTGCGCACTCTAGAGAAAAAGTCAACGTGAGCGCCATCCAGCTGTCTGGTTCGCTCACCAATCCAAATGAAGTGTCCGCTAGTTACATATGGCGTTAGCGTTCTGGAATCAATTCGAGTTAGTGGTCGTTCATAGTCAAACAAAAGTCCTTCGTGAGAGACGAAGAATTCGGTAGCTCTAAGCTCCGCAGAATCAACTCCGCAGGCTTCCATGAACCTCATGGCTCGATCAATGTCACCGGCAATCGATTCATACTTCTTATTTGCAGGATTGTCGGTGAAGCCTTTGTTCCAAGCGTGAACTTCGCGAAGATCAGCAAAACCACCGGTTGTAAAGGCTCGAATCAGATTCAGGGTGCTGGCCGAGGTGTGATAGGCCTGCAAAAGTCGCTTTGGATCATGCTGACGAGATTCTTCGGTGAACTCATATCCGTTTACTGCATCACCGCGGTAGGCCAGCAGGGTTACATCACCACGAGTCTCGGTGTCGCTTGATCGAGGCTTGGCAAATTGTCCTGCCATGCGACCCATCTTGATGACAGGAAGCGAAGATCCGTACATCAAAACCACTGCCATTTGCAAAACCGTCTTGATGCGATTACGGATGCGATCAGCAGTTGCGTCCACAAAGGTCTCCGCACAATCGCCACCCTGCAGCAAGAAAGCCTTTCCTTCCGCTGCCTGAGCTAATCGGTTGCGAAGAGTGTCCACCTCACCTGCGAAAACCAGAGGAGGGAGTTTGCCGAGTTCAGCTCTAACCTTTTCAAGCTCAACTTGACCTGGCCAAGTGGGCTGTTGCTTGGCCTCCAAGTTTCGGAAGTTATCTAAACCAAAGTCTTGCACCATTACCTCTTAGTCCTCTTGCCTTGCCATGCGGTTTCTGATTGTTGATGCATAGACATCTTCATATCTTTGCCCAGA
>JACCDX010244245.1_pt1 | contig 14989 bp, 11 predicted proteins | sample 7449681 | NCBI WGS metagenome assembly JACCDX01 (sample SAMN15323450, study PRJNA562643) | freshwater metagenome | isolation source: river surface water | place: USA:Blue River Watershed | collected 2017-08-18
CCCCTACATCTTCCGCGGCGCGCTGGACAGCGGTGCCACCACCATCACGGTGGAGATGGAGATCGCCGCGGTGCACGCGATCGCCGAACTGGCACAGGCCGAGCAAAGCGAAGTGGTGGCGGCCGCCTATGCGGGTGCCACGCTGAGTTTCGGGCCCGAATACCTGATCCCCAAGCCCTTTGACCCGCGCCTGATGATGAAGATCGCCCCGGCCGTGGCCAAAGCGGCGGCCGCTTCAGGCGTGGCCCGTCGTCCCATCCAGGACTACGACGCCTACCGCGAAAAGCTGCAGGCCTTCGTGTACGCCTCCGGCACCACGATGAAGCCGATCTTCAACATCGCCAAACGCGCCCAAAACAAGCGCGTGGCCTATGCCGAAGGCGAAGAAGAGCGCGTGCTGCGCGCGGCCCAGGTGGTGGTGGACGAGGGCCTGGCGCGCCCCACCCTGATCGGCCGTCCGGCCGTGATCGCCCAACGTGTGGAGACCTTCGGCCTGCGCCTGAAGGAGGGCCGCGACTACGAAGTCGTCAATGTGGAACACGACGACCGCTACCGCGACTTCTGGCAGACCTACCACGCGATGACCGACCGCAAGGGCATCACCGTGCAGATGGCCAAGATCGAGATGCGCCGCCGGCTCACCCTGATCGGCGCCATGCTGCTGCACAAGGGCTATGTGGACGGCATGCTCTGTGGCACCTGGGGCACCACGCAGCAGCACCTGTACTACATCAACCAGGTGATCGGCCGGCGCAAGGGTGGCAGCTTGGCCACCCCGCAGGACGTGCCGGTGTACGCCTGCATGAACGGGCTGATGCTGCCCGGTCGGCAGGTGTTCCTGGTGGACACCCATGTGAACGACGATCCCACACCGGAAGAGTTGTGCGAGATCACCGCCATGGCCGCCGAAGAAATGCGGCGCTTTGGCGTTCAACCCAAGGCTGCCCTGCTCAGCCACTCCAACTTTGGTACAAGCGACCACCCCTCGGCCGTGAAGATGCGCCGCACCCTGTCGCTGCTGCGCGAGCAGGCCCCATGGCTGGAGGTGGACGGCGAGATGCACGGCGACCTGGCCCTGGACAGCACCGCCCGCAAGGCCCTGATGCCGCGCACCACCCTGGCGGGCGAAGCCAACGTGCTGGTGCTGCCCAACAGCGATGCCGCCAACATCGCTTACAACCTGCTCAAGACGGCCGCCGGCGGGGGGATTGCCATTGGGCCGGTCCTCTTGGGGGCCGCCAAGCCGGTGCACATCCTCACCCCTTCGGCCACGGTGCGCCGCATTGTGAACCTGACGGCCTTGACAGTGGCCGACGCCAACGCCGCCCGATAGCACCAATCTTGTGCATCTATTCTTCCGCTGAGCTTTGGAGCGAAGTGAGTAAACACTGATAACCGTATTTTTCGGATTGACACAGGGTCATGCCTTGTCGTTTTGACCGGGCTTCGCTATGATCGTGTCAGTCAGATTAAGGGTTAACCCGTGTTTTCGAGCGTCGGATCATCGCCGGCCCCGGTGCCCCGTCAGTGGGGGCTTGCTTTTGCGGATCGGGTGGTGAGCCAGGCTCCCCGCCGGTCCCGCAGACGCCTTGGCGGGGTTTGGGCCTTGGCACTGTCCTGGGGCGTGGGCCTGTCTGCCGCGCTGCCTGTTCAGGCCAAGACCGACCCGGCATCCGAGTTGCCCACGGTCAGCTTGCAGGCCTTGCCGCAGGAGGCCCGTGACACCCATCGCCTGATCCTTTCGGGGGGGCCTTTCCCCTACGACAAGGACGGCACGGTGTTCGGCAACCGCGAGCGCCTGTTGCCCGGCAAGCCCAGGGGCTTCTACCGCGAGTACACGGTGGAGACCCCCAGGGCGAAGAACCGCGGGGCGCGGCGCATCGTCTGTGGTGGGGAACCGCCGGTGCGCCCTGAAGTCTGCTACTACACGGCCGATCACTACGCGAGTTTTGCCCGGATCGCCCCCTGATGGTCGTGTTGCGTTTGCCTTGAAGATTTCCGGAGGAAGAAGAACATGTTGCTGCAGACCGTTCGACCCAACATCGTGCAGGCCATCCGCGCCTACCGGGTGGACGACCTGATGCGCGCCGCGCAGGATGCGGGGCACCACTTTCTTTATGCGAACGTGACCGATGCGCAGTCCAAGCAAGAGGTCCTGGAGCTGATTGCCCAGGCCTTTCTGTTCCCGTCGCATTTCGGCAAGAACCTGGACGCCTTGTATGACTGCATGACCGACCTGGTGCACAAGGCCGGCTCGCAGCGCGGTTTCGTCGTGGTGTTGGAGCAGTTGCCCGACAACCGCGGGTTCGATCGCGAAGCCCGGGAACAGTTGCTCGACGTCTTCCGCGACGCCGCCGACTTTTGGGCCGAGCGCAAGATCCCCTTCCGCTGCTTCTATTCCTTCGCGGTGTCCCACTCGGACAACACCGCCTGGGACAAGGTGGCCGAAACGCCGGCACCCATGCCCGAAGCCACACCCAAGCCTGCAGCCAAGACCAGCACCGGGCCCACCTTCAGCGCCAACATGCCGATGATGAGCAGCGCCTTCGACACGGCCATGTGGCTCAACGCCGCCTAAGGCGTGGCTGGGGGCGCCAAGCCCCCATGCACCTCACCACGGCCGGTTCACCGGCCGTTTTTCATGGGGCTGCGCCCGCCGTTGCACCGGCGCCTGCGGCTTCAACGGCCATGGCCAGTTGCACATACTCGGCCACGGGCACCTCTTCGGCTCGGCGCTGCAGGTCGAATGGGGCGGTGTAGCCCCGGGCCTGCAGCCATTGCCCCAGGGTGTGGCGCAAGAGCTTGCGCCGTTGGGAAAACGAGACCTGCACCAGCTCCTCGAACAGGCGTACGTCCAATGCCGGCGCATCGGAGCGCGGCACCAGGCGCACCACGGTGGAATCCACGCGCGGGGGCGGGTCGAAGGCCTCGGGCGGCACCTCCAACAAGGGCTCTACCGTGAAGCGCCATTGCAGCATCACCGACAGCCGCCCATAGTCGGCCGTCTTCTCGCGCGCGGCCATCCGGTCCACCACCTCCTTTTGCAGCATGAAGTGCTGGTCGGCGATGCGGTGCGCGAAAGGCAGCAAGGCAAACAGAATGGGGGTGGAGATGTTGTAGGGCAGGTTGCCCACCACCCGCAGCGGCTGTCCCGCCGCGTCGGCCAGGGCGGCAAAGTCCACGCTCAAGACATCGCCCTCCACCACGGTGAGCCCCTCGCGCTTGCGCAGGCGCGCGGCGAGGTCGCGGTCGAGTTCGATGACGGTCAGGGCCTTGCAGCGCTGCAGCAGCGGCGCGGTGAGTGCGCCCAGGCCGGGGCCGATTTCCACCAGGGCTTGGCCCGGCTGCGGCGCAATGGCCTGCACGATGTCCCCGATCACCCCCTCATCGGTCAGGAAGTGCTGGCCGAAGCGCTTGCGTGCAATGTGGCCCATTCGGCTCAGATCTGCGGGGCTTCGCGGCGCTCGACGTAGGCGCGCGAACGCATCTCCTTGATCCACTCACCGTAGGCCTCATCGAACTTTTGTTCGCGCAAGGCCGCGCGGGCCTGGTCGCGCAACTGCTTGTTGTCCAAAGCGGTTTCACGGCGTTCCACCACCTGGATCAGGTGCACACCGAAGCGCGAGACCACGGGCTCGGACAGGCCGCCTGGCGGCAAGGGGTTCATTGCCTGCTCGAACTCTGGCACGAACTGACCGGGCGAGGCCCAACCGAGGTCACCGCCGCTGGAGGCGGTGCCGTCCTCCGAGCGCTCGCGCGCGATGTCTTCAAAGCGCCGTGTGCCCCGCTCGATCTGCGCGCGCCACTCCCGCATCTGGCGGATGGCGGCGTTGCGGTTGCTGGCGTCGTTGACCCGCAGCAGGATGTGCCGTGCACGGGTTTGGGTCACCCGAAACGCCGCACTGTCGCGTCGCTCGATGAGCTTGAGGATGTGAAAGCCCGCACCGCTGCGCACCACCGAAGGCGCCACGGCACCGGCGGCCAGCGGTCGGACGGTTTCCAGGAACAGATCGGGCAGGCGGTCGGCGGGGCGCAGACCGATCTCACCACCACGTTCGCGGTTGGCATCTTGCGACAAGGCCTTGGCCACGGCAGCGAAATCCTCGCCGGCCCGCACGCGGGCCATGGCGGCGTCGGCCAGGGCACGCCGCTCGGAGAGGACGGCGGCAGAGGCCCCTTCGGGCACGGGAATCAGAACCTGGGCGATGTTGTACTCGACTTCACCTGCGCGCTGGCCGCGCTGCTTCTCGATGTAGTCCTCCACTTCCGTGTCGGTGATGCGCACCCGTTGAGACACCTCGCGTTCGCGCATGCGCTCCACGATGATCTGCTCGCGCACCGTGGCACGGAAGCGGTTGAAGTCCATGCCCTCGGCCACCATGCGGTCGCGCAAGGTCACCACCGAGATCTGGTTTTGCGCGGCGATGTTGGCCAAGGCGCGGTCCACATCGCCATCGTCGACCCGGATGCCCCCTTCTCGAGCCTGGCTGAGGATGGCGCGCTCATCGATGAGCGAGTCCAGCACTTCGCGCTCCAATTGATCGCCGGGGGGAAGTGGGGCGCCGGTGCGTTGGGCTTCGGCGCGCAGGCGCTGGGCGCGCTGGCGCACTTCGAAGGCGGTCACCGACTCCTGGTTCACCACGGCCACGATGTAGTCGGCCATGCGGGGCTTGGCCGACGTTTGCGCCAGGGCGCTGGTGCCCATGGCCAAGCTGGCCCACAGCGCGGCGGTGAGCAGCGGGCGGGCCCAAGCTGCTGCAGGGGTGGCGCCGGCGGTGCCGGGGACGGGGGCCATCGGGCCCGGTGTGATGCAGGGGTTCATCGTGGCGCTATTGTCGTGCATGCCGCCCAGGCGGGATCAGAAGCGCAGCGGATTGGCGCGCGAACGGGTCAAGCCCGACAGCTCCAACTGGAAGATGAGGCGCGTGACCACTTCGGCCACGCCGGTGGACTGGCGCTGGACCCCCAGGCGCATGATCCAGCACCCGGCGTCGCTCTCCAGGCCCAACAGGCTGTCGGCCAACTTGCCCTCGCGGGTGTTGTAGTTCAGCCGTGTGGCACCGGTCACCTGCAAGGTGCAGTCTTGGCCCCCGGCCCCGCCCGCCACCGGGCTGAGCCGTCGGTACAGCGGCCAGTTGGCGCGCAGCTCCACCGTTTCGGCCAGGTCGCGCGCATAGCGGTAGGACGCCAGCAGCGTGGTGTTGAGCGCCGGCTGGTAGCGCAGGGTCAGCACCGAGCGGGTGGTGCGGCCCACATCAGGGCTGTACTGCACGGTGCTGTCCACCCCCCATGGGGAATTCAGTCCCACGGTGGCGGCCAGCAGCACGTCGGACAGGCGCTGATTGGACACGCTGCCGGCCGGCGTCGTGGTCTGGTCCCGAAACTGCACGCGCTGGGCAATCGAGCCGCGGATCCACTCGGTGCCACTGGCCTTGTCGATGGAGCGCGTGGTCATGCCCAGTGTCACCTGGTGGGCATCGGAAACCCGATCGATGCCCGAGAAGGCGTTCTCGCTGAAGATGGAGGTGCTGTTGAACTCTTTGGGTGCAGCATCGAAATTGGGCAGGCCGCGTTGGTCGCGCATCGGGGTGTTGACGTACACCAGGCGAGGCTCCAGCGTCTGCATGAGCTGGCGCTGACCCAAGCGCCAGGGCCGCTCAAAGTTCAGGCCGCCGTCCACACTCAAGGTGGGGATGGTTCGGGCCAGGGTGTCTTCGGCGACCACGGGCGTGCCCGGCAGTGCCGTGCCGGTGTCCAAGCGGTAGCTGGCGGTGTTGAGGGTCAGCTTGGGGATCACCCAACCGGCCGCGGCAATCCAGGGCCGACTGATGGTGGCCAGCGCATGCCAACGCTGCCCGTTGCGCAATTGCGGCGCCAGGTCCAGGGCCATGTCCGGCCGGGTGAACCGGTTGAGCTCGGTCTCCAAGGACAGATCCAGGCCGCCCCAGGCCTGGGTCAGGGCGCTCACCCCCACTTGTGGGCTGCGCTGGTAGGGCGACACAAAGGCCCCATTGGGGTCCATGCCCTGAAGCACTTGCCAATGCTGCACCCGCGCGTACACCAAGCCCGTGGCGCCGCCCCATGCCCAGGGTCGTTCGGCCTGCGCGCTCTGCGCCAACAGCCTCGGCTGCAGATTGGCCTGTACGCGCTCGGCGTTCAAGCCTTCGGCCACGTCGAGCACGCTGAAGCTGCGCCGCTGAAAGGTCTGGGTGTGGGCGAAGTCCTTCCAGTAGTCGTCATCAGACACCCGCAGGCCCTCGGTTCGGAGCTGCACGCCAGCCACGCGCCAGATCTGCTGCCAGTACAGGGCACTGCGGGACCGCTCCAGCACCTGGTCCTGCGGCAGGTGGTGCAGTTGCAGGAGGCCTGCCTGTGCCGGGCCCATCTGCCGAAACTCCAGCTCCACGGAGGGGCCTCGGCGCACGGCCATGATGGGCGTGACCGTGGCGTCGTAGTGGGGTGCCAGGTTCAAGTAGTACGGCGCGCTGACCTCAAAGCCGCTGCGTGTGTCGGCCCGCGCCGTGGGTGGCAGCCAGCCGCTGCGCCGCGCATCACCCAGGGGAAAGCCCAGGCGGGGCAGCACCACCAGGGGCACCCCCAGGAAGCGGATCTGCGCGTTCTCGGCCACGCCTTCCTCGCGTTCGAAATCCAGCAGGATGCGCGGGCTGCGCAGCTCCCAACCCGGGCTGCCGTCGGCCTTCGGGGGGCCGCCCAGGGCCGGGGCAGCGGCCAACTGAAGCAGGGCCTGCGGCGCTTGGTCCGGCAGCACCGCCAGCGCAGCCGGTGCACGCGTCACCCCGGGGCGCGCCCCAGCGTCTCGCAGCGGCCGCCCGGCATCGTCGGCCAGGCAGCTGGTCAGCCGCGCGTCCCGGATCTCCACGCGTTGGGCATCCAGGATGCGCAGCAAGGACCCGCTGCCCCCGGACATGGATTGGCCAAAAAAGAAGATGGGCGCTCGAAACTCGCCCACCGAGCGGTCCAGTTCAAACACGCCGGATTCGCCCTGCAGCCGGTCCCGTTCACGGGCCCAGCGCACGCCGCCGCCGTCGATGTAGACGACCCGTCCCGTGGCATCAAAGCGCAACTGCGGCGCCTCCATCCTCAGCGCGCCTTGGCCCAAGCGCACCCGGCCTTGCGCTTGGCTCATCCCATCGGGAATGCCCTGCAGGGTATCGGCCTCCAAGACCACCGGGGGCTTGTTGGCCTGCGCGCTGCCCACACACAAGGCGAACACGCCGCCCAAGAGGGCCCGACAGGGCCAAGCGCTCGCTTGCATGGCAGCGGAAAGGGGGCGTGGGGCGGAGTGGCTCATCACTAGAATCGGCTGAGTTTAGCGACCCCCACATGAGCACATCCCCACCGCCCCTTGCGGCCGTCACTTGGGCCGACCCCGCCCGCCAAGCGGCCTTCAGCGCCTGGTTGGGTTCGCTGGTGCAGCCATTGGGCCTGCACCCCGACACCCTGCAAGCGGCCTCTGCCGATGCCAGCTTTCGGCGCTACTTGCGTCTGCAACAGGGCCAGGCCGGCAGCGTGATCGTGATGGACGCACCGCCGCCGCAGGAAGATGTGCGCCCGTTTGTGCGCCTGGCGCATCAGATGCAGGCCGCAGGCCTGCACGGCCCGCGGGTATTGGCGGTGCACGAGGAGCTCGGCTTCGTGCTGTTGTCAGACCTGGGGCAGGAACTGCTGCTGCCGACGCTGCAGCACGCACAAGCCAACGAAGCAGCGCATCAACCCCATCGGCCGTCGCAGGCCGATGCGTTGATGCGCCGGGTCGGGCAGGCCCTGGTGCAGTGGCAACGTGGCATGGACGCTGCGGCCTGGCCGGCCTTCGACGAGGCCCTGCTGCGCCGCGAGATGGCGCTCTTTCCCGAATGGTGCGTGGGCCGCGAGTTCGGCCAGGTGTGGAACGAGGCGCAACTGCAGGCCTGGGAGCGCGTGTGCCAGCGCCTGGTGGACAGTGCCCTGGCCCAGCCCACGGTGGCCGTCCACCGCGACTGGATGCCCCGCAACCTCATGGTGTGTGGGGAGCAGTTGGGCATCCTGGACTTTCAGGATGCGGTTCGTGGCCCGGTCACCTACGACGCGGCCTCCATGCTGCGCGATGCGTTCATCAGTTGGGACGAAGAACGCGAAATCGATTGGGCGGTGCGCTACTGGCAGCAGGCCCGGGCCGCTGGCGTGCCGGTGCAGGACGACTTCGGCGAGTTCTGGCGGGCCCTGGAATGGATGGGCCTGCAGCGCCACCTCAAGGTCTTGGGCATCTTCTGCCGGCTCAAGCACCGTGATGGCAAGGCGCATTACGCGCAAGACCTGCCGCGCTTCTTCGCCTACGCCACCAAGGTGGCGCTGCGCTACCGAGAACTGGCGCCGCTGCTGCCGCTGATCGAGCCCCTGTCGGGCTTCGCGCTGGAGCAGGGCTACACCCTGCGCTGAGACGCGCCGCGCCGCTCAGGGGTGGGCGGCGATCACCTGGGCCACGGCGGCCGTCAAGCGCTTGGCATAGGGCACATGCAGGAACTCATTGGGGCCGTGCGCATTGGACTTGGGACCCAGGACGCCGCACACCATCATCTGCGCCTGCGGGAATCCTTTTTGCAGCATGCTCATCAGGGGAATCGTTCCCCCTTGCCCGATGAAGCCCACGGGCGCGCCGTAGTGGGTGCGTGAGGCGCCGTCCAAGGCCTTCATCAGCCACGGCGCGATGTCCGGCGCGTTCCAGCCGCTGGCCCCAAAGGCGCCGGCACGGCCATCGGGGGTGAAGGTCACGCGGGCGTTGTAGGGGGCGTTGTCTTCCAGCAGGGCCTTGAGCCGCAGCGCAGCTTCGTTGCCATCGACCAGGGGCGGCAGGCGCAGGCTGAGCTTGAAGGCGGTGTAGGGCCGCAGCACGTTGCCCGCATTCTTCAACTCGGGAAAGCCGTCGGCCCCCACCACCGACAAGGTGGGGCGCCAGGTGCGGTTGAGCAGGGCCTGCACCGGGTCGGTGGTGGTGGGCAGGGCGGCCGTGCCATCGGCGCCGCAAGCCCAGGGGAAGCGCTTCCAGACCTCATCGCCCAGGATGCCGGCCGTGGCTTGGGCCTGGGCCAGGCGCTCGGCCGGAATCTCGCAGTGAAAGCCCTCGGGCAGCAGGTGTCCGGTGCGTGCGTCTTCCAAACGGTCGAGCACCTGGCGCAGGATGCGAAAGGACGAGGGCACGAGCCCACTGGCGTCGCCCGAGTGGATGCCTTCAGACAGGATCTCCACCTTGAGCACCCCTGAGACCATGCCGCGCAGGCTGGTGGTCAGCCACAGCTGATCGTAGTTGCCTGCTCCCGAGTCCAAACACACCACCAGGCTGACGTCGCCCAGGCGCGGCTTGAGCTGCTCGATGTAGGCCGGCAGGTCGAAGGAGCCGCTTTCCTCGCAGGTTTCGATCAGGCCCACCACACGGGGGCGGGGGGCGCCTTGGCGGTCCAGGGCCTCCAGCGCCGTCACGGCGGCGTAGGCGGCATAGCCATCATCGGCGCCGCCTCGGCCGTAGAGCTTGCCGTCCTCCAGCTTGGGCGTCCACGGGCCCAGGTCGCTTCGCCAGCCGTTGAATTCGGGCTGCTTGTCCAGGTGCCCGTACAGCAGCACGGTTTGGCCACTGGCGTTGTCACCGCGCGCGGGCACCTCGAAGAAGATGACCGGTGTGCGGCCCTCGATGCGAATGAGCTCCAGCTTCAGGCCCGCCACCTGTCGGGATTCGATCCACGCCGCTGCGTCGCGCGCCACGCGGTCGAGCAGGCCTTGTTGTGCCCATTGCGCGTCGAACATGGGACTCTTGGCCGGAATGGCGATGTAGTCCTGCAGGGCTGGGACGATGGCCTGGTCCCAGCGCTCATCGGTGAACTGCTGCAGTGCGGCCGGCTCCAGCAGGGTCAGGCGTTCAGGTGCATTCATGGTCGGCTCCGTGCAGGCCGCAACCCACCTGGGGTTTCAGCTCAGCCAAGCATCGTAGCCGGTCTTGAGGATGAGCAGCGTCACCACGGCGATGAAGAAATGCCGAATCAGGCCCGAGCCGTGCTTCAAGGCCAGCCGTGTTCCCAGGAGGCTGCCCGCCATGTTGGCCAGCGCCAGCACCGCCGCCAGCTGCCACCACACGTGGCCGCTCAGGGCAAACAAGACCAGGGCCGAGCTGTTGGTGGCGGTGTTCAGAAGCTTGGCGCCGGCCGAGGCGTGCAGGAAGTCCCAGCCCAGCAGGCGCACCATGGCGAACACGAAGAAGCTGCCGGTGCCCGGGCCAAAGACGCCGTCGTAGAAGCCCACCACCAGGCCGATGGCCGCGGCTGCGGCGGCCTGTTTGCGACCGGCCCAGCGCGGGGCATGGTGTTGGCCCAGGTCCTTGCGCATGAGCGTGTAGCCCAGCACCAGGAGCAGCAACAGGGGCAAGGCTTTCTTCAAGCCTGAGGGGTCGATTTGCGTGACCACCCAGGCACCGGCCGCACTGCCGGCCAGGGCAGCCGGCAGGGCCGGCAACACCGCCGCCCAGGGCATCTGCACCCGCTTGGCGTACTGCACGGTGGCCAAGGCGGTGCCCCAAACAGCCGTGGCCTTGTTGGTGCCGAACAAGGTGGCCGGACTCAGGTGGGGAAACACACCGAAGAGCGCGGGCAACAAGACCAGTCCGCCGCCGCCGATGATGGCGTCGACAAAGCCGGCCATCAAGGAGGCCGCGGCCACGAGCAGCAGGTCGGGCATGGCGGGGTGGGGCTCGGGGGTGGTTTGGGCGTAGGGCCGAATCGGAAAAACAAAAGGCGTCGGGTGTGCCGACGCCTCTTGCAGCGGTGCAGCCTCGATGGGGCTGCCGGTGCCGACACCGGGTGGGTGGTCGGCAACTTCGTAGTGTGTCTCCTCACACCTCCAACCCTGGAGACCCTGATCAAGCCCCCAAGGAGAGTACGGAAAATGTATGCAGGCCCGACCGTTGGGACCACCGTGCTAACCCTGCCACACCCCGGGTTCTACTGGGGGCTTCAGGCCCGGTCTTGGCGCAACCAGGCCGCGGCGCGTTCAGCAATCATCAGGGTGGGGCTGTTGGTGTTGCCACTGGTGATGGTGGGCATCACGCTGGCATCCACCACACGCAGGCCGGCCACCCCCTTCACGCGCAGCCGGGTGTCCACCACCGCCAACGGGTCGTCTGCGCGCCCCATGCGGCAGGTGCCCACCGGGTGAAAGATGGTGGTGCCGATGTCGCCGGCCAGGCGCGCCAGGTCCTCATCGCTTTGGAACTGCACACCCGGCTTGACCTCTTGGGGTTGGAACGGGGCCAAAGCCGGTTGTGCGGCAATGCGCCGTGTCAGCCGCAGGCTGTCGGCCGCCACCTGCCGGTCTTCCGGCGTGGCCAGGTAGTTGGGCTGGATCAGGGGAGCGTCCATGGGGTCGGCCGATCGCAGGTCCACCCGCCCGCGGCTGGTGGGGTTGAGGTTGCACACGCTGGCGGTGATGGCATCAAAGCGGTGCAGCGGTTGCCCGAAGGCGTCCAGCGACAAGGGCTGCACGTGGTACTGCACATTCGGCCAGGGCTGCTGCGGGCTGGAACGGGTGAAGGCCCCGAGTTGCGAGGGTGCCATGCTCATGGGGCCGCTGCGGCGCAGCAGGTACTCCAAGCCGATCATCGCCTTGCCCCACAGGCTGTTGGCCAGCGTGTTCAAGGTTCGGGTGTTCCGAACGCGGAACACCGCCCGGATCTGCAGGTGGTCCTGCAGGTTGCCGCCCACACCCGGGGCATCCAGGCGCACCGGCACCCCATGGCGCTGCAGCAGTGGCGCTGGCCCAATGCCCGAGCGCTGCAGCAGCACCGGCGTGGCCACGGCCCCGGCGCACAGCAGCACTTCGCGCGTGGCCGTGACGGTGACCGACTCACCGTGGCCTTGCGGACGCAAGACCACGCCGGTGGCCCTCAGTGGGGCGTCGCCGCCCGGTGGGGCCTCCAGCACCACCCGCTCCACCAGGGCGCCGGTCCAAATCTCCAGGTTGGGGCGGTTGGACGCCGGCTTGAGAAAGCCACGGGCCGTGTTCCAGCGCACGCCCGATCGCTGGTTCACCTCGAAGTAGCCCACGCCCTCGTTGTTGCCCAGGTTGAAGTCTTCGGTGGCCGCGATCCCGGCCTGTTGGGCGGCCTCTGAGAAAGCGTCCAGGATGGGCCAGTGCAGCCGCTGCCGCTCCACGCGCCACTCGCCGCCCGGCCGCTGGCCGCTGGGGTCGTGGCCCGGCGCGGCATGGCCGGGGCGTTCGCCCGCCCAGTGGTCCTCGTGTGCCAGGAAGGCCGGCATGCAGGCGTCCCACCCCCACTGGGGGTCACCGGTCAGCTCGGCCCAGTGGTCGTAGTCGCGGCGCTGGCCTCGCATGTAGATCATCCCGTTGATGCTGGAGCAGCCGCCCAGCACCTTCCCGCGCGGGTAGCGCAGCTGCCGGCCGTTGAGGCCGGCTTCGGGCTCGGTCTGGTACATCCAGTCGGTGCGGGGGTTGCCGATGCAGTACAGGTAACCCACGGGCACGTGCACCCACAGGTAGTCGTCCTTTCGGCCGGCTTCCAGCAGCAACACGCGCACGGCAGGGTCGGCGCTCAGGCGGTTGGCCAGCAGGCAGCCGGCCGTGCCGGCCCCGACGATCACATAGTCAAACGGGGGGTTGCTGGAGCTCATGGCGCCCATTGTGGCCACCCGTCCCAACACCCGCAGTGCCGGTATGGGTGGGTTTTCATTGAGTCGAATAAACAACAAATACCCGCAAGCCTCAATAGTCGGCCAGGGGGGTGGCTGATAATCCCAAAGTCTGGGTTTGATGCGGCGCCTTCGCTTGAATGGTTCACGACGGGTTGAAGCTCTACCAGGTTCCAGTGATGAAAGGGCTTCCCCATGGGAAACAAGTTGTATGTGGGCAATCTGGCCTACAGCGTTCGTGACGAGTCGCTGCAGACGGCATTTGCGCCGTTTGGCACCGTGACTTCAGCCAAGGTGATGATGGACCGCGAAACCGGCCGTTCCAAGGGTTTCGGCTTTGTGGAAATGGGTTCGGACGCCGAGGCTCAGGCGGCCATCAATGGCATGAATGGTCAGGCCCTCGAAGGCCGTGCCATCGTGGTCAATGAGGCACGCCCCCGTGAGGAGCGCCCGGGTGGCTTCGGCGGCGGTGGCCGTGGTGGCGACCGCGGCGGCTTCGGCGGCGGCGGTGGCGATCGCTGGTAGTTCGCGGTCGGTCGGCGTCGTCCCGCACGTCGCTGACCGGTTGACCTGAACAGGTCACGCACGAACGCGAGGGGCTCTTCGGAGCGGCCCTCGCGTTTCGCGTTTTTGGGCGGCACGCGGACGCGTGCGCCTCGCGCGATGGGCGCGCGCGCCGTGCGCTGTCGCGGGACACCGTTCACCAAGGGGCAGACGCACCCGCGTGGACGCGTGGGGTCGCGCGTCGCCCGGCGTTTGGGTCCCACGGGTGGGACCGCTGACTCAGAGCATCCAGTTCAAGAGCAGCGCGGCCTGGACGGGCTCACGGTTCGCGGCCTGCGGCACCACGCGGCTCTTGGGGCCGTCGAGCACCTCGTCGGTGACGATGACGTTGCGCCGGACGGGCAGGCAGTGGAGGAACGCGTTCGCGTTCGCCATGCGCTTCTGGTCGACGGTCCAGCTTCCGAGGCCCGCGACGCGCTCGGCGTGCGTGTCGCGGGGGCCGGCGCTCCAGCCCTTGGCGTACACGGCGATGGCGCCGTCGGCCGCGGCGTCCGGGTCACGCGTCAGGGTCATCTTCGCGCCGGTGTCCGCGCAGAAGCTCTCCGCGCGGGCAAGCTCGCCGGCGTGGAGGTCAAATCCCTCAGGGGCCGCGATGTGGAGGTCGGCACCCGCGAGCACCGCGGCGCGCACGAAGGACAGCGGCACGGCCTGCGGAAGCGGCCGAGGGTGCGGCGCCCAGGTCAGGCACACCTTCTTGCCCTTCACGTCGCCGCCGGCGAGGTCCATCAACGTGAGCTGGTCAGCGAGGCCCTGGCAGGGGTGGGCGAGCGCGCTCTCGAGGTTGATGAGCGGGGCGTTCGAGAAGCGTCCCCACTTGCGCATCACCTCTTCCTCAGCGTCGTGGTCGGCGCTGCGCGGGAACGCGCGCACGGCGAGCACGTCGGCGTAGCTGGAGAGAACCGGCGCGGCCTCGCGGATGTGCTCGGCGGTGTTGCCGTTCATCACGACCCCGTCCTCGTACTCAAGCGCCCAGGTCCCCTGGCCACCCTGCAGATAGACGAAGTGCGCGCCGAGGCGCCCGGTGGCGACCTCCATGCTCGTGTGCGTGCGCAGGCTCGGGTCGAAGAACAGGCCCGCCACGGCGCGGCCTCCGAGGAGACGCATCCGTCCGATGTCCAGACGGTTCGCGCGGTAGAGGCGCGCCAGGTCGAGCAGCGCCGCCGTGCCTTCGGGGCCCGGCTCGAGCCCGTCCAGGAAGCGGATGCCCTTCCAGTGCTGGCGCACGCGCGCGACGGTGCTGTGGAGGCGGGATTCGAGGGTGGCGCTCATCGTGGGGCCTTCAGGGGAGGGGAGGGAGGGCGCGCAGGCCGAGGTCGTAGGGCCAGCCCATCGCGAGGTTGAGGTTCGCGACGGCCTGGCTGCCCGCGCCACGGCAGAGGTTGTCGATCGCGCAGAACACCACGGCGTTGTCGTCCTGCTCCACCACAGACAGGTCCGCGCGGGGACTGCCGAGCACGCTCAACAGGTCGGGTGGCGTGGCGCGCACATGGACGAGGGGGTTGCCAGCGTAGAACGTGCGGTAACGCTCCAGCGTCGCGCCAGGGATCGCCATGCTGACGAGGATGCCGCGTCGCAACGGCGCGCTCATCGGGACGAAGTCCAGCCGGAAGCCACCCCCGAGGGCCTGCACGACCTCGGGGACGTGCTGGTGTCCGAGCACCTTGTAGGGGCGCAGGTTCTCGTCGCGCATCGGGTGGTGCGTCGTGTCCGTGGCCTTGGCGCCGCTCCCAGTGGAGCCC
>JACCDX010321844.1_pt1 | contig 14989 bp, 5 predicted proteins | sample 7449681 | NCBI WGS metagenome assembly JACCDX01 (sample SAMN15323450, study PRJNA562643) | freshwater metagenome | isolation source: river surface water | place: USA:Blue River Watershed | collected 2017-08-18
CGTGATCCAGCCCGCCCTGTACCCAGCCCGCTCGCGTTGCCCCCTCCTCGCAGGAGGCCGGGCATGAGCGCGCCCTATCCCTGGCTGGTGGCCGACGTTGGCGGGACCAACGCGCGCTTCGGGACGGTGTCGGGCCCCGGCGCGGCCGTGGAAGACGTGCGCGTGCTGTCGGTGGCGGCCCATGCCGGCCCTGCGGCGGCCGTCCGCGCCTACCTGGCCGAGCAGCCGGCGGGTCAGGCCAGGCCGCGGAGCGCGGCCTTCGCGCTGGCGACGGCGCTGCATGGTGACCACATCGAGCTGACCAACGGTGCCTGGGGCTTCTCGCGCGCCGCCACGCAGGCGGAGCTCGGGCTGACGACGCTGCTGTGCCTGAACGACTTCGAAGCGCAGGCCTTGTCGCTGCCGCGCCTGACGGCGCAGCAACTGCGGCCCTGGGGGGCGGCGCCGGCCTCGGCTGCGGACGTGCCGACCGGCACGGTGATGGCGGTCATCGGCCCCGGCACCGGGCTTGGCGTTGGCGGTGTCGCGCGCGCGCCCGGGCGCTGGCTGGCGCTGCCGGGCGAGGGCGGCCACATGACGCTGGCCCCGGCGGACGACTTCGAGAGCGACGTGTTGACCCAGGCGCGGCGCGAGTTCCCTCACGTGTCGGCCGAGCGCTTCCTGTCGGGCATCGGCCTGCCGGTGTTGTGCCGTGCGGTGGCCGGCGTGCTGGGGCAGGGGCAGGAGGTGGCGGCGCTGACGACGGAGCAGATCGTGGCGCGCGGGCTGTCGGGCGAGTCTGCCGTGTGCTCGCGCACGCTGGACGTGTTCTGCGCCATGCTCGGCGGCTTTGCCGGCAATGTCGCGCTCACGCTGGGATCTCGCGGCGGCGTGTTCATCGGCGGCGGCATCGTGCCCCGGCTGGGGGAGCGCTTCTTCCAATCCGCGTTCCGGGAGCGCTTCGAAGCCAAGGGGCGCTTCCAGCCCTTCCTCGCCGGCATTCCGACGGCGCTGATCACCGACACGCTGGCAGCCCTCTCCGGCGCGTCGCTCGCGCTGGAACAGTCGGACGCCTGACGGCGCAGCGGCGCCGAGCCGGCCTGCCGGCGCACCCACAAAAAAGCCCGGCGCCTCGCGTGCGCCGGGCTTTGCTGCTTCAGGGGCGTGGGAGCGTCAACCCGGCATGAAGTGAACCTGCTTGGCGACCAGCACGCCGTCTTTCACGCTGCCCTTGATCTCCACCTTGACGCCATTGGCCAGCTTGGTTGCATCGCCGTCGACGAACTGCACCGCGCTGCCGGAGGCGTCGACCTTCTGGCCGCCGACCTTGAAGCTCGCGCTGCTCACGTAGTCGCTGACCAGGCCGCCAAGATAGGCGTAGTCATTGCCGCTGCCGTCCTTGTCGGCCTTCTCTGCCTTCTGCAGCTCGATGCTGAGGGCGGTGAGCTGGAGGCTGCCGCCGCTCCCCGTCACGCTGGCCTTCACGCTCAGGCGCGCGCCGTTGACGAGGTTGGCAAGCTGGGTGCCGGCCGGTTGCAGCGTCGTGTTGGGCGTCAGCTGAACAGTGTAGCTGCCGATCTGCAGGCTGGTGTCGGTCACGTTGAAGGCGATGCCCGAGAAACCGATCGTCTTGGTGACGCCGGTCGTGTTGACGACCGTGACGCCGGTGGCCGTGAACAGGCCGGTGCTGTCGGAGTAGCTGCCTTCCACGGTCACGGTCACGCCTGCGCTGAGGTTGGCGAGGGCCTTGCCTTCGGGGCTGACCTTGGTCGTGTCGCCCCACCTCACGGTGGTGCCCAGCAGGGTGAACGTCTTGGCGTTCACGTCCACCGCCGTGATGGCGCCGGCCAGGCGCTGCGTCGTGTTGGCGGGTGGCGTTTGCACGGCGATCTCGGTGGCTTTCACGCCGGCCGTCGTCAGCTGGCCGGTGACCTGCACCCAGGCGCCGGCCGCGACATCCGCTGCCGTGCCCTTGGTAAAGCGCGCGGCGCTGGCGTCGACGACCGTGCCGCGCAGCGTGAAGTTGCCGAGCGAGACGTAGTCGGTGATCTGCCCCACCAGCATGGCCTTGATGGCCGTGTCGTTCTTGAACACGCGCAACCAGTCGGCCTTCATCGTGCCGTCCTTGATCGTGCCGTGGGCCTGCGCCTGCGCGCCGTTGGCGACGTCGGCCGCCAGCGTGCCTTCCTTCAGCGTGGCGCTGCTGGCGTCGACCAGCACGTCGCCGATGCGCAGCGAGGCCAGGCTCGTGAAGTCACTGATCGGGCCGCCCACCGTGGTGTCCGACGAATCCGCCAGCTTGCGCGCCTTCACCTCCACGACGCTGGCCGTGAGCACGTTCTTGCCGCTGCTGCTGGCCGGCGCGGCGGTCGCGACGACGCTGACCAGCTTGCCGTTCTCGATGACCGCGCCGGTCGGCAGCAGCTTGGCGGCGGCGTAGTTGACCGTCACGCTGCTGTTGCCGACGAGCGTGAAGGTCTTGGCCGTTGCGTCGATGCTTTGCACCGCGCCGCTGACGCGGAACACCTCGGTGCCGTCCTTGGCGCGCCGCTCGATGCGGGTGGCGGTGATGCTGCCGTCGCTCGCCACGGTGCCGCTGACCTTCACGAGGTCACCCAAAGCCATTTGCGCCAGCGCGCTGAAGCCCTCGAACACTGTGGGCAACTGCCCGGTCGTCGTGGTCTTGATCGTCTGGCCGAACACGGTCAGCGTGCCGGCTGTGGCGTCCACGGTGCCCACGGTGCCGACGAGCGCGAAGTTGACGACGAGGTTCTGCAGCACGCCGTCCTTGAGTTCGCCCTGGACGCGCATGCCGGTGTGCAGGTCGCCCAGCGTGGCGGCCGTGGCGTCGGCGCTGTTGGCGATGGCCACCTTGGTGGCGCTGTCGTCGAAACGAACCCCGTCGATGATGACGCTGCCGAAGCCGGTGATGGTGCCGTCGACCGACGCGATGGTCGCACTGGGCGGCGTCGTCGCAGTCGTCTGGGAGGGGCTGCTGCTGCCCCCGCCGCCGCAGCCCCACAGCACCGCAGTGCTGATGGCGCAGGTGGCGGCGCAGAGGGCCCAGCGCCCGTATTGCTTCAGTTGTCTCATGTGAACGGCCTCGGGTGTTGTTGGCTTGTGGCGGGCCTGTGCATGCCCGCGAGGTCAGTCTCACCAGCAGGGCTGTGCGCAGGCTGTCGAGCTGTATCGAGTTGTTGAGGCAAGACCTGGCCTGGCGTGCGTGAAGTCACGAACGGGCAGGGCGCGCCGATCGGCGGCGTGCTGTCGGGGGTGAACGGTGGGCAGGCGCATCCTCGTGAGGCGGCGCGGGCTGACGCAGTGGATGTGCCGGGTACCGAGGGGCCTCAGTAGAATCCCGGGCGCCCGCACGCCACCCCTTCGCCCCGGGGTGGTGCCTCCAGAGAATCGCGGCCTCGCGCCGCGCCCAGCCTCCCCGGATTTCATGGCCCTGACCCCGCATCTGACCCCTTTCGAGGGCGGCAACGCTCTTTCCGACTTCCGTGCCCAGGCCTTGCTTGCCCGGCTGAAAGAGGTCAGTGCCCGCGTCACCGGCATCAGCGCCCGCGCCGTGCACTGGGTCTGGACCGACGCCGCGCTGGACGCCGGCACGCGTGAGCGCTTCGCCGCGCTGCTGACCTACGGCGAGCCCGCCCCAGCCGGCGCCGAGGGCGACCTCATCGTCGTCACGCCGCGCTTCGGCACGGTCAGCCCCTGGGCATCCAAGGCGACCGACATTGCCCGCAACTGCGGTTTCACGCTGAAGCGCGTGGAGCGCGTCGTCGAATACCGCATCACGACCAAATCGGGCCTGCTGGGTGGCGCCAAGCCGCTGAGCCAGGACGAGCTGGCCGCCTGCGCCGCGCTGCTGCACGACCGCATGACCGAGTCGGTGTGCTTCCGGCGCGAAGACACCACCCACCTGTTCGACGAGCGCACGGCCGAGCCGTTGGCCCATGTGGATGTGCTAGGGGCCGGCCGCGCCGCGCTGGAGAAGGCCAACGTCGAGTTCGGCCTGGCGCTGTCAGCCGACGAGATCGACTACCTGGACACCAACTTCAAGAAGCTGGGCCGCAACCCCAGCGACGTGGAGCTGATGATGTTCGCGCAGGCCAACAGCGAGCACTGCCGCCACAAGATCTTCAACGCGAGCTTCATCGTCGATGGCGAGGCGCAGCCGCTGTCGCTGTTCGGCATGATCCGCAACACCGAGAAGCTGAACCCGCAGCACACCGTCATCGCCTACTCGGACAACGCGGCGGTCATGGAAGGCCATGCCATCGAGCGCTGGATGCCGGCGCCGCAGGCGGGCGCCCCCTATGTCGCGCGGGCCGAGCAGGCCCAGGTGCTGATGAAGGTCGAGACGCACAACCACCCGACGGCCATCTCGCCCCACCCGGGCGCGTCCACGGGCGCGGGCGGCGAGATCCGCGACGAGGGCGCCACCGGCCGCGGTGCCAAGCCCAAGGCCGGCCTGACGGGCTTCTCGGTGTCCAACCTGCACCTGCCCGGCCTGGCCGAGCCCTGGGAGCAGAACCCCGTCGGCAAGCCCGCGCACATCGCGTCGGCGCTGCAGATCATGGTGGACGGCCCGCTGGGCGGCGCCGCGTTCAACAACGAGTTCGGCCGGCCCAACCTCGGCGGCTACTTCCGCGTCTACGAGCAGACCGTGGACGGCGTGCGCCGTGGCTACCACAAGCCCATCATGATCGCCGGTGGCCTGGGCGCCATCCGCGCCGACCTGACGAAGAAGATCGAATTCCCGGCCGGCACGCTGCTGATCCAGCTCGGCGGCCCGGGCATGCGCATCGGCATGGGCGGCGGCGCCGCGTCGTCGATGGCGGCCGGCACGAACACGGCCGACCTGGACTTCGACTCCGTGCAACGCGGCAACCCGGAGATCGAGCGCCGGGCGCAGGAGGTCATCAACCACTGCTGGGGGCTTGGCGCCGAGAACCCGGTGCTGGCCATCCACGACGTGGGCGCCGGCGGCATCTCCAACGCCTTCCCCGAGCTGGTGAACGACGCCGGCCGCGGCGCGCGGTTCGACTTGCGCAAGGTGCCGCTGGAAGAGTCGGGCCTGGCACCGAAGGAAATCTGGTGCAACGAGAGCCAGGAGCGCTATGTGCTGGCCATCGCGCCGCAGAGCCTGGCGCAGTTCACCGCGCTGTGCGAGCGCGAGCGCTGCCCGTTCGCCGTCGTCGGCGTGACGACCGAGGAGCGCGAGCTCAAGCTTGTCGACGAGCTGGCGGGCGACGACCACCCCATCGACATGCCGATGGACGTGCTGCTCGGCAAGCCGCCCAAGATGACCCGCGACGTCAAGCGCGTGGCGCGCAGCGGCGGCACCCTGGACCTGAACGGCGTGAGCCTGGAGAAGGCCGCCTTCGACGTGCTGCGCCACCCGACCGTGGCCAGCAAGCGCTTCCTGGTCACCATCGGCGACCGCACCGTGGGCGGCCTGAATCACCGTGACCAGATGGTGGGCCCGTGGCAGGTGCCGGTGGCGGACTGCGCCGTCACGTTGGCCGACTTCAAAGGCTTTGCCGGCGAGGCCATGAGCATGGGCGAGCGCACGCCGCTGGCGGCCGTGGACGCGCCGGCCTCGGGCCGCATGGCGGTGGCCGAGGCCATCACCAACCTGCTGGCCGCGCCCATCGAACTCCCCCGCGTGAAGCTCAGCGCCAACTGGATGGCGGCTTGCGGCGAGGCCGGCGAGGACGCCGCGCTGTTCGACACCGTGAAGGCGGTCGGCATGGAGCTGTGCCCGGCGCTGGGCATCTCCATCCCGGTGGGCAAGGATTCGCTGTCGATGCGCACCAAGTGGGACGCCAACCAGGTCACGGCCCCCGTGTCGCTGATCGTCTCGGCCTTCGCCAGCATCGCCGACGTGCGCGGCACGCTGACGCCCCAATGGCAGCCCCTGGGGCAGGGCGAGGACTCCTGCGCCATCCTGATCGACCTGGGCCAGGGCAAGCACCGCATGGCCGGCTCCATCCTCGCGCAGACGCTGAACCAGTTCGGCGCCGACGTGCCGGACCTGGACGACCCGCAGCAATTGGTGGCCATGGTCAACGCCATCAACGAACTGCGTGCCGCTGGCAAGCTGCTGGCTTATCACGACCGCTCCGACGGCGGCCTGTGGGCGGCGGCTTGCGAGATGGCCTTCGCGGGCCAGACCGGCCTGAGCCTGAACATCGACATGCTCGTCACCGAGGGCGACGGCATCAGTGACAGCCGCGCCGACACCGGAGACTCCAAGAACTGGGCCGCCCAGGTCAGTGGCCGCCGCGACGAGCTGACGCTGCGCGCGCTGTTCAACGAAGAGCTGGGCGCGCTGATCCAGGTGCGCGCGGCCGACCGCGACGCCGTCATGCAGGTGCTGCGCGCGCACGGCCTGTCCAAGCATTCGCATGTCGTCGCCAAGCCCAACGCGGCACGCCAGATGGAAGTCTGGCGTGATGCGAAGAAGGTCCTCGGCGCCGATCTCACGACGCTGCAGCAGACCTGGGACGAGGTGAGCTCCCGCATCGCCCAGCTGCGCGACAACCCGGCCTGCGCTGCCGCCGAACACGCCGCCGCGGGCCGGGCCGACGACCCCGGCATGCATGTGCACCTGACGTTCACGCCCGAAGCGCCGTTCATCAGCACGGGCGCCCGGCCCAAGGTCGCCATCCTGCGCGAGCAGGGCGTCAACTCGCATGTCGAGATGGCCTATGCGATGTCGCTGGGCGGCTTTGACAGCTTCGACGTGCACATGAGCGACCTGCAGCGCGGTGAGGTCAAGCTGGACGGCTTTGCGGCCTTCGTCGCCTGCGGCGGCTTCAGCTACGGCGACACGCTGGGCGCCGGCGAGGGCTGGGCGCGCTCCATCATGTTCAACCCGGTGCTGGCCGAGCAGTTCCGCGCCTTCTTCGCGCGGCCCGACACGCTGGCGCTGGGCGTCTGCAACGGCTGCCAGATGCTGGCCGCGCTCGCGCCCATCATCCCGGGTGCAGACGCCTGGCCGCGCTTCACGCGCAACCAGAGCGAGCAGTTCGAGGCCCGCCTGTCCATGGTGGAAGTGCTGGCGTCGCCGAGTGTGTTCTTCCAGGGCATGGCCGGCAGCCGCCTGCCCATCGCCGTCGCGCACGGCGAGGGCTTCGCAAATTTCGCACGCCAGGGGGATGAGTCCAAGGCCATCGCTGCCATGCGCTTCGTGGACAACCACGGCGCGGCCACCGAGGCCTACCCCTTCAACCCCAACGGCAGCCCCGGCGGCCTGACGTCCGTGACGACGGCCGATGGCCGCTTCACCGCACTGATGCCGCATCCGGAGCGCGTGTTCCGCAACGTGCTGATGAGCTGGACCTCGGGCGACAAGAGCGAGCACAGCCCGTGGCTGCGCATGTTCCAGAACGCGCGCAAGGCGCTCGGTTAAGCGGTTGCTGACTTGTCACTAACCCTGCGGGAGCGGCCTACTCCCGTAGGGTTGCCAGGCCCTGGACCGGGTCGCCCAGGTTCACGAGCCGTGGCTCAAAGGGCAGGCCGAGTATGAGCAGGCAAAGCTGGCGAGGGCACGCGCCGCCGCCGCGACTCAGGTCAGGCTTTGCAGCAGCATGGTGGCCTGGGCGAACTGCAGTTGATCGATGTGTTCGCGCAGCCGGTCGAAGCGGTCGCCGCCGAGCCGCTCGTGCAGCGCCGGGGCCATGGTTTCAAAACAGTCGATGGCGCCGATGTGCTGCTGGCGCAGCAGCCCCATCAGCTCGGCCAATTGGCCGTCGTTCAGGGGCTCGACGGGCGCAGGCGGTGCGGGCGGCTCGGCGTCAAGCCAGGGCGAGGCCGCGTGCCGCAGCGCCCGCAGCTCGTCGTTGACCGTGGCGATGGCCTGAGCGGCGGTGGCGAGATCGCCGACCAGGCAGGCCTGTTCGGCCTGTGTGGCGCCGGCCTGCACGCGCGTGGCGCCCGTGTTGCCGGCGCTGCCGCGCAGCTTGTGCAGCCGGCGGGCGAGGGCGGAGAGGTCGGCATCGTCGGGCGCCGGGATAGCCTCGAATTCGCTCAGCAGATGGCTCAGCAACGTGCGGAACAGCGCTAGGTCGCCGTCGACGCGTTCGTTCACCGCGTCGGCGTCGATGCCGTCGATGTCTGGCCAGCCCGCCGGGCGGGGCGGGCTGCGCCGAGATATGGCCGGCCCGGTCGGCCGGCCCACGAGCCGCGCAATGCAGTCGATGACGTCGGCCGGGGCGAAGGGCTTGGTGATGAAGTCGTTCATGCCGGCGTGGCGGGCCTCGGCGCGCTGGCTGGCCAGCGCGCCAGCCGTCAGCGCCACGATGGGCAGGCGGTGCAGGCCGAGTTGCTGGCGGATCAGCCGCGAGGCGGTCAGGCCGTCCATGACGGGCATGTGGATGTCCATCAGCACGAGGTCGCAGCCGGCCGGGTCCAGACGCAGCCGCTCCACGGCCTCCTTGCCATCCGCAGCCAGTGCCACGCGGGCGCCCACGCCCTCCAGGATGCGCTTGGCGACCTCCAGGTTGATCTCGCTGTCGTCCACGACAAGGATGCGCATGCCCGCCAGGGCCTGCGGGTTGCTGGGCGCCGCTGTGGCGGCCGTCTTCTGCAGCGTGGCCGCGTCGGCAACGGCGAAGGGCAGTTCCACCCAGAAGGTGCTGCCGGTGCCCGGTACGCTCTCAACGCCCAAGGTGCCGCTCATCAGCTCGGTCAGCTGCTTGACGATGGACAGCCCGAGGCCCGTGCCGCCGAAGCGCCGTGTGATGGAGCCGTCCGCCTGGGCGAAGGGCTGGAACAGGTGCTGCAGGGCCGCCGGTTCGATGCCAATGCCAGTGTCGTGCACCTCAAAGCGCAGACGGATGTCTGCCGAGCCGGGTGTGACGGGCGCGACCACCAGCCGCACGCTGCCCGCATTGGTGAACTTGACGGCATTGCCCAGCAGGTTGGTGAGGACCTGGTTCACGCGCAGCGAATCACCGACGACGACCTCGGGCAGGGGCGTCGCCACCACCAGCTCGAGCGTGACGCCCTTGCTGCTGGCCTGCACGCGCAGCACGTCGGTCAGGTACACCAGCAGGTCGCCGGGTGAGAAGGGCTGCAGCGAGATGCCCAGCTCGCCCGCCTCGATCTTGGAGAGGTCCAGCACGTCGTTGATGACGCCCAGCAGGCCCTTGCTGGCATGGGCGATCTTGGTCAGCAGCTCGCTCTGGTAGGCGTCCAGGCGGGTCTGCTCCAGCAGATAGCTCAGGCCGATGATCGCGTTCATCGGCGTGCGGATCTCGTGGCTCATGTTGGCGAGGAACTGGCTCTTCGCCACGTTGGCCTGTTCGGCGGCGGCCTTGGCGTCGACCAACGCCTCCTCGTGGCGCTTTTGCGCGCTGATGTCGCGCGCCACGCCCAGGTAGCCCAGCAGGCCGCGGACGTCGTCGCGCATCGCCGTCACGGTCAGCGACACGGCGACGGTGCTGCCGTCCTTGCGGCGGTAATGCCATTCGTGCGGCTGGCCGTGCGTGGCGGGCTCGCGGAAGTAGTCGCCGCCGCGCACGGTGCGCCCGAGCGCGGTGCTGAGCTCGCGGGCTCGCGCGCGGATCTCGTCGGGCAGGTGGATCAAGGCCGGCGAGGCCTGGCCCACGACGTCCGCACTGCGGTAACCAAGCAGGTTCTCTGCGCCCTGGTTGAACACGCGGATCGTGAAGCCGGGGTCGGTGGCGATGATGGAGATGTCGGTCGCCGAGGCCAGCACGGTGCGCAGCAGCGACGTGGTCTCGGCCAGCACCATCTCCGCGCGCTTGCGCTCGGTCACGTCCCAGTTCACGCCGATGACGCGCAGCGCCGCGCCGGAGGCGTGGCGATCGGCCTTGGCGGCGGCCCGGATGTGGCGCGTGGCGCCGTCCGCGCGGATGATGCGGAAGTCCGCCTCGAAGCTGTCGCCATCGGCTGCGCAGTGCGCCAGCAGCTCGCGCAGCTGCTGAACATCCGCCGGGTGGACACGCGCCAGCCAGTCTTCGAGGCTGGGCGCGGCGGTGGCCGGGTCTTGGCCGTAGAGCTGATGCATGTGGGCGTCCCAGCTGAGCGCGCCGCTGTCCGGCGCGAGCTCCCACACGCCCATGTGGGCGGCATCGGTGGCGAGCGACAGGCGCTCGTGCGTGGCCTGCAGTTCCGCGATCGCCTGTTTGCGGGCGGTGATGTCGAAGCGAATGGAGATGTAGCGGTCGATCTGCCCGTCCGCGCCGACGAATGGGGCGATGACGCTGTCCAGCCAGTGCAGTGAGCCGTCCCTGGAGCGATTGCAGACCTCGCCTCGCCACGCGACGCCCGAGGAGATGGTGCGCCACACCTGCGGCCAGAACTCGCTGCCCTGCGTAGCCGAGTGGACGATGCGGTGCGTCTGGCCGATGAGTTCCTCGCGGGTGTAGCCGGCGAGGGCGCAGAACGCGTCGTTGGCATCGGTGATGACGCCGTCGCGGTCGGTCACCGACATGATGGCGTGATGGCGGATGGTGTCGAGCAGGAAGGCGTTGTCGCGCAGCGCGGCCGCCGCCTGCTGCTGGCTTTCCTTCAGCTCGGTCACGTCGTGCACCAGCTCGTAGAAGCCGTGCACGCGGCCGTCGACGATGTCCGGCAGGTAGTGCGTGAGCGCCTGGCGCGTGCCCAGGCCGTCCGGCCGCGGCAGGCTCAGCTCGAAGGACTGCGGCTCGCCGCGCAGCGCGGCGTCGATGTGCGCACGGGTCTGCGCGTACAGCGCCGGGCCGAGGAGCTCGGCCAGTGTCTTGTCGGCCAGCCGCCGGGCGCGCTGGCCGAACCAGGCCTCGTAGGCATGGTTGGCGAAGCGGCTGTGCAGGTTCTGGTCCCAGTAGCCCACCACGGACGGCAGTGCGTCGAGGATGTTGCGCAGGTCGCGTCGAGCGGCCTCCAGGCCGGCGGTGCGTTCGATCACCTTGGCCTCAAGTTCCGCCGTGAGCCGCTGCAGCCCGCGCTCGGCCTGCTTGGCGGCGCTGATGTCGCGCATGGTCTTGACCATGCCGACCACCGTGCCGTACTCGTCGCGCATGGGAGCGACGGAGATGGCCACGTCGAGTGCCCGGCCATCGCGGGTTTGGCGCGTGGTGTCATAGGTCAGCACCGGCACGCCCTGGCGGATCTGCGCCAGCGTCTGCTCGGTGTCGTCCTGCCCGGACGGCGGCACCAGCAATTGCTGCAGCGTCTGGCCCAGCGCTTCGTCGCGGCGGTAGCCGAACATCTGTTCGGCGGCGGCGTTCCACGACGTGATCTGCCCGTCCAGCGACACGGCGATGAAGGCATCGGCAGCGGTTTCCACCATCGCGGCGCGGCGTTCGTGTTCGACGAGTTCGGCGCGGCGCTTGGCGCGGGCCTGTCCATAGAACCAGGCCAGCATCGTCAACAGTACCGTGGCCGCAGTGCCTTCAAGCATGACCTCGGAGGGGGCCCGCAGCTGCAGCCCGGCGATGAACGCGGGGCGCGCCTGGACCTCGGCAAGCCAGGTGCGCCCGAACACTTCCAGCGGAGCCCGCCGGATCCACTCGCTGGCGGTGTTCGGGCTGGCGGGGCCTGACGTCGTGTAGAACGGCGTGGCCCCAGCGGCGTCGTCCGTGATGTCTCGTAAGGTCAGTTCGTAGCGCTGTCGCTGCAAGTCGAGATCGGCCAGTACCTCGCTCGTGGTGAGCGGGGCGTAGGACCAGCCGAGCGATTCGGCTTCGCGTGCTGTCGCGGAGGAGGGCGTGGCGATCGTGCGGTAGATGGGCAGCAGCAGCAGGAAAGACTGGCTGACCTTGCCGGTGCTCTGCAGCAGCGTGATCGGGCGTGTCAGCACCGCACGCCCTTCGCGCACGGCCCGGTCGGCGGCCTCGCGGCGCGCGGCCTCGGACGCGATATCCAGGCCGATGGCCTGCTCGTTGATGGCTTGTGGCTCGACGTACTGGATGACGTAGCGGTCTCCCGCATGCTCGGACAGCTGGTGGACGCGGAAGCCCGGGGCGCCGTCGCGCCGGGCCGCCGCGATGAAGGCAGGCAGCTGCGCCTGGGCCACGCGGCGGATGAAACCGAAGCCGCGCGCGCCGGGGAATTCGGATTCAATCTGCCGCGTCTGCGAGTAGTGCCAGAAATCCTCCCGCGTGATGCGGTCCGGCCCGGCGGCGATGACGGCGCCGCGCGCCCCGCGCAGGCCGTACTCGTATCGCCGCATGCGCGCGCTGACCTGGGCGACCGCCTCACGTGACAGCGCGTCCAGCTGCCGATCCCGCTCCCGTGCGTTTGAACGGGCCTGCAGCGTCACGGCCGCCCAGGTCAGCAGCGCGCCCAGCAGCAGCGCCGCGATCGCGTGAGGGCGTCCGCCCGTCAGCAGCGCTTGCTGTTGCCGAGGCACGGTTGGTCCGTCATGGGAGGCGGGGCTGGCCGTTCATACCGCGTTCAGGCCGCGCTCGCCTGCACGGCGTCGCCAGCGGCCAGGCGCAGCAGGATCGTGAAGCGGCTGCCCACGCCGGCCTGGCTGGTGACGGTGAGCTGCCCGCCCATCGCCTCGATCAGCTGGCGCGTGACATACAGCCCCAGGCCCGACCCGACGATGCCGGAGGCCTGGCGGCCCAGCCGGTTGAAGGGCTCGTACAGCTGCGCGATCTGTTCGTCGTCCATGCCCATGCCGGTGTCGACGACCGCGATCTCCAGCAGCCCGGCGCGGTTGCGCAGCGTGATGTCGACGTGCCCATCGGGCTTGTTGTACTTGACGGCATTGCTGATGAGGTTGATCAGGCACTGCCGCAGGCGGTTCTCATCAGCCAGCGTCTGCGTGTCGGTGTCGGCCTCGATGGTGTGGCGCAGCACGACGTCCGCCTGCTGCGCCAGCGCGGAGGTGGTCTGCAGCGCGGAAAGCGTGGTCACCACCGCGTCCAGCGGCTCGCAGTTCACCGACAGCCGCCCCAGCTCGAAGTGGCCCAGATCCCGCAGGTCCTGCATCAGCGAACTCAGCTGCGTGCAGCCAGCCTCGATCATCTTCAATCGGTGCGCCTGAACGGGCGTCAGCAGATTGACCGTGTCATGGCCCAGCAGTTGTGCGAAGCCGAGGATGCAGTTCAGCGGATTGCCGATCTCGTGGGCCACGTAGGACATCATCAAGGCCTTGGTGCGGTTGGCGGCCTCCGCCGCTGCACGGGCCTGGGACTCCGCCTGCAGCCGCTCGCGGTCGCTCAGGTCGCGGATCATCAGCGTCGTCAGGCGCAGGGCGTCGTCGCCGACCATCGAGACCGACACCTCCGTGGGCAGCGGATCCTGGCCGTCGCGCACCAGCACGGCCCGGCGGGCCATGCTGGGAGCGGTCAGGTCCACGTCGGGCAACCGGGCGCCCAGCAGCTCGGTGGCAGCCAGGCCGGGTGCGGTGCGGTGGTCGAGGCCGAGCAGCCTGCCGGCCGCTGCGTTCATCAGCGCGACCTGGCCCGAGGCATTCACGGTGATGATGGCGTCAGAGGCGCCGTCGATGACCGCGCGCAGGCGGTCCGCCGTCAGCCGCTGCCCCTGGGACGCGGCGGCCGCCAGCTCCAGGTCCGTGCGGTGCTTGAGCTCCAGCAGGTTGCGCACGCGCGCCTTGAGGATGGCGGGCGAGTAGGGCTTGGTGATGAACTCCGCCGCGCCGACCTCCAGCGCCTGCGCCTCGTAGTGCACATCCGCGAGCCGCGTGACGAACATGACGGGCACGTGACGCAGCCGGTGGTCGGCCCGCACGCGCCGGCACAGCTCGAAGCCGTCCATGCCCTGCATGCGCGCGTCCACCAGGACCAGGTCGGGCTGCCAGGTGTCCAGCAGGGCCAGCGCCGTCTCGCCGTTCTGCACCGCGCGCACCTCGCCGATGCCACGCAGCGTGTGGCGCAGCAACTCCAGCGCGCCGGCGTCGTCGTCCACGACGAGCAGCCGGGACGGGCCGCTGTGCAGCGGCGGCGGGCTGTCGTCGCCGCTGGCCGCTGCTGCGGTCTTGGCTTCTTCGAGCAGCGCGCAGTCGCGCAGCATGGCCGCCACGCGGGCTTGCAGCTGCTCGGCCTGCACGGGCTTGGTGAGGTAGCCGGCAGCGCCGAGCTGCAAGGCCTCGAGCCGGGTCTCTTCGGTGTCGTCGCTGGTGACGAACAGCACCGGCACCCGCGCCAGCTGCGGGTCGCCTTTGAGCTGCGCGCACAGCTGCACGCCGGACATGCCTGGCATCTGCATGTCGATCAACATCAGGTCGGGTTGGCAGCCTTGGGCGAGTTGCAGGGCCTGCTCGCCCGACGTGGCCAACCGCTGGTCTGGGTAGGCCGACAGCATGCGGCTGAGCACGCGCAGCGACGACGCGTCGTCGTCCACCAGCAGCAACGTGGGTGCTGAAGACTTCATGACCATGCCCCCTTCCAATGGCGGCATCGTGGGACGGCCGGTTTGAGGCGAGGCCCTGACCGGTCTAGTCGTGCCGCGAAGCCATCCTAAACCTGGCGCGGCCCTGCTGGACAGAGGTCAGCCCGCAGAGCCGCGCAGCCCGATATCGGGCGTTGCGATGCAGGCCACAACCCAGGTCGCAGGCCTTGCGGGCCTTGAGCGAAATCGGCTAGGCGACTCAATCCTGCACGACGGCGGCGGCCCGCAGCCGCTTGTTCACCCGCAGCGCCAGCAGCGTGCACGCCACGCCCGACAGCAGGTAGACGCTGAGCGACACCAGCCCGAAGCGCGACGACAGGTACAGCGCTAGCACCGGTGCGAAAGCCGCGCCGAGCAGCCAGGCCATGTCCGCCGTGAGCGCTGCACCGGTGTAGCGGAAGTGCGGCAGGAAGTTGGAGGTGACCGATCCGGCCGCCTGGCCGTAGGACAGGCCCAACAGCACGAAGCCGATCAGGATGAAGGCCGCCTGGCCAGGCTTGCCGCCGCCCAGCATGAACGGCGCGAACAGTGCGAACACGCCGATCGCGATGGCCAGCGTGCCCAGGAAGCTTCGACGGCCGATCTTGTCGGCGATCAGGCCGGACATCGGCATGGCGGCGGCCGCGAAGGC
>JACCDX010715240.1_pt1 | contig 14989 bp, 10 predicted proteins | sample 7449681 | NCBI WGS metagenome assembly JACCDX01 (sample SAMN15323450, study PRJNA562643) | freshwater metagenome | isolation source: river surface water | place: USA:Blue River Watershed | collected 2017-08-18
ATCTTTCGTGACCTTCTGCGTATTGCCGTTGCCATCACTCCCGGCATCGACAGCATCAGCGGTCGTAGGATCTGCAGTATTAAGGGCGTTTGGATTCAAGAGACTGGATTTTTTGCGATGCCCCGGCACCAGCATACCGACCATTTGATCCTGCAAAGAAAGCATGAGCGGACGTAGGACCAACCAGTCATAAGAAATCCGAACGCCGTACTGCAGCATGCCCTCGCCTGTCTGCAACTGAGCACTGGGCACTTTTTCAAATCGGCTTGTCGGAAGTCTGAAGCCAAGCCCCAAGTTCAAGAACTGTCGCCCTGTATCTGCAATCGTGTAGGAGCCGCCCAAGTCAATATCCCCTAATCCTGTTGCACCGGGACTTGGAGTGGCTGCATTGATGAGGAGCGCATCCAATTGCGAACTCAGCTGGGCTGCGTTACTGGCAGGCAGCGCAATGGACTCACCACTGGCCAAGGTCAATTGAGAAGCTGGAATGGAAGCACCGCTGTCCAGATTGGATTTTGCCAGGACCTGGCAATCTTCCAGCGCTGCACACTGGCCCGCCGCCTGTAGACCTTGCGCATATTTTTTTAGCACAAATTCAGTATACCTGGCCTTCTCGGATTGAAAGCGACCAGAAGCCTGAAACTTTCTTTGGTCCAGCGACAGGCTGTTTGAAACTACATAAGGAATGGCCAGTAGAAAGGCTATCTTATCACTCAGACTACCTTCGAGGGACCATACATTGGCAACCTGGGAATAATAAAAACCTGAATCCGTGGCATTACCTTCGGCATCGATCTGGGATCGCCCATCAGCCACGCGTACGATATTTCGGACGCGAAGATAACCAGGGTCTGGGATATTCTTTCCCAAGGCGAGAACCGAATAATAGAGCGGGTCTGGCTCGGCCTGATTCTGTGAACTCTTCGACTTCTGACTGGCAACTGGCTTTGACTCTTGCTTCCCCGTATCCGATTTGGATCTCTCAGGCAATGCCTTGGCAGTCGGACGAGGATCCTGACGCTCTGCGCCTTGAATAGGAATCACAGAGAGACCCAAAACCATAAAAACGCCGAGTAATACTGGGAATTTTAGCATGTATTATACCGTCGCTAGTATAAAGCTGATAAGACATTGATGAAGCTAGCCAATCCTATGATACCCGAGATACTCCCCGAAGTCCCAGGAGCTGTATTTGTCCTTGGGATAATCGCACGCTGTCTCACGTCGTCGATATTTATGCGAGCCATTCGAGAAATGGGTCATCGCACGACCAAGACTATCGAAACTTTATAACCTTGATGAAATGACCAACGCTGCCATCGAGGTCGTCAGAGCGCTGATAAGGGTCGAGGCTATGACGTCGTACTTGAGGTCCATCGAACACTCTGTCCGCAGTACACGTGCTGACGCAAATGAACAGGATAAACCTCGTTCCGAGTTTACGTCGCATGGAATGGTAATAAAATCCCATCGAAGAAATGACTAACCCAGAAAAACGATCAATGGAATGACATTACCGAAGTCGAAGAGCAATTTTCCACAAATGATTCTCAGAGTATTTTCTACAACACTTCGATGAGGTCCTTTACTGAATATTTTTTTGAAAAGTCTCGAACAGAGTCCTATACCTAGACATCCCTCAAGGGAAAATTAAAAACATGGAGGTATTTTATGTTTACCAAGTTGGTTGCAGGTTCTCTACTTTTTGCATCACCTTTGATGGCGCAAGACAGAGATTGGAATACTGAGCGGTCAGTTTCTGAACTGAGTGGTTCGTACACCTTGGCCTCTTATATGGAGGATATAATCGAAGCCAGCAAGCTCCAGTCTGAAATCTCTTACGTTGGTGGTGGGTCAGGTGCCGGTGAAACGGCCCTTGTTGCGAAAAAGCAAAACATCGCGGCCATGTCACGCGCCATGAAACCAGAACAAATCGCCAAAGCCCAAGCGGCTGGTATTACTGTCGTTGAACATGTAATTGGTTACGATGGTATTGGATTGTTCGTGAACGCAAGCAACAAGGCAAACGCCTTGACTTTGGATCAGATCAAGAAGATCTATACCTGCGAGATTACCAACTGGAGCAGCGTGGGTGGACAGAACGCAACGATTGATGTCTATCGGCGCGATGACAACTCAGGCACAACAGATACCCTAAAATCTTTGACAGGTTTGAGCAGCTTCGGTTCTTGTGTAAAAATCTTGCCAGATGCCGAATCCGTGGGTCGCGTTTCCACAACTGAAGCCAACTCTCTCAGCTATGCTGGACTGTCTCTTGTTCAGCCGGGCAATCGCATGCTATCTATTGGTAAGGATGCTAGCAAGTTTGTCACTCCTAGCTTTGATAACATTCGCACCTTCGCTTATCCACTTTCTCGGAAGCTTTATGTCTATGAGGCTTTCGGCTCACTCACCAGCGTTGAATCCAAGCTGCTCAGCAATATCCTCGACCGCTCGGTCTCCGATCTGTTACTCGAAAAGCATGATTTTGTAACACTCGACTGAATCAAGCATCCTGACAAACACTCTCATGTCAATCGGCATGAGAGTGCTTTCTCCATTCTATAGTTTGCGTTTTTTCAGCCACGATTCCTTTGGCTCTTAACATGCGCAACACCAACAATTCTCAGAATATTGTTTAGACTTTGACCACACATTCTGTGTACTGTCCGCTAAAGGACGATCATCATTCAATTAGGAACTGATTATGAAAATGTCATCTACTCTCGGATTCTTTGCTCCCCTCATGCTGGCTTCGATCGCTCACGCTGAAGTTCGTCCCGGAGAAAACGTCCCGGTCGAACCTGTTCAGATTAAGAAAGTTCTTTACAACGGCTCTGGATGTCCACTCAATACTGTGGCATCAAACATCGCTGACGACAAAACTTCATTCACTTTGACCTTTTCCGAGTTTGTTGCTGAAGCTGGTCCCAACATTAGTCTGGCCAATGGTCGTCGAAACTGTACCATGACTTTGGTTCTGGATGTACCAGCTGGCTGGCAGTACTCGGTTGCGAGCTTCTATTACCGTGGGTTCATGCAATTGGACGAAGGTATCAAAGCTGAACATGGTGCTGACTATTTCTTTGAAGGACAGGGTCTCACAGGACGCTTTGGAACGAACAAGGTCGGCCCTCTCAGCTCTGAGTACGTTTATAATGATAACGTTGGCCTGGCGTCATCAATCTGGTCTCCTTGTCAGGAAGAACGCGCTCTGAACATCAACGCAAAAATCCGCGTATCGAATACAGACACCAAAAAATACCCAACAGCTCGAGGTCTCATCACCAACGACTCGGTGGATGGAATTATCAAGCAAGTCTGGGGCCTAACCTGGAAACGTTGCGCTCAGTAACTTCCTTAGCACCAAGCGACTCAATAAATCCCCTTCTCGAAGGGGATTTTTTTTATCAGACCAAAAAAATCCCTTCCGAAGAAGGGATTCTCTAATCTCATCAAATCATTCCGTATGAGCCGTGTTGAGAAATCTTTGAAGACTAACTAACTCAAAATCCCAGACTGATCCCGCCTTCATCAGGCTCAGAACCATCCGGTCTGCCATCAGCGGGCATGATCATAAGGTTGGGAGGATTCGTGAGAGACAGGATCGCTCGATAGGCCCGCAAACTTGAGTATTTGATTGTAAATGGCGCCGGTGTGCCTCCGAACTTGGGTGTAGCGTAGCCAGGCGCTTGAACGAAATTGCCACTGACAGAGAAACTCACCGAATCAGAACCTACCGTATCAGGCTGCGAGGTTGCTGTGAAAATGCAATTATCACCGCGACTCAGGGCATCGGCATTTTTCACATCATAGACTATGGTGTATACGCCTGGCTTTTGAAAGGGCGTCAGGCGGCTTTGCGAGTTGACCGATGTGCTCGTGGACCCACAGCGGAGGTATAGATTGGAAGGCAGCTTTGGAGTTGTGGTCCCCCCATCATGAGGCGTGGGAATTATAATTTCAGAAGAGGCACTTGGGCTGATAAATACCGAGTAGCACATGAAGGCTGTAGCCAGAACTTTTTTCATGTCTGAACACTCCTATGGTTACGGTGAAGATTTATAGCTAGGCTGATCACTTCGCAGACGGAATACTGAGACGATTAGCAGCGCTTCCAGGTTAATCCCCAGACCTGACGAATCTGACTATCAACGGAGTCATTGGCGATCACACCACGACCGTTCGGAAACTTCGAGGGATCCGTATTCCATACGCGGATTTTTGTATTGATATTAAGAGCGCGCGACTCCTGACAAGGTGACCAAACTGAAGAAGCTAGCCCAACATCGTCTGAATATACATAGTCGTTGGCATAGGGACCTGACTGTGTGCTTCCAAATTTATTGGTAAGACCTTGACCCTCAAAGAAATAATCAGTGGAATGTTCGGCTTTCATCCCTGCATCGAGCTGCATAAAGCCACGATAGTAAAAACTTGCGATGGAATATTGCCAGCCGGCTGGCACATCCAGAACCAGAGTCATCACGCAGTTCTTGCGAGCGGCAGCATAAGAACCGTTAGGAGCAGCTTCTGCAACAAAGTCTGAAAAGGTGAGAGTGAAAGACTTCTTGTCGTCCGAAATGTTGCTAGCAACAGAACCGATAGGACAACCCGAGCCATTTGATTGCAGCTTTTTGATCAAGACGGGCTCGACGGGAGCAGCTTCCGGATCACGGATTTCTGCAAATGCAGGAAAACTTAGAGCCAGTATACCCAGCAGAGAACGATGGAGTACCTTCATAACATAATCCTTTGTTTCAATTGGTTTCGACTTCCTGTGCGGACGTTACACACTGATCCAGGTGATTGTCCAAAAAATATTCAGGAAATTGTCTTCGCACATTTCATAAAGATGCATTCGAGCGAACACTTGAACGACTCACAAAGGAGGTTCACAAAAAGAGGTGAATCAATTCTTAGTTCACAACTCATAGTCGTTAGCATTTACATTCATTGAACCTTAGAAGAATTGTACCGCTCAGTTAAATTCAGAACCACTCAGTGAAATTCACAAGCTCAGGTCATCCCATACTTTCTCATTTCATTCGATGGTCCTGCGATTCTTTTGAAACAACGATGCGATACAAACAAGGCTCAACCTCATTAGAAAAGGCGATTTGCTTTTTAGATCACCTCATAATCATCAGGCATTATTTAAACCATATTCAACCATGGACCGCTCAGTTTATTTTGAAGACCACTCAGTTAAATCACACATCATTTCACCATACTCGCATCACCTAAAATCCCTCGAAGTCAATCACTATACACTGTAAACATAGGCTCAAAGCGAATTCAAAGACGAACCAAAGACTTCTGTATTCTTCAGATCAAAAGACAAAACTTTTTGCTTAGCTTCATCATCAATTTAAAATTCATCTTTAACTTCACCGATGATTGAATCATAAAAATCAAAAATTCATCCGCCCCAAACTCCGAAATTCACCAGACAGCCAAGGAGCTTGACCATGCGACTTACAGCGAGGCGTCTTCTATTTGCTTTGTTTCCGTGTCTCGAATTTACTTCTTCCTCGCTATTAATCGCGCAGGGCACAAATGATCTGACTATATTTGGTGATCGCTTGCACTCGGATTTTCTGAACTGGTCATGGGGAACTTACGAAGAATCGCAGATGCGCGAAATATTTGAGGGGCAGTCTGCCATGAGCTTTGTCCCCAAGAACTATAGCGGTCTTTACCTGAAGAAGAACCGAGATCCTCTCTTAAAAAGAGACTACAAATCGATTAGCATCGCCATAAAGATAAGTTCAGACAAGCCGCAGTCTGTGAGGATAGGGATTGGCGAGCCTAATACAAACCGTGCACTCAGTTCCCTTGTCACCGTGCAACCGGGGGCCTGGCAAAAGCTATCGATTCCATTTGATAGCATGCAGTTCACCATAGGTGAGCAGTTTGACAAGATCTATATTCAGGGCGGAGCGATGGACTCCGAAGGCGTCTTTTATGTTGATGCCGTAGCTCTTCACAAAGACTCCAGGGCTCCTGGCGAGATTGTACCAACCCCGAACCCGACACCCTCACCTTCACCTACCAGCGAACCAAGCCCATCTGGAAACAGCTTGGGGCGTCTGAGGCCTCTCAACAAGAGGGAGATCAGTTTGAGCCTGCAGGAGGTTTTGCGGCTTAATCAGGCTCCGCCCATGGAGAACTTCCGTGAGCAAGGCAGCAAGACTATGACCTTCTATAATGCTTATAGCATTTTTAACGACTCTTCCAACCTGCGTGGTCTGGAACGCGATATAACGTCAACAGTGGCGTCTCTTAACCTGACGGATTTTTCCAGTAAATTGATTAATTGTGATGCTCTAGCTGTTCCAATGTGCCGTGAAGTTCTGCTGAAACGAATCGCGACACATGCCTGGAGCCGCCCCCTGAGTGACAGCGAGAACAAGTTAATGAAGGGCATCTCGGATCAGCTGGCCAAAATCGAGGCCAGCGCACTGGATGCAAATCTCCGCCTGGCCGTCGTGCGCTTGTTCTATGACCCACGCTTTCTATTTCGGGTTCAACTCGGTGACGGCTCCGGGAATTTGACTCTGGCGGAGAAGCTCGAAGCCTTCACGTATTCGCTGTGGCATAAACCGCCCACGCTTGCCCAGATAAATCGATTGAAGGATTTCCCCGATGGGTCTCAATTTGAAAAGCTCGCCGCAGAGCTTAGTCACGCGCCTCAGTTGGGTCAGATGCTGAGCGAATTCGTGAGTCAGTGGCTTATGATTTCCGGTCTCGAAGAGGCTCTGATTCCCAGCTCACCTCAATGGAGTAGAAAACAGGCGCGCCTTTATATGGCTGAATTGCAGGATATGATTGGCTCTGTTCTAGCTGGATCGGGTTCTCTCTATGCATTGGCCACCACACCAAACGCACAAACAGAAAACTATGGATACGGAATCTTCGGAAGCAGGGCCTTCCTTACTGCGAGTGGCAAGAATGGTCAGCCCTCCATGATCTTCCGCGGCGTTCGCATTCTACGCTATGCGCTTTGCCAGAATCTGCCCCCACCACCACCGAATCTGGTTACCGTTCCCCCTCAGGATCTCGACCCCGCTGATCCCAGTTACGATGAGAAGTTGGTTTTGCAGCATAGTTCCCAAACCGCATGCAAAGGTTGCCACGCCCGTATTGATCCCATGGGCCTTGCCCTTCAGACCTATGACGGACTAGGCAACAATCGATCACATCAGGTCGACTTCAATGCGCTGGGAATCAAACCTTATGCCAGTGTGAGTCTTGGCGGCCAAACCGATGTTATCTCGACCAATGATCCAGGTATGTTTGCGGAAAGCATGGGACAGTCATCTGTCTTTGCCCGCTGTTTTGCTCGCCAGGCGATGCGATATGTTGTGGGACGCGAACTCAATAAAAGTGAAACAGATTTCGCCGATAGCCTGGCACTCAGCCATTTGCGAAGTGGTGCTGAGTCTGTCGATAGCATACCAGATTTTTTCCAGGCTTTACTCGCGAAGAGTGACTTGTTTTCAACGCAAAAATCTTGAATGGAGGGGCCATCGCCATGCATGAACACCATAAGCTTTCTTTGAGTCGTCGCGCCTTACTACGAAACGTAGGAGGACTCTGCATTTCCGCACCACTGATGAGGAGCCTCGCCTATGCGCAAGCTGCAGGAGATCTTGGTCCTTTAAAGCGTGTGGTTTTTATTTGCGGGGAGTCTGGCAGCGCAGGCTATTGGTGGCGGCCCCAGGGCGGGGAAAATGATTTCAATATTGGCTTCGAAGGCTCCGTATTAAGTCCCTTGATCCCCTTGCGCCAGAAACTTCTTATCCTCAACGGAGTTGGCAATTATGCGGCCTCGTTTGGTGGAGTTGACAATCATGAAGTCCGTTCCGTGACGTTTACAGCCTATGCAAACTCAAAACCAGGCGATCCGAACTACGCTCGAGGACCTTCGGTGGATCGCGGAATTGTAGAGCGTTTGAAGGAGAAACGCCCCCTCTATGCTTCGATTGGGGGCCCTGCCCAAGGACCAGGTTCTGAGTATTATTATGCCGGTCCTGGCAATCCTATCGCAGGGGTCGGCACGACGGTAGGAATTTTCGATGCTCTCTTTGCAAATGTATCCAGTAATCTTACACAGGATAATGGACAAGGCGTTTCCCAGGTCAAAGTCTTTCAAAAGAGTCTATGGGAAGAGCAACTGTCTGAAGCAAAGTTGCTACGTTCTCGACTGAATGCAGATGCTCAGCTGAAGCTGGATGAGTACCTTACCACTCTGCAAGAGAAGATTGCCATGCTGAAGGATACTGTTACCTCACCCATTACAGTTCCTCCGCGTCCATCCAACCCAGATTACTCCCAAACTATCAAGGTCGACGGCCCCTATAATCTTTATAGCAGAGATCTCGATCTGGTCGCCAGTGGCTTAATTTTGGGTGTGACGCAGGTTGCTTGTTTGAAGTTGCATCATGGAGTCATTGAGGATTCGTTCGTCGGACGTTCGATCGATACTTATGATCAGGATGGCCGCAAAACAGGAAGCCGCCAGATTACGGACTATCACCAGCATGTTGCGCACATGCAGTTGGTGGGAGATCAGTATCGCAACCTGGCTCCGACTCTGATGGCTCGTAGCGTTCACCATGCTCAGGCTAAAGTGGTGGCCCAATTTCTTCTGCAATTGGATGCAGCAGTGGAAAAAGATGGATCGACTGTACTTGATAATACTCTGGTCGTTTGGACGACTCAAATGGGGGATCAATCGGCTCATCGAAGCGGACGACTGCCCTATGTTTTGGCTGGAGGATTGGGACAGAAGATGAAGACATTCCGAATGGGTCGATTCCTGGATTATGCCCCTTCAGGCATAAAAAGTTACGAGGATTTGGATGCTGCTCGCTGCGCTGTACCGCAGCATCTTCTGCTGAACAGTGTGCAGAAGACCTTTGGCATTGAGCGTGATGTTTTTGGCGAGAACCTGAGTGATCGCTGTCGAGGGTATTTGCCAAGAGCCACTTGAGATCGCTTCGAATGTGGCGTTCATTGTGCTTTACAAAAAACTGTAAGCTCCCCGCTCTATGACAGGGCTACTTGTGAAGCTCCGGATCAATCCCCCATTCGGGCCCAATAGCCTTCTGCTTCCGCGCGCAGCCAATAGCTGGGGTACTTGCATGAACCATAAGGCATTTGAACGAACCAAAGATCCAGGGGCACGACCATGACTGCGGGATGACCATCCCGATAGGTCAGAGCCCCCGCGAGCATACGAAAACTTCGCCCTTCAATAACATCCTGGCGATTGCGAGTGAAAACACTCTCAATGACCTGTTTCAATCTCTGCGTCGAGGTTTGGCTCAAGACCGCGCCCATCGAAGCATTCAGTGAACGACTGAGTTCCTGGAGCCCGGAGTCAGCGGGAATATCCTTGGCGCATCGCTCGATGGCTACAAAATCCTTATCAACGCGTCCGCCGAAGGACATACCACGTTGTTCGGCGATGCGTCGCGCCTCGACAAAGTCAAATCGAGTCCCCTGATATGATGAATCAAACGCATTAAAGACTTCAAAGTAGGCGCGTGCTTCGGGATGAGATGCATGAAGCAGGATATCCACGCCATAGCCCAAAACCACCTGAGCCCTTAGAATCTTGGGCTTGAACATGGTGAAAACAAGCAGCGCTATCGTAAGACAGAGTCGCGAAGGGCTCGACATGCTTGCACATCCCTTTGTTAACTGTTGACCTGATGTTTCCCAGCTTACTGATACATGCTCATGAGCTTGATGATCTCCAGACCGACCATTTTCATGGAATAATCTGTCCGATCGCTGAGCGTAATTGCAAAGAGGCTCTGTCGGCTGCGATTGGCGCTCACCGTCAGGCTCATGGGGAGTGCCATCATGTTCGCTCCCGTGTCTCCATTTTGAACGGCAAACAGAATATGGTAGCGATAGGAGCTGCTGGAATCTGTCAAAGACTCCCAGAAAAAGCTCTTCGATCCTTCGTCGTTTTTGATATTGGTCAGAGTCTGCAGGATGAGTTGCTTAAGGATTTCCCTCGCGCTGGGCGAAACGGGAACGCTGAGGACGTTACTTAAAACAGCCAGGATAGCGTCGGTCATCTCCACATAATTGACTGAACTTCTATAAACATTCTGCTCAATACTGCCGAGTATGGCCATATCGTCACTGGCCATGACGTAATCGGAAACGGTCTTGGGATTCCAACGCAGCGAACCTTTTTCATCGTAGTAGAGACCTTTCTCACTGACTTTGACGAGACGGAAAAGATCGCGTGATACGCTGGGATGTTTGGAGATGATCTCACCGGCAAATTTATAGTTTTCTTCCGGCGAACTCTCGGCCTCTCTTAAGTCGAGCATACCCGTTTTGGTCGAGTATACAAGAGGGATAGTGGTAAACGATTCCCCTCCTTCCGCGCCCCTGACGAGCGAAGGCAGAGTAAGAAGAAACGATGCGATGCACGCAAGGCATGAGGCTCTTGACTTCATGGAAGTGTCTCCGAAGCAATTTGGGAATTTGTATTAGGGACTACCTCAACAATCCGGACCATGCAACTTGTAAAAAGGACTGCGTCCTGAGATGACTCTGTTCCTGAGATGACATCGAAAAGCCCTATTTTTGTAACACTATGGGCAAATTCGTTGCTGACTTCTGATAGCGCAGTGGTTACGGAAACTTATTAGGCAGCGGAACGAGTATGTTAAGAGGACTAACATTCAAAAGAGAGTCAGGCCCGCGCCCGAGCGCTTATCGGCGACGTTTCAAGCGGAAGGGAAACATGGGACCTCGCAGAATTTTTTGTGCGGCCTTGAGTTCCCGGAGGGGATAAGACGTTCCGCGCCAGATCACCCCTTGCCTCCGCGTCATGACCCACGCCGATCGGATAAAGGTGAGAAATTGGATCAGAATCGCAGGGACCAGGAGAAAACCGCGATACCATCGTCCACCCTGCCGTTGGCACGAAAGCATGAAGAGTCCGTGAGCCAGAAGACTCGACAGTGTTGCGAAAAACCAGTTCCCCTCCTGGACACCAAGGAGAACCAATGGGGGCCACACAAAAATCAGACTTTGAAATAGAATGGCCGCGCTCAAAAGCAGCCATGAAAAACGCAGGCCGGCAAAGGCGTTTTTCTCAAGCCCCCGGATATAGGCCCATAGACCTTCATACCAATGGATATGGGCCAGGCGATGACCTAGAAAAAAAGCCGAGCGCCCTCCGTGCCGCTTGGCGAGCATCCCGAGAAAAACATCATCGACAATCTCGAGGCGCAGGGCCTCGTGCCCACCTATAAGGCGATAGAGCTGGGAACGAATCATATTAAAGGCACCAATGCCGATATAGTTTTCGAGACGACGTTCATCAAACACATGACGGGGGTTTTGAAAGATGTAAAACAGAAAGGTGAGAGACTGAACCACCGCGTCCTGCAAGGTGGACCTGCTGATCATGCGAGGCGCGAGCGCAAGATGATCAAATTTCTCGGTTTCGACCGTGGCCAAAGCTGCCCTTACACAATGTGCCTCCATCATCACATCGCCATCACAGAAGACAAACCAATCCCCGGTCGCTGCCTGAGCCCCGCGATGCAAAGCCCAGCACTTCCCAATCCATCCCTGCGGCAGTTCCTTATTGTGAATTACGACAAGGGATGGGAATTCACGGGTCAAGGCGTCGAGGATTTCCGATGTTCCATCCACGGATCGATCATCCACAACAATCAGTTCTTTTGCGGGCCAATCCTGAGCCAAGAGAGAACGGACACTGGCGGCGATACTGGCTGCTTCATCGCGGGCGGCGACTATAAGAGAAACCTTGGGCATGGCATTGAGCTGATAGTTTTCAGGAAGATCCCTCAAAACGGATTTACGGAAATGAGGAATGCGAGTGATCCAGAACAGAAGAACCAGAAGAGCAAGGGCATCAAGCATAAGTAGTCACTCCACAGAATCCGCAACGATGCATCTTAGCCTTGAACAAGGAATTATGCAAAGTCTGTGGAGGGCTTTCAAAACACCAGTCCCTTGGTTGAGACTGGTGTTTCCGATCAAACTTTATTGAGGCGCTTGCAGAAAGCCCGCAAAATAGCTGAGGTACGAATAGAAGAGTGGGCAACTGTTATGACGGTAAGGCTGGGCAGGATCCTGACTGGGCAGGAGTTCCTGAGAAACAGGAGAGGCCGGATTCTTCTGCAGAATGCGGGCCACGGTTACCTGGGTAATGCCCACTGGAACGACATCATCATCCACGCAGTGAAAGAACCGGGTTGCCGTTCGCGGCGTCCAGTCACCACGCGGCAGGCTATTGTCCGCGAGCTGCTGCAGGAAAAGTTTCGCGTCCCGGGTTCTGGGTTTTTCAAGCGCCAGATCATCGACAAAACTTGCTTCAAACACAGCCTTGGTTTCCGTGGGCAGCGCCGGGCGAATTTCGTCAAACACACGACTGCCATCGTAAAGATCACGAACGAAAGGCACATCGAGGGCATAGACCTTGTTCAAATTCAAACGAGGCTTGAGCCATGTCTCGTAGGACAGAATCAGATTGTTCAGAAAGATGGAGCTGATCTGAGGCTGCAGCAGGGCCTGACGGAATGTGCTCACATCGTAAGGTCCAGCGATGGGAGCCGCAGCCACGACCTGGAATTCGCCGGTATTTTCATTTTCCAATTTTTCGAGAAGAGCAAGGGTCGCATAAGCGCCTTCTGAGTATCCCTTCAGAAAGAGAGGTCCGAAGTTCAGTTGCCTGGCCGTGGAGAAGGCACGCGCGGCTCTGAGGGCATCCAGGCCGTTCTCCTGGTAGGCGCGGGCAAAAAGATAAGCATTGTAGACCTGCGTGGCAGCCCCATAGCCCAGGTTATCCGGCACCACAGCAGCAAATCCCTGCGAGGCTTCCCACAGCCCTTCAAAAGGCGCAACGGTCGGCGCTTCGCGATCGCCAAGCACCGTGTAGTGCTGAATCAGAACCCAAGGATAAACCGGAGCGGGAGCATCCGGCACAGCGACCAAAGCTGAGGCCTGGATAGGTTTAGCAGCCTGATCAGGGGTGACTGTTTCGTAAACCACGCGGAAAAGCTTCACAGCATTGCGAGCCTGCAGCCCCAGCGGCGCGAGCTGGGCATTGAGCTGTTCAACGGTCAGCGTGGTCAGTTCCTGGGAATCCACCACGGCACCGCGTTCAGGTTTTTGGCAATCAGCAGCTTCAACCATGGGCGCGCTGAACAAAAACAGGCCTGCTGTCCAGAACTTTAACCTTTGAAAGAACATAGGTGATCTCCTTGAATGGACGAAAGCGATCCTAGGACGCTTTTACACTCTGAACAGGTTTTGTATAGTGCAAAATATAGTACGGCATCTCGCCGCCACAATCCAAGAAAAAGTTAATCTACTGGAATATAGAAGATTTTGGAGGAAGGGGCATCGCGATGATAAAGCGCTCTGCTTCTGGCGATCAATAAATGTGAAGGCCCATGCATGGGATTTGCCTGCGCCCAATTGTTAGTTCAGAAGATGAACTTGCCGAGCCGATATGGATAGGTTGCCGGTGTACAGGGTCAGGCCTCTTTTTGTGCTGAAAGTGAAGCACCAGCACCTATGGTGTGCTTCGCTTTCAGCCCATTTTCTTACATGCAATAGTTCTTGAATTTGTACATCAGTTTGCCTTTACCCGAGCAGCGCAGAAAATATCCCACCTCCTCTTCGGCCACTGGCACGTTCTGCTTTCGATCTTCGCTCAAGCGGGAGAACTGACCGGGCCCCATTTGCAGCACAGCGCTGCCATCGGAGCCTGAAAAATCAGCAAACTGGAAGTTGCTCACTTGCTCGGCCGGCAAACCGGAAATCGCATTATTCTGCAATTCCAGAGTGAAGGGCTGGTTGAAGCTACGAGTCAGAAATTTGAAAGCAGCCACAGGTTTCACGAGAGTATTGCCTGTGATCTGCAGCTGACTGTCTTTGATGAACTGACGACTGGTGGCGCCCATCAGCGAAAGGTTATCTCCCTGCAGTTTGGTCTTGGCCGTCAGGACTTCAGCGGATCCACGCAGAGCCAGTGCGATATTGGTGCCTTGAACTTGGGCTTCTTTCTCCCGACCTTGGATGAAAACCTGACTATCGGTGGCATCGACGGCGATATTCTCCACTTCAATACCGCAGTCGAGGCAGTAAAGTTTGGAACGTTCCACATTCGGCAGAGGGAAGCCGTTTTCATCGGTCAAATTCGTCAGGATCTTGGAACCAAGGTTCCAGAGATTGCGGCTCTTATACTCACTGCGCTTGATGGATGATTTCAAAAGGGTCAACACGGCCCCTTCACTAACTTCGATGCCACTGAATTTCAAGGTGCTGCTTTCGTTATCGCTCAGGAGAGTCCCGCTGTTAATGGCAGCCTTCAATTCCACGCCCTGCAGAAGAACATTCTTGCGACCTGAAATCGAGAAGGTACGCACGTCCGTCGCCGTAGCCGGCATGCACTTTTCCTTGCTCGCGCAGAGGTAACGGTAAGTCAAAGCCCGGATATCCGAGGGAACCAGCGGTTGGAAACGGGTTTCGGAATAGCTCACGTTGGAACCGATACGGATGGGATCCACGCCTTCCACGACCACATTCGAATCGAGCTTGATGATCTGTTGAGTCGTTCCAGCCGGACAGCGCGTCTTGTCTTCCAGAAGCTTATTGAAGTCGGCGACGGTGTAGAGCGAACGATCCAGTATTTTTTCACAGGAAACCTGCTGAGCAACCTTGGGACAAGAAAAGACGTTGCCATTCACCTTGCGCTGTCCCATCAGCTGGGCACGAACGGTGGTGAACCATTCGCGGCTGCTGCCCGCCAGACCTATTTTTTTCTGCAGATCATCGCAGCCCGCAAATCGATAGCTATTCGTGCTGTTCAGTTTCGCTTCCGTAACCTGCTGGGTATCAAGCTGCACGTCGGGCAGGTTGGTAACCACCGGAGCGCTTGGCAAAGCCACGAGGTTAGCCCTTGGGTTAAACACCA
>JACCDX011043849.1_pt1 | contig 14988 bp, 12 predicted proteins | sample 7449681 | NCBI WGS metagenome assembly JACCDX01 (sample SAMN15323450, study PRJNA562643) | freshwater metagenome | isolation source: river surface water | place: USA:Blue River Watershed | collected 2017-08-18
CTGTCTTAGCGGCCTTCTGTGTCTTCGTCGCAGGCCTTTGAATAGTTTTATCGAATTGGGTTAAAAATCTCTTCGTGGATCGTCCAGACTGTAGGAGTTTTGCGAACGTTTCTATCTTGTCTTTGGTCATAATACTCTTCATTTGGTTTTTCGCAGTAAGTCGTTCTTTCAGCTTCCGTTCGGCCTCTTTGAGTAAGGTAGCCCAGATAGCCGCTTCAGATTGTTGGCGTATAAGAGCCTGTGTTAAAGGTATATTTTCTCTTACTTTACCCGTTTGTTTATTAAAGATATATGTTGTGGGTTGAACTTTTATTTTTTTGGTTTGTTTCTTGGCTTCTCTGGCTATTTTCTTTTGAACTTTATTAATCATCTTGGATGCCTCCATATGAGCTTTTTGTAAAAGACGTTCTTCATAGACTTGTAGAGCGGCTATCGCATCGGCTTCACTTCCGCGCAACGCGGCGGCCATTTTATTGACATCCGTTGCCGAAGGCTTACAGAATTTTTCATAAATCTGTTTGGCATCTGAACGACGTTCCGCCCAGTTCTCCTTTCCGCCTCCTTTCTTGGTACGATTCATCATCCGTTTCGCAGTCATAAGGGCCAGGGGTCCGAGATAGGTTCCTGCCCCTACCACGCCGCTCATACAGCTCGGCACAAAGCCACCTTTTATAACCGGTATTTCAGGTCTTACAATAAGTCCTTCACCCACGAGTACTTCTCCTCCAGCAGGCCCTGAACGTTCGGCAGCCGACGGATCCACATACTGAAGACTTTGTCCAACACTGACTCCTCCTTTTTGAACGGGTATTTCGGGTCGTATAATGAGACCATCCTGTACTAAAACAGTACCTCCAGCAGGTCCAGAGCGTTCTGGAGCAGTTAGATCTAAGTACTGAAGACTTTGTCCAATACTACCTCCACCTCCTTGTCTTTGCATCTCTCCTACTCTACCGCTTGAAATAAACGGCGGAAGGGTTTTAAAATTGATTTAAAGGGTTCCCCCTTTGGTTGTTATACCGATTCTCTTATGTCCAATATGAATACTCTTGCTGATAGCTATAAACGTCTTTCTCACCGTGATCATATTCTTGAATTACCGGATACCTATATAGGTTCCATTGAAACCCACGAGGAACACCGATGGATTTACAATGCGGAGTTAGGTAAAATGACGCACCGTGCGGTTCAGTTTAATCCTGGTTTCTATAAGCTCTTTGATGAAATTATGGTGAATGCGCGTGATGCTCTTGTCCGTTCCCAAACCGAAAAAGATCGCTCACCCGTCAAACATATTGAAGTGAATGTCACCAAACAAGAGAATACTTTAACTATATCGGTGGAAAATGACGGTGATGGTATTCCTGTAGCAGAACACAAAGAATATAAAGTTTGGGTTCCTGAATTAATCTTTGGTCATCTCTTAACCAGTGGAAACTACAACAAAGAAGAAGAAAAAATCGTCGGTGGTAAAAATGGTTATGGTGCGAAGCTAGCGAATATCTTCTCCACTAGTTTCACCGTGGAAACCCGTGACCCCCGAGCAGGAATGAAATACAGCCAAACCTGGACGGATCATATGTCCAAATGTTCCAAACCTTCGGTAACGAAGGATAAATCCCAAAAAGGCTTCGTGAAAATCAGCTTTGAACCGGATTTAACCCGTTTTACGAATTTAGATGTGGAAGAAATGTTAGTTGTTCTTCAAACACGCTGTATTGAAATTGCGGCATTAGCTGGCAAAGAAGTTAAAGTCTCTTGGAACGGAACCGTGATTCCCACCAATACCTTTGAAAAGTTTGCTCGCTTATTCGTGAAAGATGAAGCCTCTTTGGCTTACGAAAAATGTTCCGATCGTTGGGAAATTGCGGCTGTCCTCACCCGTACCTTATTCGAAGATGAAGATACTCACGATGAACGTCACGTGAGCTTTGCGAACGGTGTCAATACACGTAAAGGAGGAAAGCACGTAGAGACGGTGGCCAAACATATTCTTGGTGACTTCTGTGAAGTGGCTAAAAAGAAAAAAATAGACGTCAAACCTTCCCAACTCAAAGATTCTGTTCTCTTCTTTGTGAATGCCACTATCGTGAATCCTTCCTTTGATTCCCAAACGAAAGAAACATTAACGACTCCAGCCAATAAATTTGGTTCCCAGTTCAAATGCTCGCCAAAATTTGTGGATACCTTGGTCAAAATGGGTCTCTTAGAAGAAGCCCAAAATATCTTGGATGCGAAAATGGCTAAAGAAGCGAAAAAAACCGATGGAGCCAAAAAGAAAACTATTCGTGGTATTCCGAAACTAGAAGATGCTTTATGGGCCGGTACCGCGAAGAGCAGCGAATGTACGCTTATCTTAACCGAAGGGGATTCAGCGGCAACTTCCGCTATCTCAGGTCTCAAGATAGTCGGACGTGAAACCTGGGGTGTCTTCCCTCTCAAAGGGAAAATGCTCAACGTGAAAGATATTTCCCAAGTGAAATTCAACCAAAACGAGGAGCTCACCGCGATCAAAAAAATATTAGGCTTGGAACAAGGTAAAAAGTATCAATCCGTGAAAGATCTTCGTTATGGCCGTGTCATGGTCATGGCCGATCAAGATTTAGATGGGGCTCACATCAAAGGTCTCTTGATGAATCTCTTCCATACGGAATGGCCTACGTTGATGAAAATTGGATTTATCTGTTCACTCATGACTCCTTTACTCAAAGCGACCAAACGTAACGAAGTGAAATCCTTCTATTCTGCTCCGGAGTTCGAAGCTTGGCGCGAAGCCCAGGGAGAAGATGGAATGAAAGGATGGAAACTCAAATACTACAAAGGGTTGGGTACCAGTACTCCAGCGGAAGCCCGTGAATGGTTTGAACATCTTCACGAAATCAAATATCAATGGGATGACAATACCGACGAATCCGTCAGCTTAGCCTTTAGTAAAAAACGGGCCGATGACCGCAAACGGTGGCTCAGTACCTACGATCCTAAACGCATGGCCAATCCGGATGCGCAAGGTGGATTGGGCTTTAGCCGCTTTGTCCACGACGAACTCATCCACTTCAGTAATGCGGATAATATTCGTAGTTTACCCCATCTTATGGATGGATTAAAACCTTCCCAACGAAAAATTCTCTTTGGCTGCTTAAAACGCGGACTCAAACAAGAAATTCGTGTCGCTCAACTCGCAGGGTATGTCTCGGAACACGCAGCGTATCATCACGGTGAAGCTTCTTTGAACAGTACAATTGTGGGTATGGCCCAAACCTTTGTCGGTTCTAACAATATCAATCTCTTAGTCCCCATTGGTCAATTTGGTTCTCGTCTTCTTGGTGGTAAAGATTCCGCATCCGCCCGATACATCCATACTCACTTAGAACCGATTGTCGACTGTATTTTCCGCAAAGAAGATAACTCCATTCTCAACTTCACGGAAGATGATGGTTTAACGGTGGAACCCGATCACTATCTTCCTGTTATACCTCTCTTAGCTATCAATGGTTGTGTAGGGATTGGTACTGGCTTTAGTACCGATATTCCTCCTCATGACCCGAAAACCATTGTTACTTTATTAAAAGAACGTATTGAAGGAAAACGTCATTCTCTTGAAGGAATTACCTTACAACCCTGGTGGTACGGTTTCAAAGGTCCAATTATCAAAGCCTCGGATGATTGCTATATCACCAAAGGTATCTACACTCTGGATGATACGAAATGTTCCGTTACGATTACTGAACTTCCTGTAGGAACCTGGACGAAAGATTATAAAGTTTACTTGGATAGCTTATGTGGTGGTGATGGTGCGGCCGCGTTATCGGAAGATGGTAAACCGGTCATGAAATCCTTTGATGATCTCTACGATGACGATACCGTTCGCTTCGTATTATACATGGATGCGGATTATTATGAAGATATCAAAGCGGAGCCAGCCGAATTTGAAAAACGTTTCCGTTTAACCAGTTCTTGGAAATTAACGAACATGACCTGTTTCGATAATGATATGAAAATTACCAAATACGAAAGCATAGGGGATATGTTAGAAGCCTTCTTTACTCCTCGTCTTCAAGCCTATGAAGATCGTCGTCAAAAAGAAATGGCTCGCCTTGAACGGGATGCGTTAGAAGCCGATGCCAAAGCCCGTTTCCTCCAAGCGGTACTGGATGGAACCATGGATCTCCGTCAAATGAAAGATGAAGATATCGTGATCAAAATGTATGAACATGAACTACCCGCTTTGGATAATGAAGATGATCCCGATAGTATCGATTCGTATGAATACTTACTTAAACTTCGTATAGATCGTGTCAAACAGTCGGCCATTGAAGAAGCCCAAAAAGCGGTGCTCCAGGCGCGTATGGCCTACGAAACTCTCCGTGATACTACCGCAGCAGCACTCTGGTTAGAAGATCTCAAAGTCTTCGAAACAGCGTGGGAAAAAATGATGGTCGTGCGTCAAGCCGCGATGAGCACAGGAGCAACCAAAGCGAAAAAACGTTCGGGTAAAAAATAAACTACACAAAGTTATTAAACGGTAACGACTTGGTACCCGCGGAGCTCAAACTCTGCGGTTGTTGTAACGGCACAGGCATATGACTAATGTCGTTCAAATAGTAATAGTAATGATCTACAGCACTCAAGATATGCGGTCCAGACCAATTCACGACATACTCATTCAAGTCACTGACTTGTTTTTGTATATCAAACGGCAAATTACGGGCGTATTGGTAATAAATAGCCCTCATAATAATTTTGAGCTCATCTACCGACTGGTCATCGATAACGTAGCCCTTCGGTTGGCTCTTTTCATAAACAAATCGGCGGATGGCATTCTGAAGAGTTTTAATGTTTTCGGGGCTAAAAAAACTTTGACTTACCGGATTCGTTTCCCAGTTGCCGCGCAACATATCGGTTTCGAATCCTTTTTCGGCTTTCGTTTGGTAAAGATATCCGGGGAAGTTTTCAGGAGCTTCCCCACCGGCACTAGATCGTTCTACGAGATTTACCCGTCCATTTTGACCACCGAGAGCTACCGGATAGGCTTGGGGTAAAAAAAAGTCAGGTTGCGTTTCTTGGGCCATTCCTTGTCCTTTCCTATTTAATTCTTTTTTTGTTGGCTACCGGTTCCGCAAAATTTTTTTCTTAGATTAAGGTATAGAAACAAATGACCTCCGTTCCTGCCTTTTTGAAGCAAATCCCCACTGATGCTCGCAACTTTGTTCCTGTATCTTCTTTAGTCTATAACAACCCTGCTGTTGGTATCTGCGGTATTGCTGCTTTAAACGCTACTACCGGTGCTTTAACTGCTGCTAGTTGGGTAGGTACTGCTGCTCCTGGTGGTGGTAACAAATATACTTCCTCTATCAACGGTCCTGGTGCGGGCAAATTACGTGATATGGGTCGTACTTATGTATCTGCTGGTCGTGTCTTCCGCAAAGTCCAATTAATCGTTCCGAACACTCAAGTCACTTCCACTTTTGGTGTTGAAGGTCAAGTCAATACTACTCCTACTATCGATTACTTAACCGGTTATATCGAATTAGGTTGGGAAGGTGCGGGCTGGCCTGCTCCTGTCGTTCGTGCTCCTTAAAGAGCTTATATACGACTTCGGACATATACATTTTCAATTTCAAAAGCTTATAGTTTATGAAATGAAAAATAAACTTTTATTAGTAGATATGGAATTTACACTTATTCTTTATATTTTACTTTCCGCTGGTATCGGCATTGGAGGAACTATGTATCTTGTACAAAGTGATCGTACTCTTGGAGCCTTCTTATACTTTGTGGGGGCGGTATTAATCCTTACCTTCTACGGCTTACGCTGGTTCACGGGTGATAACTTACGCACAACACGTTATTCTTCTAAAACATGGCCGCCCGTCATTAATACCTGTCCAGACTTTATGAGTCTTTATGAAGAAGGTGAAGGACAAGCCAAAACAAAAACGTGTATTGATTTAATCGGTATTACCAAGGGCGGTAAGCAAACCAAGTTTAATCTCCACATGGACAAACAAGGCAAAACCCGTATTGACGCTTTATGTAACGAATGTAAAGCTCTGGGTGTCACCTGGGAAGGAGTGTATGACGGTATTAGTTGCGTAGCAAGTGTTGTACCCAATCCCAAGGGAGGCTCCGATTCGGCCGAAAATGCTAGCTGCTAAGCAGAAATGGCCGACCCCATTACGACCAGCGCCGCCGTTACCGCATTAACGGAGATAGGAAAAACATCGCTCTCTATATTTCTAGTCTATACCACCCATTATAGCTCCACCAAACTCTACAATTTTGCGTGCGTTCCCGATGGTCTTTCCGGATATTTTATGGGAATGATTACCACATCATCACCATGGTGTAAGCTTATTTTAGAATTGATGAAATTATCCGATAATCAGTATTCCACTGTGATTATGGTAGTCCTTACGCGTCTTCTGGTGGGAGCTCTGGGTTTATGAATCTAAACGAGTCTTACAGATTAGGGTAATGTGGTCTCCAACACGTCTTGATAAAACAATCTGTCTTCATCCCCAGGCTGAAAGACAAATTGAATCCTGGCTACATAAGCCCTCTCAACCAGCTGTCTTACTGTACGGGGAACCAGGGGTCGGTAAAACAACCTTAGCCCATCGCTGCTTGAAAACCCAGAATCTGAAAATTATTGAATTTAATGCCTCTCATACGCGGTCCGGTACAAGCTTCCGTAAAATTATTCTACCTCTGTTGAACGAAGGAGGTATCATGAATATGTTGGAGACCGGAAAAAGAGGAGGTATAGCCATTATCCTAGATGAGATTGACGGGTTGAGCCAGGGTGAAAAAGGAGGACTGAAAGAATTATTGGACTATTTGCGTTCTTGGAAACCGAGTGAAGAGAATACACCCCTCATTTTGATCAGCAATACCTTAGATTCCCGAAACCTCATCCAAATTTCCAAGCTCTGCCTGACTATTTGTATTAAAGAAGCCGATAAAGGACAAGTCGAAAAATGGCTCGGCACGAACCTTCATTCCGAGGATATGCTGAAAAAAGTGAACGGTGATCTGCGTCTCTTACAACGGCAAATTGCGGGACTAGAACAACCGTTTGAGGTGAGCGAAATACCCGAAGGTATTCTTCCCATCGCTTGGTGGTCACTATGGAACGAATGGGATCCCTTTGTGGAGCTCGATATTGAGAGTCATGAAGCGAATTTAGCGGGATTAGTCTTTATTGAGAATCTGAATGACCGTATCAAATCCGTCTACGGGAATACCAAGGAAGGTTGGGAACTGTATAGACAACTTTACGAAGCCTATTGTAAATCCGATCGCGCCGACTTCTGGGCTTTTTTCCACCAATGCTGGAACTTACTGCCTTTATCCCAGGATCTTAAACTCAAAATACCCAGTTTACAGCTTGCGGTTCAATGTAAATTACCCGAGAACTATGTCATACCCAATCCCGACTCCTTGCGTTACACTCCGGTATTAACGAAACAATCCGCTATCTTTAATTCCTGGAAATTTATGTGCGAATTAGCTGATCGTGATGGAACACCTGTCCATATGGTGCCCTCTATCTGTCATTTAGAAGCACAGAAACCCGAAATCAAAGCGGATAAACAAAGACGTCTGCGGAATATTGCTCTCCAGACTCTCATGGAATAAATTATTCGGAATTATCAGAAATGAACTCTCTGTCCATTCGCATACCTAAAAATAATACGCGACGCAACAATACCGTGGTGTCTCCGCGATCAGGATTTTCCACTCCTTTATCGGCCAAAAATGTGATCATTCCCCTTAAAAATGTGGAAGCCAAGGCTAAGAACTATACAGTGTCGAACTATGTAAATTCAAAAAATTCAGCCAAACAATATGTACAAGAATATTGTACTCCTGGTTTGATAAAACGCGTAAGAAATTCTTCCCATCTGAATTCGGCTGAAAAATCGTACTACCAAAAGTCCTGCGATTTAGCAGGTATTGCGCGTTTTACGCATACCCCTAATAAAGGCTCTATTGCGGCTTCACCCTCTTGGGCTTCCAAAATAAAGAATAGATTAGCTCCAGTTGGAGGAAAACGCAAAACCCAGCGTAAAGCGAGAAAACAGCGCAAAGTTACACGCAAACATTAATACCTAAAGACTAACCGGTTAGTATATACAGAGTGATGCCTAACGCAGTGGATCCCCACGGTTTTTACACCAGCAAAGAAAAGAAATCCAAAGCACATACTCTGTACCAAAACTTCATAGAATTGGTACATAATATGGAACATAATCCTTTATGGAAAAAGGAAGAAAAAGTCAAATTTGGTGTTTTCTACAAGGAAATACAACAAGATGAATCGGATGAAGTCCATCCCTATTTCATGATTGCTACCAATATGAAACGTTCTTACGATAGCTTAATGAACGAATTTACACCCTATAGTCATAAACCCACGACCGAAAATGATTCCGGAATTTCCACCCACGGTTACGGTGGTATTGCTCTTCTTTTAAAAATTCAAGGAACTCTTCATACTTATTATACCGATGTCGATAACTTTACTATGCGTAAATCCGACTACGAAGAAATTTCCATCGACTTGGATACCTTTATTGAAAAAGTCCATTCTAAATCCAAAGACTCTCTTCCCTCTCCTTCCCACCTCGGTAAAGGCAAAATTCCAGCGCATTCCGAAGTTCTTTGCTTCTCCGAAAAAATTTGGGGTCCCACTATTCTGGATCATATTCGTCACGAAAACTACAAAACCTTTTATGTGTATTATAAACCGGATCTCGGTAAATGGGAAGATATTCATATGGATACGTATCTCCAAAAAGAATTAGATCAGGTCTTTCAAAACCAATTCTTGGATTTGATCCAAAAACAACGCATCCAGTACGCCAGTTACTATTGCCCTATTGATTTGGATGAAAGTACCTGTGAAGTCAGCTTTCTGCCTCAACGATGGTTTGACCAATTTATCACTGTGCTCAGTTGCGAGGGTGATACGCGAAGGGATCATTCCACCAAAGAAAGCCTACAGTTTATGAAGTCCTTAGACAACTCGCCCAATAAACTCTTATGGTATTATCCCAAAGAACAAACCTACGGAGAAATTACATTCCAAGGTGATAAGTACGTAACCAATACCTTTGACCAACCTCCACTTGCCTTCTGTAATCAATTCGCGGTAGAAACCGCTGTTCTAGATGAGCACGTAGCGCTCTACGGAGATAAATTTAATTTACCGGACTATAAAGGGTTTACATCGTATATCGATTCCCAAGGATACTATGCGGAAGCCGCGTTTGTCCGTGTTGGAGGAATTCAATTAACTTCTAAACCTATTCTTCATAATATTGTGGATAACAAGAATATTGTGGGGCATCGTTGCCGACGTTCCTGGATTGATATTGATCCGGATGCGTTCCCTGATTGGAAAAAAGATGGCTTTTACGCCGATGAAATGAAAGAAAATACCAAATTAAATCATTCAGGTCTCATTTTTAAAGCTCTAGGCTTCGTGATTAAAACCTATGATCGTGTCATCAAATCCAAATCCAAAACCACTTTTAAAGATATATTAAATAGCCAAAAAGCGCAAGAAACCAAAGCTCAACGCGCTTCCCATGATGGACGTGTCTTTGAATCGATCGAAATTAATGGTTTATTAGAAAGTATGTCCGATCAAGTCTGTATTCTTGCTCCCAGCGACCATCGGGTGAAACAACTCTTTCGCATTGCTGGTCAAGGTATTGATCATGTTATCTGTCCTATAGTCAATGGGGTAATCAATGATTCTATTCAGATCTATATTCAGACCAAGCTCTGTCACCGTGTGGATAAAAATAAGATTGAATCCTATGTAAAAACGGTACAGGAGTTAAGAGAAAAATATCCGGATAAAAAAACTTACGCTCTTTTTATCAATGGCCATGATACCAATGAGAAAAAGAATTTTGCCTTAATGGATGGAATGGAATTTCATACCTGTCTACTGAAACGGGATAATGAAACCAAAGAAGAATTTTTTAGACGGATATCCTCCATGATTCTTAAAGTCTTTACCATGTTTTCTAAGTCATAGTGTGGGTATGTTGTAATTCATCAGGATGTAATAAACGAATAACTTCTAAAGGAGTTGTACGACCAAGACGATAGGCGCGCCCTAAAATTTGTTTCTCCTCTTCGTGTGTCATCGCGTGGAGAAGAACCACATGGGTAGCATCAGTAATATTTAAACCCGCACCTGCTTCAATGCTGTTTAATAATAAGACTTCTACGTCACCCCGTTGGAAAGCTTTTAAGGTAGAAGCAATAACGTCTTTATTTCCTTTGAGTTGTTTTACAGTGATTTGGATTTGTTCCAATTCCGAATGAATGAGGGTAAAAGGATTATCGTAACGACTGAACACTAAGAATTTTCCTTTCGGATTTTGTTTTAGTAACTGAACCAATTGTTCATTCTTTTTTAAGAGTTGGCCATTTTCTTCGGTAGGCACCGCATTCGCCGTTTCCGTGGACAATCCACGGAGTTGTTTCGCATTAATTTGCGCACGGCAAAGAGGACAGCTGGTCATTCGCGTTAAACTCGTGAGAATACAGCCCGCGCAGAAAATGCGAGAACAGCAGGGGGTCAGAGTGGGTTTATCCGCCTCATCAAAACAGATAGGGCAAATTTCGTTTTTATAGTTTTCAATACGTTCTTTTAATCCTTTAATTTGTTCTTCTAAACTGGCCATTCTTTCTTTCAGGAGTTTCAGAGCACTTTCTTTGGCCTGGGCAGTAGCGTATTCTAAGCTGGCTTTAAAATCATAGGTTTTCTTTAAACGGTCTAATTCTTTAATACGATTTTCCGTGACCGCTTGGACAAGGGACTTAGGTTCTTCCGATTTGACACCTAATTCTTGTAAAGCTCCTTGAATATCTCCAGCATGTAATAAGGTCCGTATGGCCGGTGTAATAGCGTTTGAAACAATCTGTTGGGTTAAAGAAGCACGACAAGTAATGTTTCGAATATGAATGGGAGGAAGAGTAATCGATTCCTTCACAAAATCATCGGTACAGCGCAAGACTAAGCGCCCACGATGTTGACTGGCTGTATGAATAAATTCACGGAAAAACGAAGAACTGATGAAATAGTGGCGGATATGTGTATAATTACTGGATACTTCTCCCTGGTTTTGATAAGCATGTCTTAAGTATTGCTTACATTCAGGATTTATTGTAGAACCTAATCCTGAAGAACTAATATATTCTTGAAGTAAAGTATTAGTGAGATACAAGGCTTGGTTCGGAAATAAAATATTGGGCCAGCTTGCACTAATTAACCACGAAAAATGGGTTTCGGGCGCTTTTCTTGTCGAGGGAATATAGAGAGTATCGGCTTCGTCGTAAAAAACACGTTTCCATATGAAACGATTTTGTGTAGCATAATTGATGACATTACCATAAAGAGTATTACTCACAAGAATAACATCAGCGTCCACAAATTCTTGTAGAATATTTTCTTTTTCAATAACTTTCTTGGTTTGAATCCCCAAATAACGGAGGTTTGTTTGTTCTTTAATATAGGTCTGCCATTGGCGAAATAGGGTGTGGGGGACCACGATTAAGCAACCGACTTCACGAACATTTGTAGGAAAGGTGTGTTCATGAAGACAATACAATGAACTTGTGGAATGGGCCTCTAACCGGTAGCTTTTTGTTAAAGGAGGTAGATTGCGTAAGCGCGCAATGTGGCCCAGCACCATTAAACTTTTTCCCACCCCCACTCCATCCCCCAGGAAAGAAAATTGACCAAACAAACGCCCACCGCTCAAATCCATCCCCTGGGACAGATGGGTTTCACGGAACTCCATGGCGTGTAAAATAGCCTTTTGATGGGGACGTAAGCTAACCTTAATTAAAGGCGATTGTTCGCATTGAGGGGAACGATCATCCAAAGAATAACTATAAGCGTCATTCAAGGTACGAATGGATTTATGTATCGGTTCGTATCCTGTATAACTCATCTTCTTCTCTGAAGAAAGACGCTATTAAATGTTTAGACCTATTATGCGGTAGTGAAGAAATCCCGAATATCCTTTTCCTTGATAAAGTCCTTAATTTTCATCGTCGTTTTCTTGATAAAGGGATTTTCGGAATCACGGAGGCGTTTTTTATCAAAGGTATTTTCGGAATGACTCATGACTAGCATGACTTTGAAGGGGTCCAGTTGGATCATGGGATGCTTATAATCCTCCAAAAAACTTCTCTCTTCCGCAAAAGTTACGGCCTCATCATAGGTATGGGATTTCGCGTATGAACTCCGCCAGGCCATGGTACCGTTGGTGGCGTGGTTGGGATTGTAGGGTCCCAGCTTATAGATGGTTTTAATATCGGAAAAATACATATAGATTTCGGAAGCCCCTGCCAGTTCATGCTTAGGGTTCTTTTTGAAGGCGGCGACTGCCGCACTTACCCTGTTAGGAAAGTAATAATCATCGTCGTCCATGGCGACAATGATGCTTCCTTTGGCTTCCTGATTCAAGCGATTCCGTTTGGCTCCAATCAGGAGTTTTTCTTCTAAAGGAATGTAACGGATATTCGGAATTCGTTTTGCGGCTTCCTCAAATAAATCTTTCACTTTATCTTGACCATCATCTAAAATAATCCATTCCATACGATTTTTTTTGTAATCTTGGTTTTCGTAGCATTTAATTAGGGTGGGAATGAAGCGCCGACGGTTATAGGTAGGCGTAATGACGGATACAAAAGGAAAATTTTTTTCTTCTTGAGACATCCTTCTAACAGAATATAGTCTAGCGGTTTTAGACCTAACTATTTTCAGATTCAATCATCTTTTTAAAGGACTCGGGTGTCAACGTTTGCTCCACTTTTTTCGCTAGCGAGCTAAAATATTCAAACTCTTGGGACATCGCAAAATCATCCTTTTTGTGAGCATCAAAATAAAAAGAAAAGAAGCTGGGCTTGACATCCGATCCATATTCTTTTGGATATAAGGGGAGCATGCTGAAAATGACAGGTGATGTTCCTGTAAAGTATCTGTATAAATAGTACAAGAAAGCAAATACATAGGAAAAAGGAATAATATATATGAAAAGAAAAGTAAAGATAAAAAAATAAACGCGGAAAATACTTGGACGACCAATGACATCATTCGCAACAATGACGGCAAATATAAGACCAAATACTATACGAATAGTCATCTCGATGAAATAATAGGTATATTCTTTTGTCGTATTCGTACCTCGCTTCAAGCTAAACGTATTTTGTTCTACCCTTTCCTTTTTCTTTACAACGCCTAAATAGTTTTCATAGAAGGCTTCATTAATTCCCTGTAATAAACTTTTAGGATCACTAGGAGTTAATACACTAGGATCGAATGTTTTTAGAATCTGTCCAAAGCGTGTATTGTAATTGTCGCGGGTGGAAAGAATATCAGCGGGGCTTTTGGTATTCATGGTTTCGTAATATTTTTTTGCGTCCGCACTGAGTTTTTCAATACTTTTTTTTTGTTCACCTGTGAGTTTATCTTGTTTATCTTTCAAAAAAAATTCTAGAAAGGATGGAATGCGGCTCATTTCTTCCGCAATCGTATTGATATTCATCAAGTTATCCCATGTGGTCTTAATCTCTGTTTTCTTTGTGGCGTAATCGCCTTCGGGCAGATTGGCGTTTCTTTGGAGCCAATTGTCCCATTCGGTAGTCAGCTTTCCTGCGTTAAAAGCCAGATAATCCGAAGCCTTGCCTTCCGTTATCAATGTATCTCGTTGTTTTCGGTAATCATTCACCGTATTTTGAAGGTTTTGGACAGCGGTTTCCGAACCCTTTCGTTGATCATCGTAGGCTTTTTCCGCTCTTTCATTATAGGTTAAATTAAACAAGATTCGGTTAAAGGTATCTACAATCCCCATTCTGCTTTTTGGAATAATAAAAACCCGGAAGAAAATCTTTATCAAATTAGGGTGATGCCAACCAAGACTAGAAAAAATAAACAAGACTATGTTGTCGCTATTCCTTCGTATAAACGTACCGAAACCCTTCAAGAAAAAACATTGGCTATGCTCAAAAAATATCGTATCCCCTCATCGAAGATTTATATTTTTGTAGCGGACAAAGATGAAGAACTTGCCTACCGTAATGCTCTAGATCCTAAATCTTATCACAAGATTGTGGTAGGTATTAAGGGTCTTGCTCCTGTTCGCAATTTCATCGCTGGATATTTTCCTCTCGGTAAACCGATCGTGTTTTTTGATGACGATATCAAAGGGTTCATTGAATATGACGAAAGCAGACCTCGGCATGAACGTCCTTTAGTGAGCTTAGATCGGATTATCCAGAGAGGATTTTCAGAATGTCGCAAGCACGGATGTCGTTTATGGGGTGTCTATCCGGTACCGAATGGTTTTTTTATGAAGGATAAGGTTACCACCGATTTGAAATTCTGCGTAGGAAGTTTCTTTGGCTTACTGAATCCAGGTAACAAAGTGTTAAATATTCCTGTCAGCGAAAAGGAAGATTATTACAGAACTCTGCGTATGTACCAAGTCGACGGCTGTGTGGTCAGACTAAACTTTGTCTCACCAAAGACAGCGTATTATAAAGAGCCAGGAGGCATGCAAACAGATCCAGAACGATTGAAAAAACAGGAAGCCGCAGTACATTATTTATTGAAGGAATTTCCAGACTATGTGGTAAGAAATCCAAGCCGAAAGTCTGGCTTCCCAGAAATTCGCATCAGGGATGGTGCTCATTAATGAAATTCGCATCAGGGATGGTGCTCATTAATGAAATTCGGATTAAAGATAAAAAGCTTTAGAGAGCATACTTGAGACCACCCATACCCGAAGCCACTTCAAAGAAGTTTATATTTTCTACATATATGGTTAAATCATATACATAGTTGGTATTGACGGGCAAGGGATAAAAGTCGACTTCCACCTGAAAGTTTTTGATACGGGACGAATTAATGGATCCCGAGGGTTGGGTACTGGGTGAATGAAGGGCAAAACTGTAGGC
>JACCDX011463018.1_pt1 | contig 14984 bp, 8 predicted proteins | sample 7449681 | NCBI WGS metagenome assembly JACCDX01 (sample SAMN15323450, study PRJNA562643) | freshwater metagenome | isolation source: river surface water | place: USA:Blue River Watershed | collected 2017-08-18
ACGGGTAGCGCGCGTGGCCAGCGCCAGCGCGGCATGGTCGGCGTCGCGGAAAGGCAGGCGCCGGCCCTTGATTTCCTGATAGTCCTCGTGGCCCTTGCCGGCCACCAGGATCACGTCGTTCTTGCCTGCATTGCGGATCGCGGACAGGATCGCGGTCGCACGGTCCTGGATCACCTGCAGCTTGCCGCGGTCGGCCTCGGGCACGCCATCGACCACCTGCCCAATGATGGCCTCCGGTTCTTCGCTGCGCGGATTGTCGCTGGTGACGATCATCTGGTCGGCGCGGTTGGCTTCGCGCGCCATCTCCGGCCGCTTGCCGGGATCGCGGTCGCCGCCGCAGCCGAACACGCACCAGAGCTTGCCCTGCCGTGCCTGCGCGACGGCACGCAAGGTGTCGATCGCCTTGCGCAGCGCATCCGGCGTGTGCGCATAGTCGATCACGGCCAGCGGGCCGTCGCTGCCGCCGAGCTGCTGCATGCGGCCGGGCACGGCAACCAGCGATTCGAGCAGGCCGACGATGACGTCCCAGGCCAGTCCGCGCGCGCACAGCACGCCGGCGATCGCCAGCGCATTGCTGACATTGAAATGGCCGATCAGCTGCGTGCGTACGCTGCCGCTGCCGTACGGCGAAGACAGCTGGAAGCTGGTGCCGAGCTGGCCGATGCGGATGTCGGTGGCCGACAGTACCGGCAGGTCACCCGACTGCGCACCCGACTGCGCGCCGAACTGCGCGCCTTCGGTGGTGTAGCCGATCACCTGCACCGACGGATTGGTGCTGCGCATGCGGGCGATCATGCGCGGGCCGGCCGGATCATCGAGGTTGATCACCGCGTGCTTCAGCCCGGGCCAGTCGAACAGTTTGGCCTTCGCGAGTTCGTAGGCCTCCATCGTGCCGTGGAAGTCGAGATGGTCTCGCGTGAAATTGGTCAGCACCGCGCAATCGACATGCAGCTCGTCCATGCGCCCCTGCACCAGGCCGATCGACGACGCCTCGATCGCCAGCGCCAGCGCGCCCTGCGCGCGCTGCTCGGCAAGCTTGCGGTGCAGCTGCACGGCGTCCGGCGTGGTGAAGCCGGTGGCCGCAAACGGCCCGCTGCTGCCACGACGGAACAAGCCGATGCCGAGCGTGCCGACGACGGCCGTCGGCAGTTCGCGGCGCGACAGCGCCTGCCCCAGCCACTGCGTGCACGAGGTCTTGCCATTGGTGCCGGTGACGGCGACGCTGAACAGGCCATCGTCCGGACGGCCATACCATTCGTGCGCGATGCAGCCGGCGAGCGCGGCCAGTCCCGGCACCGCGCGGCGCTCGGCGGCCCACTCGGGATTCCATGCGAAACCGCCGGCGTCGTCGAACAGCACTGCGCGTGCGCCGGCCTCGATGGCAGCGCAGATGAAATCGCGGCCGTCGCCGGACTCGCCCGGGCAGGCGAGGAAGACATCGCCTTGCTGGATGCGGCGCGAGTCGAGCGACAGCTGCGCGGACGGCGCGGTCGCGCGCAGCCAGCTGATCAGGTCGGTGGTGTCGACGCGCGCCATTACATGCTCTCCACGACCGTTTCGGCCGGCATGATCACGTTCTCGATACTCGCGTCCGGCGCGACATTCATCGCGCGCAGCGCGCCGGCGGCGACGCTGGAGAACACCGGCGCGGCGACCTGGCCGCCGAAATGCCTGCCGGCCGAAGGCTCGTCGACCATTACCGCGATGATGATGCGCGGGTCGGAGACCGGCGCAAATCCGACGAACGACGCCACATACTTGTTCACATAGCGACCGTTCTCGAGCTTGTGTGCGGTACCGGTCTTGCCGGCGACGCGGTAGCCGCGTACCTGCGCCAGCGGCGCGGTGCCGCCGGGGCCGACCACCTTTTCCATCATCTCGCGCATCTGCTGCGCGGTCTTGTCGGACACCACGCGCTGCGGCTGCGGCGACTGAGACAGCTTCTGGAACGACAGCGGGATCATCTCGCCGTTGCGCGCGAAGATCATGTACGAGCGCGCGACCTGGATCAGCGACACCGACACGCCGTGGCCATAGCTCATCGTCGCCTGCTCGATCGGCCGCCAGTTCTTGTACGGACGCAGGCGCCCTGCGACCGCGCCGGGGAAGCCGAAGCGCGGCGCCTGTCCGAAGCCGACCGAGGTGTACATCTCCCACATCTCGCGCGGCTCGAAGCGCATGGCCATGCGCACCGTGCCGACGTTGGACGATTGCTGGATGATCTCGGTGACGGACATGGTCGACGGATGCGGATGCGAATCGCCGATCGACGCCGAGCCGATCGACAGCCGCGGCGGCGTGTCGACCAAGGTCTCCGGCGAGACCAGGCCCTTTTCCAGCGCCAGCGCCACCGTGAACGGCTTCAGCGTCGAGCCCGGCTCATAGGTGTCGGTCATCACGCGGTTGCGCAGCTGCGCGCCGGTCAGGCCGTTGCGGGTGTTCGGGTTGTAGGTGGGCAGGTTGGCCAGCGCCAGCACCTCGCCGGTCTTCGCGTCGAGCACCACGATCGCGCCGGCCTTCGCGCGGTGCTGCTCGACGGCGCGCTGCAGCTCGGTGAAGGCGGTGTACTGGATCTTGCTGTCGATCGACAGCACCAGGTCGCGGCCGTCCTGCGGCTCGCGCACGAAGCCGATGTCCTCGACAATGCGGCCGAGGCGGTCGCGGATCACGCGCCGGCTGCCGGCCGCGCCGCCGAGCGAGCCCTGCTGCGCCAGCTCCATGCCTTCCTGACCGCTGTCCTCGACGTTCGTGAAGCCGAGCACATGCGCGGCGACCGGGCCGGCCGGGTAGAAACGCTTGTATTCGATGCGGGTGTCGAGTCCCGCGATGCCAAGCCGGGCGATGCGCCCGGCGACGTCTTCGTCCACCTGGCGCTTCAGGAAAACGAAGCTGCGATCGGAGTCGAGCTTCTTCTTCAGTTCCGCCACCGGTATCTCGAGCAGCCGGGCGAGCTGACGCAGCTGCTCGTCGGTCGCGCTGAAGGCCTTGGGTATCGCGCCGATGGTCTTGACCTGCAACGAGGACGCCAGCACTTCGCCGTGGCGGTCGGTGATCTTGCCGCGCACGGCCGGCAGGTCGATCGTGTGCAGGTAGCGCGAGCGGCCTTTCTCCTGCAGGAATTCGGTCGACATCGCCTGCAGCCAGAAGGCGCGCACGGCCACCGTCATGAACGCGGCGAACAGCAGGAACAGCGCAATGCGCGAGCGCCATGGCGGCAGCTGCACGGCCAGCACCGGGCTGGCCGAAAAACTGAAGCCGCGCGCGGCGGCCTTGCGGCTCGGCGCGCGCATCACCGCGCCCCCGCGTTCAGGTACTGCGTGCGACCGGGGCCGGGCGCGCTCATGCCCAGCGTGTTGCGGGCGATGCGGTCGATGCGCGCGTGGTCGGCCAGCACCGATTGCTCGTACTGCAGCTGATCCCACTCGGCGTCGAGCTTTTCCTTGCGCACTTGCGCGCGCTCGATCTCGATGAACAGCCGGCGCGCCTGGTATTGCGAATTCACCAGCAGCAGCGAGCAGGCAACCAGCGGACCGGCCACGGACAGCAGCGCGCGGTTCATGCGACGCCTCCCTGCGGCAGGCGCATCGCGCAGCGCATCACGGCCGAACGGGAACGCGGGTTGGACGCCACCTCGGCGGCGCCGGGCTTCATCTTGCCCAGCAGGCGCGCCTCGGGCTGCGGCAGCTCGGACGCACGGATCGGCAGGCGACGGTCGGGCTGCGCCACGCTGGCCTTCGAGGCCAGGAAGCGCTTCACGATCCTGTCTTCCAGCGAATGAAAGCTGATCACCACCAATCTCCCGAAGGGCGCAAGACGGTTGAACGCCTGCGTCAAACCTGCTTCAAGGTCTTCCAGTTCCTGATTGATGAAAATTCGTACAGCCTGAAAAGTCCGGGTGGCCGGGTCTTTCCCTTTTTCACGGGTCTTGACGGCACCAGCCACGAGCGCTGCGAACTGTCCGGTGCTGCGGATCGGCTCGACGGCGCGGCGAGCAACAATCGCCTTTGCAATCTGAAAAGCAAACCGTTCTTCCCCATACTCGCGTATCACTTTCTCCAGGTTTTCCTGCGTTTCCGTGGCCAGCCACTCGGAAGCGGGCATGCCGCGGGTGGTGTCCATGCGCATGTCCAGCGGACCATCGGCGCGGAAGGAAAATCCGCGCGCCGCCTCGTCCACCTGCGGCGACGAGATGCCCAGGTCGAGCAGTACACCGTCGAGCTGGCCAATGCCACGCGTCGACAGCGCCGCATCCATCGTCGCGAAGCTGTCGTGCACGATCGAAAACCTTGCGTCCTCCTGCGCGAGGCGCTGCGCGACCTCGACCGCCTGCGGATCCTTGTCGAACGCCACCAGCCTGCCGCGCGGCGACAGCCGCGACAGGATCAGCCGGCTGTGCCCGCCGCGACCGAAGGTGCCGTCGACATAGATGCCGTCCGCGCGCGCGTCCTCGATCCCGAGCGCATCGACCGCCTCGTCAAGCAGCACTGTCCGGTGCGAGGTACCGGGCACCGTTTGCTCTGTCATTGGCCGCCGTCAGAAGGAAAAGTTGCTCAACACGTCAGGCATGCCGCCGGCGACCGCCTGCGCCTCGCTCTCTTCGAGCTTGGCGGCGTCCCAGACTTCGAAATGGCTGCCCATGCCGAGCAGCATCACGTCACGGGTCAGGCCGACGGCATTGCGCAGTTCGGGCGAGATCAGGATGCGGCCGGCGCTGTCCATCTCCACGTCGCAGGCGTTGCCGAGGAAGATGCGCTGCCATGCGCGCGCGGACATCGGCCAGTTGGCGATCTGCTCGCGATGCTGCTCCCAGACCGGACGGGGGAACAGCAACAGACAACCATGCGGGTGTTTCGTGAGCGTGACTCTCCCTTCGCACTGTACGGACAGCGCGTCACGATGCCGGGCAGGGACATTCATCCTGCCTTTGGCATCCAGACTGAGGGCGGAGGCGCCTTGAAACACGGGAAACGGGCTCCTGTTGCTTGCGCATTCGGAAAATTCGGTCTCGCGGAGTGATGAATTCTTGCCAGAAGCACCAGCAAAACAAGCCGCTGGCGACCCACAAAAATACACTTTTCCACACTTGCGCCCACTTTAGTGGAGCCCTGATTTTCGGTCAAGGAATATCGCGGACGGAAAGTGGTTTTTTTTCAATGAAACCAAGGACTTAGCGCACACACTTGAAGCTCGGGAAGAGAGAATAGCGCAGAAAATTAAGTACTTAGCGCGAACAGTGAATGTTGAACTTTAGAAAAACACATGTGTTTGCGTGGCGGTAAACACTGCAGCACCGCCCACCAAGCCTAGGCAAGCGGCAACACGCCGGCACTGCGCCGCAAAACCCCAGGCAAGCCGAGACTGGTCGCATATCGACCATGTGAGTAGTCACTATTTTTCCCTCTGGAACCGGCTTGACTTGCCTCCTACTAAGCCGCGAGCCGTCGCCCCAGTCGTCAGGCTGCAGGCGCCCCTTCCGCTCCGGAGCTCCCGATGAAACGCACGCTTGAACAAGGCACCGGCCGCGCCGCCGGCCAGCCGCCCTATGACCTGAATTCGCCGAATGACCAGACCGGATCGACGCCCGGCGCTACCGGATCCCCGGGCACGCCGGGTTCCGTCGGCACGTCAGCACAACACAAGGCGCCGACCATGGCTTCGCGACCGGCCCCGGGCGACGCTTTCTCGCTGGACGACTACGAGTACATGGGCGAGCTCTCGTGGGCGAGCGATGACGCCAGTGAGGACGACAGCACGGCCGAGACCCCGGAGCTTTTCAGCGAAAAGGACCTGAAGCAGCGCACGGAACTCAAGGTGGAAGACGACACCTCCGGTGAAGATTTGCAGACCCTGCGCATGGCGCTGCCCTCCAACACCACCATCACCCGCATCGCCCTCGACGGCAGCCACCCCGAAGCGGCCAAGGCCGTGCTCACGGCCCTGCAGACCAACGTCACGGTGACGTCCCTGAGCGTCGTCTGCTGGCAGAGCTGTTTCGACCCGAAAGTGGCAGCGCAGCTCACCGCGCTGCTGAAGAAACAGACGCCGCTGCAAAGCTTCGAACTGTGCATCGTCGAGTCCGAAGACAGCAACCGGGTCTTCACCCTCGACCAGGACTTGTTCGAAGCGCTGTTTGCGCATCCCCATCTCGAGACGATCCGCATCAACTGCGACCAGGTGGATCGCGTCTACCTGCGCAAGCCGCAGCAACTGGCGACGCTGGTGCGCGACAACACCCGCCTGAAACACCTCGAACTGCGCGGCTTCAGGGACTGCATCACGCTTTTGAACGCGATTGCGCCCGGGCTGCAGGGCAACGGCAGCATCACGACGCTGGACCTGCGCCACAACGATCTCTCCGGCTTCGCGCCATCGATCGCCTCCCTGCTGCAGGCCAACTCGGCCATCACCTCGCTGGATATCGAGTCCACCGAGTGGAAGGCGGGCGAGCTGGAGATCGTGATCGATGCAGTCGCGCGCAGCACGGCGCTCAGGGAGTTCCGTTTTTATCGCGCGAGCGAATGCGGCGCAGGCATCGATCCCGGCGCGACCGGCGCCCGCCCCGCGCTGGGCGACGCAATCGGCCAGCTGCTGACGACCAACCAGCAGCTGGAATCGCTGGGCATACAAAGCCAACTGGACGAGCCGAATGTGGTCGCCATTCGCCAGGGGCTGAACGCCAACACCGGCCTGCGCTTCTTCGATCCCGGCGAGATCAGGGGCGCGAACAATCCCGAGGGCGCGGCCGACGCGACCGGCGCCATCCACCAGCTGTTCGCCAGCAACTCCCGCCTGACGTCGGTCATGCTGCGCACGCAGCGCGGCGAGGGCGCCGAACCAGCCTCCGTTCTGAAGGGACTGGAGCGCAACACGTCGGTCCGTTCGCTCAGGCTGAACTTCTCCGGCGACAGCGCAGGCGTGATCAGCCTGTTGCAAAACAACCGGCACATCACCTCGCTGACGCTGGTCGCCGAGGCTTACCCGAGTGGCCCGGCATGGCTCCTGAAACCACTCGAGGCCATGTTCGACGCCGTCGCGGACAACACCACGCTGCAGGAATTCCGGTTCGATGCGGATCTGTCGAACCCGGCGTGGAGAGCCGACTTCGACCTGATTCTCGCCCGCTTCGACGCACTGTGCGGACGCAACAAGCGCCTGCAAGAACAACGCGAACAGCAACTGCAGCGCGTGAGCGCGCCGGCGGCCGGCATAGCGCTGCTGAATGAATTCCGCCGCAACGACGATGCGAACTCGCCGGCGCTGGGCAAGGAAGAAGCGATGGCCCTCGCCAGCGCGATCGACACCGTCCTGCCGCAACAGGAAGCACGGCGCGTGCTGGACGTGCTGCGCTTCGCCGATATCCGCCACGCCTGACATCCGTCACGCCCCCCCAAAAGCTCACCACCAAGGAGATCACCATGAAACGCGCCAATGAAGGCCTCGACCCCGACGCTTGGGGCAACCCTGGCGGCCACAATGCACCCACGCCCGGCGGCATGCCGGCACAGCAGGCGGGCGCGCCGAACGCAGCGACGCAAACACCGGGAGTGCCGGGCGCAACAGGCGAACCCGGCGCTCCGGGCGCGCAGGGTGTACCGGGCCTACCCGGCGCGCCGCGCATGCTCGGATACCCGGCCCCGTATGCCACCACCCCGGGCCAGATGAATGAGCAACTGAACCTGCTGCGACAACTGATCAATCAATGGGTCGTGCCCGCACCGGCGCCGTTCGCGCCGCAGCAGCCCGCGTTCGCTCCGTTCCCGGGTCTTCCGCTGCCGCCATCGCCATGGAGCGCCACCGGCATGCTGCCCCCGTTCGGCCTGCCGCCGGCTGTCGGGTCCGACATGTGGCAAGCCTACGCCGCGCAGCCTATCCCTCTGCAGCCTTTGGCCCCGGCCGACACGCTCCCGTACCAGACCGCCCCCGAGTTGCATGCGCGCCCGACGCCGTTGCCGCACACCGGCCACGCCAGCGCGTCAGGCAATCCGCCATCGCGCTACACCCGCGACCGCATGTCCGAGACAAACAACTGGCATCTCTCCACTGCCTCCGCCAACGAGCTGGATGACCTGGCCCGCTGGTTGCCCGAATGTCGCTACCCCGTCATCACGCTCGATGGCAATGAGCCAGCGACGGTCGCCGTGGTACTGCACGCGCTGCGCAGCAACCTCACCGATGCGGAACTGACCATCGAATGCAGCATGGACCGCTTTGCGCCGGAACTCATCTCCCAGCTCACCGCGCTGCTCAAGAGCCAGTCGCCGCTGACTTCACTGAAGCTGGTGCTACGGGACGGGGAAGGCCCCCATGGGAAATTCGTGCTGGACCAGGCCTTCCTGAAGGCCTTGTTCGGCCACAAGCATCTGCATGACATCCACTTGGATTTCAACGAGGAAGAAACCGTCTGGCTGCACGACCCGCAGCAGCTGGCCGACAAGGTCCGCAACAACAGCTCCCTGCAAACCCTGACCTTCAATTGCTGCGGCGAACTGCACAAGCTGTTCGAGGCGATTGCGCCCGGCCTCGAAGACAACCGCAGCATCTACGCGCTCAACCTGCGCTACAGCACCATGAGCGGCTGCGGCCCCGCCCTGGCCGGCGTGCTGAAGGCCAACCCATTCCTGAGGCAGCTGGACATGCAGTTCACTGCGGACTGGGGTCCCGGCGACTTGCAGCAGATCGTCGACGCGATGACAGTCAACACGGCGGTCGAGAATTTCAATTTTTTCCACGCCCGGGAGGAATGGAATAGCCGTACGAAAAATGAGCCGCCTGCGCTGGGCACGGCGATCGGCGCGATGCTCACGGCCAACCAGCAGCTGAAGGCGCTGAGCATTCAGTGCAAGCTGGACCTCGCGAACCTCACCCCTATCCGGCAGGGCCTGAACGCCAACACCAGCCTGCTGTCCCTCGACCTCGGCAGCATCACCGGAACGGAGAACAGCGAAGGCACGACCGATGCGGTTGACGCGATCAACGAGCTGTTCGCCACCAACTCCCGCCTCGCCTCGGTCACGCTACACCCTCCGGGCAACGCCGAAAACAACGACGAGACTGTCGGCATGCGGGGACTGGAGCGCAACCGATCGATACACACGCTGGTGCTGGAGGACGCCGACAGTGTGGACGGGCTGAAGCGCCTGTTGAACAGTAACCCGCGCATCACCCACCTTAGCCTGAACAATTTCCTGCGCAACACCGTGTCGTATCGAGCGATGGCGGAGATTCTCGAAGATATCGCCCTCGCCATCGACGGCAACACCACGCTGCTGGAATTCGAGTTCACGCATGACGATATCGACTTGCAGATGGATCCGCGCGTCATCGCCGCGCTGGCCCGGTTCGAAGACCTGACCAATCGCAACTATCAGCTGTATGAGGAGCGCCGAGCACAGCAGCAACGCGTGAGCGCACCGGCGGCGGGCATCGGGCTGCTGAACGAGTTCACGCGCAACGACGATGCGAACTGGCCTGCGCTGAACAACGAGACAGCGACCGCCATCGCCAGCGCCATCGACACCACCCTGCCACCGGAAGAAGCGCAGCGCGTGCTGGACGTACTGCGCTTCGCCGACTTGCGCCAGGCCTGACCGACAAACCCGGGGAGAACACCATGAAACGAAGCGCCACCGAAGGAGGCTTCAACGCCATCTCGCAGGGAACAGGAACAGGACAGGGCCAGGATGAAGAAGGCCGCGCAGCACAACAACGCGCGGCCGCGCCCGCCGGCCGTGGAGGCCTGCAAACTCAGGCCCCCGGGCAGGCACCAGGGCAAGCAACCGGGCGAGCACCGACGCGACAAGCCGCGCAGCATCCGGGCGGCGCGCCCGCCCCCCATGCTGTCCCGCCGCAGCCGCCCGCCATGTACGCGCTGCCGGGCAATCCCGGGGGCGGGCACGCCCGTCCCTTCAATCCCCTCAATCCCCTGAATACCTTCCCCGCCTTTGGCGGGCCGGGTTTTCATCCGGGGAGGCCGCCATCAGCACCGCCCGCCGGCCCGCCCGGCGCAAACAACGAGGCGCACACCAATCCCCGCGTCAGGGCGCAGCGCCCGGCTGACACCGCGCCCGGCCAGCGCTATACGTGCACGGCCCTGAACAAGCTGAGCGAACTGGTCATCTCGGAAGCCTCGGCCGAAGAACTCGCCCAGCTGGCCCGGGCCCTGCCGGCAAACGAGACCATCACCGAGGTCACGCTCGATGGCACGCATCCGGAAACGGTCAAGGCCACGCTGGACGCGCTGCGCCACAACCAGACCGTGCAGACCCTGCGCATCGAACTCTCGCTGGTGGATTTTTCGCCGAAGCTGGTGGACAAGCTCACTGCGCTGCTGGAGAAGAAAACGCCGCTGCAGCACCTGGAACTGATCGTGACGGTTGAAGGCATGCAGAAATTCAGCCTCGACCAGGCCTTCTTCATGGCCTTGTTCACGCACCCGCACCTGACATCGTTCAAGCTTCACGGGCTCTACGTAGAGCGTATCTACCTGCACAACCCGCAGCAGCTGGCTGCAGCAGTACGCAGCAACACCCGCCTGACTCACCTGAAGTTCTTTTGTTGCCAGGACCCGGCCGAACTGTTCAAGGCCATCGCACCCGGCCTCGAAGGCAACAGCACACTCAAGACACTCGACCTGCGCCGCAGCCACCTCCGGGGCTGCGGACCGGCGATGGCCGCCGTGCTGAAAGCGAACAAGGGCATTGAAAAGCTGAACATGCAACTCAGCAGCGAGGTCAGTGCCGACGATTGGGCGCAGATCATCGACGCCCTGGCAGTCAACACCACCGTCGAAGAGTTCTATTTCCATGACATACCGTCCAGCAGAGGCCGACGTCCGGCACTGGGAGCCTCCCTCGGCGCCATGCTCAAGTCCAACCAGACCCTGACAGCGCTGAGCATCTACAGCAAGCTGGACCTGGCGAACCTCACGCCAATCCGGGAAGGGCTGGATGCCAATACCCACCTGCGCTTCTTCGACCCGGGCGACTACATTGCAAAAAAAAATGCCACGGGCACAACAGACGCGGCCGACGCCCTCGGCCAGCTGCTCGCCACCAACACTCACCTGATGGCCGTCAAGCTGCGCAAGCCGCCGGTCAGCGCGCTGAAGGGACTGGAAAGGAACCGGTCGATCAGCTCGGTGTGGCTGAGGGATATCCAGGACATCGATGAAGTGGCCCAGCTCCTGAACAGCAACCCCGGCATTACCGATCTCAAACTGACCCGCTTCATGGATGATGACGTCGACTGCGAGGTGATCGCGCATGACATCGAAGCACTTGTCGAACGGATCAGCGGCATCACCACGCTGCTGAAATTCAGTATCGATTTCGACGACGACGACAAGCTCAAGCATCCCGCCATCGCTGCGGCACTCGTCCGCGTCGAAGACCTCGTCAAGCGCAACCGGCAGCTGGACAAGGAACGCCAGCAACAACTGCAGCGCATCGCCGCACCGGCACTCGGCCTGCAGATGCTGGCGAGCTTCCGGCACAACGACGACGAGCACTGGCCGACGCTGGGTGAAGAGGAGGCGCTCGCCATCGCCGGCGCCATCGACACCACCCTGCCACCGGAAGAAGCACAGCGCGTGCTGGACGTGCTGCGCTTCGCAGACATCCGCCCATCCTGACTGAGCGACCAAGGAGCACATCATGATTCGAGGCACTCCGGAAGGCGGCTTCAATGCCGACACAGCGGATCGCACCGACGCTCCCGCCCCGGGAGCAGCGCAAGGCCAACAAGTACCGCAAGACCAACAGGCACTTCAACGCGGACGCGGACCCGCACCGGGCGGCCAGGCGGCTCCGCCGCAGCCACCCACCATGGCCACGGTGCATCCCGGCCTCCACGCCGGGATGCAATATCCCGTTTACCCCGGGATGAACGCCGCCATGCCCTATACCGCTTACCTGTGGACGGCCCCGGCGCCGGGTATGCTGCCGCCGCCATCAGAAGTCGCTGCCGGCCAGTCCGCACCCAGCACCGTAATGCACACCGTTCCCCTGTTCAGGCCGACTGACCTGGCCGGGTACGCGGTTGATAGGCAGATCGAAGTCGACTCCGACGACAGCGACGCCGATGAAGATGCCTCCGGGACGTCCGGCCTGCATCGCGCCAGCTACACAGGGGTGGCGCTGAACCAGCTGACCGAGCTGAAGATCGACGTGATGAAACCCCGGGAACTCGCCGAACTGGGCAATGCGCTGCCGGTGAACGAAACCATTACCCGCATCACCCTCGATCCGGATTATCCGCAAGCCGTCAGGACAACGCTGCAAGCCCTGCACGACAACCATACGGTGCAGGCCCTGCGTATCTTCGGCACGCTGGAGCACTGCGCACCGGACCTGCTGGCCGAGCTCACCGCACTGCTGGAAAAGAAGACGCCGCTGCAGCAGCTCGAGCTGGAGCTGTGGGATTGGGACGGCGACGAACGGAAATTCGACCTCGACCAGGCGTTTTTCAGCGCGCTGTTCTCGCATCCGCACCTGAGCTCGTTCAAGCTCCTGACCTGTCGCCTCGACACCGTGTCCCTGCACGACCCGCAGCAGCTGGCGGCACGGGTGCGCGACAACACCAGCCTGAAGCAGCTGCACTTCAACCGCTGCGGCGCCACTCCCGTGCTGCTCAAGGCCATCGCGCCCGGACTGGCGGGCAACGGCAGCCTGCAAGTGCTCGACCTGCACGAGAGCGAGCTCGGCGGCTGCGGGCCGGCCCTGGCTTCCGTGCTGGCATCGAACCAGGCCATCGTCGCGCTGAACCTGCAAGGCAGCTACGGCTGGCATCCGGACGAACTGGAGATGGTCATTGGCGCGGTGGCGGATAACACGGCCCTGCAGGAGCTCTACTTCCATCGCATCCGGCAGGACGGAGAGCAGCGCCCGGCACTCGGCGCCACCATCGGCGCCGTGCTGAAGGCGAACCAGCACCTGCAGGCACTGAGCATTCACAGCAAGCTGGACGTCGCCAATATCACGCTGATCCAGCAGGGGCTGCATGCGAACACCAGCCTACGCTTCTTCGACCCCGGCAACATCGTGGCCGAAGACAACAGCGCAGGCACGACCGACGCGACCGATGCCCTCAACCAGCTGTTCGCCACCAACTCCCGCCTGACCGCAGCCAAGCTGCGGCCACCGCGCCTAGGCAGCCTGCCGCCATCGGCCAATGTGCTGAAGGGGCTGGAACGCAGCCTGTCGATACGCTCGGTGTCGCTGTGGGAGGCCGATGGCGTCGATGAGCTCATCAGCCTGCTGAACAACAATCCGCGTATCACCGAACTCAACCTGACCCGCTTCCTGCCCGCAAATGCGTCGGAAGCTTCACTGGCGGGCACCCTCGAACGCATCGCCGACCAGATCCAGGGCAATACCACGCTGCTGACCTGCCGCTTCGAATTCAAGGACCGCAACAGGCTGAGCCAACCCCTCGTCGTCAAAGCGCTCGCCCGTTTCGACGCACTGACCGCGCGTAACCGGAGGCTGGAAGCGGAACGGCAGCAACAGCGGCAGCGCATCGCCGCGCCAGCACTCGGCTTGCAGATGCTGTCCAGCTTCAGGCACAACGACGACGCGAACTGGCCGGCGCTGAACGACGAAACAGCGACCGCCATCGCCAGCGCCATCGACACCGTCCTCCCGCAGGCGGAGGCGCAGCGCGTGCTGGACGTGCTGCGCTTTGCAGACATTCGCGAAGCGCAGCCTGCAAAAGCAAGCGACGGAGGTCATTGATGATTCCCGCTCCCGGTAACGGCTCATCTCAAACGCCACCACCACCCGCCGTAACCGCCGTAACCGCCGATCCGACACCGCTGGCGCAAACACCTGCGACAAACCCTCTGCCCCTCGTACCCTCGATGTTCGTGGCCGCAACCGACGGCGGCGTGTTCTCGAACTGGTTCATCCCGCTGTGGATGCTTCCGCCCATAGCGGGTGATGGCAAGCTCGACGCCAACGCGCTGCTGCAGATCCTGTCCCGGACAACGGAGCTGGTGCAAACACAGATGGAATCGGCATCGCAGAGCCCGGTGCCGGGCCAGCTGCCGATATCGCAGCTCATCATCCCGACCATGGCCATGCTGACCGAACCGATGTTTGCGCACCGGACGGCCCCCGGGGCGCCACCCGGGCAGCCGTTGTACACCGAGCCCCGCCTCATCCCACCGGGAACGGATGCGTCGCAACAATACCCGGAAATGCACAGTGACCGCGTCGCGTTCAGCGAAGCCTTCCAACCCCTGCTGGACGCCTGCTGCGAAGACCAGGTCTTTTTACTTCGGGAAAAGTCCATCTCACCACCTACCGAAGCGGAGCTGCATGCCCTGATCGAAGCCATGGCAGGCAACCGGCATACGCATGACCTGGTGCTGGCCGCCGTGGCATGCCCGGGCTTGCTCGACATGCTCGCCAAGGTACTGGCTCGTAACACCTCCGTGCACGGGCTGTACCTGCCGCGCAGTTGCGGCGCGGGCTCGGGCGCCGCACTGGCCGAGCTGATCGGCCGAATCCAGGGCCTGCAGTTGCTTGACATCTCGCATTGCGAGCTGACTGTCGCGGATTGGCGGACTATCGGCAACACCCTTGCGCCCAACAGCCTGCCGGAAGACTTGCACATCGGAGGCGAGCTCCCGAGTGGCTGCGGAGCGGCACTGGCCACCCTCCTCAAGGCCAATGAGTGCGTGAAGCTGCTCGACCTCTCCGACAGCAGAAAGCTGAAGATCGCGGACTGGACGGCCATCCTGCGCGCGCTGGCGGACAGCACGACACTGGAAGAACTGCGAATCGCCTGCTGTTCGCTGGAGGGCGCCGGCGTGGCGCTGGGATCATTCTTCCTGGCCAATCGAAGCCTGAAGCGGCTGGACATCCAGAGCGAAAATCCGCCGTTCAACCGTGCTCACATCAAAGTCGAGGACTGGTTTGTCATTGCCGATGGCGTGAAGAACAACAAAAGCTTGCAGAGCATGAATGCCCGCGGCGCTTGCATGC
>JACCDX011549156.1_pt1 | contig 14984 bp, 10 predicted proteins | sample 7449681 | NCBI WGS metagenome assembly JACCDX01 (sample SAMN15323450, study PRJNA562643) | freshwater metagenome | isolation source: river surface water | place: USA:Blue River Watershed | collected 2017-08-18
CAGCACATCAACAAGACCGACTCGGCGGTACGCCTCACCCACGTGCCCACCGGCATCGTGGTGCAGTGCCAGGACAGCCGCAGCCAGCACTCCAACCGCGACGTCGCCTGGCAGCGCCTGCGCTCGCGCCTGTACGACCATGAGATGCGCAAGCGCATGGAAGAACAGCAGAAGCTCGAGGACACCAAGACCGACGTGGGCTGGGGCCACCAGATCCGCTCCTACGTGCTGGACCAGTCCCGCATCAAGGACCTGCGCACCAACGTCGAGATCTCCAACACCCAGAAGGTCCTCGACGGCGACCTCGATGCCTTCATCGAGGCATCGCTCAAGCAGGGCGTCTGACGCCGCCCCGAGGCCGACCCCGACGGACAACCGCTTCCTGGAGAACCTCCATGCGTGAAGGACAGAACACGGTCATCTACCGCGCCGACTACCAGGCGCCCGCCTTCTGGATCGACGCGGTCGACCTGACCTTCGACCTCGACCCGGCCAAGACCCGCGTGCTCAATCGCATGCGCGTGCGCCGCAACCCCGAGGTGCCGGCGCAGCCCCTGCGACTGGACGGCGAGGAGCTGAACCTCGCCCGCGTGCTGGTGGCCGGCCAGGGCACCAGCTTCAAGATCGACGGCAACCAGCTGGTGCTGGAGAACCTGCCCGAGGGCGCCGAGCCCTTCGACCTCGAGATCTTCACCACCTGCGCGCCCGAGAAGAACACCAAGCTCATGGGCCTGTACGTGAGCAACGGGTCCTTCTTCACCCAGTGCGAGGCCGAGGGATTTCGGCGCATCACCTACTTCCTGGACCGCCCGGATGTGATGGCCAGCTACACCGTCACCCTGCGCGCCGACAAGGCGCTCTACCCGGTGCTGCTGTCCAACGGCAACCTGGTCGAACAGGGCGACCTGGAAGATGGCCGCCACTTTGCCAAATGGGTCGACCCCCACAAAAAGCCCTGCTACCTGTTCGCCCTGGTGGCGGGCAAGCTGGTGGCGCGCGAGCAGCGCATTCGCGCCCGCAACGGCCGCGAGCACCTGCTGCAGGTCTTCGTGCGCCCTGGCGACCTGGACAAGACCGAGCACGCGATGACCTCCCTCATCGCCTCGGTGGCCTGGGACGAGGCCCGCTTCGGCCTGCCGCTCGACCTCGACCGCTTCATGATCGTCGCCACCAGCGACTTCAACATGGGCGCGATGGAGAACAAGGGCCTGAACATCTTCAACACGAAGTACGTGCTGGCCAGCCAGTCGACCGCCACCGACGTCGACTACGCCAACATCGAGAGCGTGGTCGGCCACGAGTACTTCCACAACTGGACGGGCAACCGCGTCACCTGCCGCGACTGGTTCCAGCTCTCGCTCAAGGAAGGCCTCACCGTCTTCCGCGACCAGGAGTTCTCGCAGGACCTGGCGGGCGAGGCCTCGGCCCGCGCCGTCAAGCGCATCGAGGACGTGCGCGTGCTGCGCACCGCGCAGTTCCCCGAGGACGCCGGCCCGATGGCGCACCCGGTACGGCCCGACCAGTACCTCGAGATCAACAACTTCTACACGGTCACCATCTACGAGAAGGGCGCCGAGGTCGTGCGCATGATGCAGACCCTGGTCGCATCGCCCGCCGACCCCTTGGGGCGCGAAGGCTTCGCGCGCGGCATGGCGCTGTACTTCCAGCGCCATGACGGCCAGGCCGTCACCTGCGACGATTTCGCCCAGGCGATCGCCGACGCCAACCCGGACGCGCCGCTGGCGCGCCTGCTGCCGCAGTTCAAGCGCTGGTACAGCCAGGCCGGCACGCCGCGCGTCACCGCCCGCGGGCAGTGGGATGCGGCCAACGGCACCTATACCCTGCAGCTGTCGCAGCACTGCGCGCCGACGCCGGGCCAGGACACCAAGCTGCCCTTCGTCATCCCGGTGCGCTGGGGCCTGCTCGATGCCAACGGCGTACAGGTGGCCGAAGGCCTGCATGTGCTCACCGAGGCCAGCGACACCCTGACCGTGGGCGGCCTGGCCAGCGAGCCGGTGCCCTCGGTGCTGCGCGGCTTCAGCGCGCCGGTGATCCTCGAGCAGGACATGCCCGACGCCCAGCGCCTGCTGCTGCTGGCGTACGACACCGATCCCTTCAACCGCTGGGAGGCAGCGCAGTGCCTGGCCCTGCACCGCGCGCTGCGCGCGATCGAGTCGGGTGCGCCGGTCGATCTGGATGCGCCCTTCATCGAGGCGATGCGCGGCGTGCTGCGGCACCCGACGCTGGACGCGGCCTTCAAGGAGCTGGTGCTGACCCTGCCCTCGGAGACCTACATCGCCGAGCAGCTCGGGGTGGTCGACCCGCAGCGCATCCACCAGGTGCGCGAGGCCATGCGCCAGCAGCTGGCGCACGCGCTGCGCCACGACTGGGAGTGGGCCTACGAGACGCACAAGGACAACGGCGCCTACCGGCCCGACCCGGTCTCCAGCGGCCGACGCGCGCTGACGGGCCTGGCCCTCACCCACCTGTGCCTGGACGCGATGCGTTCGGGCGACCCGGTGTGGCCAGGCAAGGCGCTGCAGCGGTTCAAGGACGCCAGCAACATGACCGACCGCTTCAACGCGCTGTCGGCCCTGGTGGTGAGCGGCCATGACCTCGCGGCGCCGGCGCTGGAGCGCTTCCACGCCCTGTTCAAGGACGAGGCGCTGGTGCTGGACAAGTGGTTCTCGCTGCAGGCTGGCGCCCCCGACCGCGGCGGCAACGTGCTGCCGGTGGTGCGCCAGCTGATGGCGCATGCGGACTTCAACATCCGCAACCCGAACCGCGCGCGCAGCCTGATCTTCAGCTACTGCAACGCCAACCCGGGCGCCTTCCACCGCACCGATGCGGCGGGCTACGTGTTCTGGAGCGAGCGGGTGATGGAGCTCGACGCCATCAACCCCCAGGTCGCCGCCCGCCTGGCGCGTGCCCTGGACCGCTGGCGCAAGCTGGCCGAGCCCTATCGCGGCGCGGCGCGCGAGGCGCTGGCGCGTGTGTCGGTGAAGCCTGACCTGTCCAACGACGTCCGCGAGGTCGTCTCCCGCGCCTTATCGGAGTAACCCCCCAGGCGCCTGCGGCGCCTCCCCCCAAGGGGGGCGCCACTGGCGGCCCGGCAGAGCCGGCTCCGCGGTGGCCACTGAAACAAGCCCGCTCTTCTCATTCAATTACTTATTGGATTCACATCATGTCCAGCAAGATCTCCCTCACCCGCTACCTCGTCGAGCGCCAGCGCGAAGACGGGCTCATTCCCGGCAACCTGCGCCTGCTGCTCGAGGTGGTGGCGCGTGCCTGCAAGTCCATCTCGCATGCGGTGAACAAGGGCGCCCTCGGCGGCGTGCTGGGTTCGGCCGAGAGCGAGAACGTGCAGGGCGAGGTGCAGAAGAAGCTGGACATCATCGCCAACGAGGTGCTGATCGAGGCCAACGAGTGGGGCGGCCACCTGGCCGGCATGGCCAGCGAGGAGATGGACACCATGGTGTCCGTCCCCAACCGCTACCCGGCGGGCGAGTACCTGCTGCTGTTCGATCCGCTCGACGGCTCCTCCAACATCGACGTCAACGTGAGCATCGGCACCATCTTCTCGGTGCTCAAGAAGCCCGAGGGCAGCGCCGAGGTCAGCGAGAAGGACTTCCTGCAGCCGGGGCGCCAGCAGGTGGCGGCCGGCTACTGCATCTACGGCCCGCAGACCACCCTGGTGCTGACCGTGGGCAAGGGCGTGGCCATGTTCACCCTGGACCGTGAGCAGGGCTCCTTCGTGCTGGTGCAGGAGCATGTGCAGATCCCGGCGGACACCAAGGAGTTCGCGATCAACATGTCGAACATGCGGCACTGGGACGCGCCGGTCAAGCGCTACATCGACGAGTGCCTGGCCGGCAAGGAAGGCCCGCGCGGCAAGGACTTCAACATGCGCTGGATCGCCTCGATGGTGGCCGACGTGCACCGCATCCTCACCCGCGGCGGCGTCTTCATGTACCCCTGGGACAAGCGCGAGCCGAACAAGCCCGGCAAGCTGCGCCTGATGTACGAGGCCAACCCCATGGGCTGGCTGGTGGAGCAGGCCGGTGGCGCCGCCACCAACGGCCGCGAGCGCATCCTCGACATCAACCCCACCGAGCTGCACCAGCGGGTGAGCGTGATCCTCGGCTCGAAGAACGAGGTCGAGCGGGTCACGGGGTACCACCTGCAGGCCTGAGGGACGTCGGCGCCAGGGGCTCCGTCGCGGGCGGCTCGCCGCCCTCCTCCAGCGCCTGGCCCCGACCTCGGTCGTCGAACGAGCCATCCGGCGGCGGCGGCAGCAAGGCGGCGTCGATCACCCGCGCCAGCCGGCCGGCCTGCGCACGCACCAGCTGCAGGTGCCCCCCGGGCACCATCTCCACCCGCAAGGGCCCGAGCAGCACGCGGCGCCAGACGCCCATCGGATCGAAGTAACCCGCCAGCGGCTCCTGCGCCTTCACGAACAGCACCGCGCCGTCGTAGGGGTGCGGCTCATAGCGGCCCAGGCTGGCGATCAGGCTGGCAAAGACCGCGCGCTGGTGCTCGCCGAGTCCGGGCGGGATGAGGGCGGCATCGGCCGGGTCCAGCCAGAGGCTGGCGACGGACTGCTGCCCGCTTCGCCCCATGGCGGCCTGCGGCCCGCCCCGTCCTGCGCGCAATCGCCGCACGCCTCGGCCCGCAAGGCGACGCCACCAGCCCGCCAGGTAGGCGGCCCATCCGGCGGCGTCGAGCGATGCGGTGCGCCTGGCGGCCCCGCGGGCGCGCAGCCAGGCGCGCTGCCATGCGGGCAGGCCGCGGCGCAGGTACGGGTCGAGCAGGCACAGCAGCTCGATCCGCTCGCCCCCGGCCCGCAGTTGGCGGGCCATCTCCAGGGCCACCAGGCCACCGAAGGAGAAGCCGCACAGGGCATAGGGCCCCACGGGCTGCGCGCGCCGCAGCGCGGCGACGTAGTCCGCGGCGATGTCCTCCACCCGCGCCGGCGGCAGCGTGCCGCCATCGAGCCCGCGCGCCTGCAGGCCCGTCACCGGCCGCGGGCTGCGCAGCGCCTGGACCAGGGGCCAGCACTCCATCACCGTGCCGCTCAGGCCATGCACCAGGACGATGGGGCGGCCTTCGCCGGCGCGCAGCTCCGACCACAGGGTCTCCGGGGCCGGATGCCCGATGGAGCCAAGGCCATCTCCGGCATCTCCCTGCGCAGCCCTGGCTCGCTCCCCTGCCTGCGCCGCGAGCACCGCCAGCTGCCGCACCGTCGGCGCGCGCAGCAGGCTGGCCAGCGGCAGCGCGCAGCCGGCCAGGCGCCGCAGGCGCGAGACGATGACCGCGGCGTGCAAGGAGTTGCCCCCCAGGTCCAGGAAGTGGTCGTCAGGGCCGACATCGGGCACGCCGATCACCTCGGCCCACATCGCCTGCAGGGGGGTCACCAGGGACGCGGCCTCTGCGCCTGGATTGCCACCGGCGCCGGGCATCGGGACCGGCCCGCCGGGCAGCCGGCGCGCCAGCGGCGCCACCGCCTCGCGGATCGCATCGAGCACCACCGGATCCCGCAGCGCCTGCAGGTTGTCGACCGGCCGGCCGTTGACCGCAGCCCGCGCCGCCGCCTCCGAGGGCTTGCCGTTGTGCGTGACCGGCAGCCCGGGCACGAAGACGAAGCGGTCCGGCACATGGGCCGGCGACAGACGGCTGGCCAGCTGCTGCCGCAGCCGCGACACCAGGGCACGCTCGTCGTCCACCGGCTGCGCCGCCACCACCAGGGCCAGCACGCGCGGCGGCTCACCCGCCTGTTCGACCACCATCACCTCGCGCAGCGCGGGCTCGTCCTGCAGCGCGCGCACGATCTCGGCAGGCGCCAGCTTGATCCCCCGGACGTTCAGCAGGCCATCGCTGCGCCCATGCAGCCGGGCGCCGCCTTCGGGGCTGAACTCGATCAGGTCGCCATGGGTCCACACGCCCGGGTTCTGCGCAAAGTAGGCCGCATGGAAGCGGCTGCCGTCGGCGTCGCCGAAGAAGCCCAGGGGCCGCGAGGGAAAGGGCGTGGCGCATACCAGCTCGCCCACGCCCTGCGCGGGCTGGCCGTCCGCCCAGGCCTGCACGTCCAGGCCCAGGCTGCGGCACTGCGCCAGGCCGCGCCGCACCGGCAGGTCGGGGTGGCCCAGCACGAAGCAGCCCAGGATGTCGGTGCCGCCGCTGATGGACTGCAGCGGCAGCGGCCCCACCTCGCGCGCCACCCAGTCGAACTGCCGGTCATGCAGGATGGCCCCGGTCGAGAGGATGGCGCGCAGCGCGCCGAGGTCGTACTCGCGCGCCGGCGACAGGCCTGCCGACTCGGACAGCCGCAGGTAGGCCGGGCTGGTGCCGAACACCGTCACCCGTTCACGCGCCACCAGCTGCCACAGGGTCTCGGCGCCGTCGACCGGCCCGTCCCAGGTGACCAGGTGCACGCCGCTGGCCAGCGCCGAGAGCTGCCACTGCCACATCATCCAGCCGCAGCTGGTGTGGAAGAAGAGCCGGTCCGCGGGGCCCAGGTCGCAGTGCAGGCGGTGCTCCTTCAGGTGCTCGAGCAGCGTGCCGCCCGCGCCGTGCACGATGCACTTGGGGCGGCCGGTGGTGCCGGAGGAAAAGAGGATGAAGAGCGGGTGGTTGAAGAGGAGCGGGGGCCAGTCGAAACGGACCGCGTTGCCCCGCGCGGCGAGGTCGTCCAGGGTCCAGGCCTGCCAGGGCCCCCGGGGTGGCGTGCCGTCGAGGGCCAGCACGGCCGCCAGGTCCGGGAGCTCGCACGCCAGGGCGGCCATCTTCGCGTCCGCGGGCTCGCCGGCGTCAAAGGGCCGCGCCGCGCAATGCGCCACCAGCCACTGCGGCCGCAGCGGCCCGAAGCGACCACGCAGCGCCTGCAGGCCCATGTCCGGCGACGCGGTGGACAGGGTCGCGCCGACGGCCGTCACCGCCAGGGCAAGGGTCACGGCGGCGGCGTCGTTGCGCATCACGGCGACGACGCGGTCGCCTGGAGCGAGACCCTGGCGGGCCAGCGCGTCGGCGAGCGTGGCGACCCGCTCCCGCAGTGCGGCGCGGGTCCAGGTCTCGCGCGTTCCGTCGGCGTGGCAGGCGGTGAGCGCGGCTGCATCGGCCGGGGCGACCGATGGATCGAGCAGGCGGTCCGCGTAATTGAGCTGCATGGCGGGGAAGAAGCGCGCGCTCTCCACCGCGTCGCCCTCGCACACCGGCTCGTACGGCCCGGGCAGGCCGCAGCGCTGGGCCCAGTGCCACCAGAAGGCGCGGAAGTCCCGCACCGTCCAGGCATGCAGGGCCTTCGCGTCACGCAGGTCCTGGCCTGTGGCCGCCCCGACCGCCGCAGCGAATGCCGCCATCTGCGAGCGTGGCCGGACCGTTTCCGGAGGGGTCTTGGCACCGGAGGGGCTCCGGGGACGGGCTGTGGTTGGCATGGCGGCATTGCTCCCTACAGCCAAGTTAGCACGCACACCTCGCGGTTCCACCCCACGCACGCAGCCGCTGGCCCGCTTGCAGTGCTGCCCGGCCAGACCAGTGCGCATGGGCTGCACGGGCAGGACGGGCCGCAGCGGGTCGGTATAATTTCGGGCTTCGGTCGCCGGAATAGCTCAGTCGGTAGAGCAGCTCATTCGTAATGAGAAGGTCGGGGGTTCGATTCCTCTTTCCGGCACCAATCGAATCAAAAAGTTAGCCCCGCTCGCAAGGCGGGGCTTTTTCTTTGGCGTCGGCACGACGCCAGCCCACGCTCACAACCGGGCCTGACCCGGATGCAGCAGGGTGAGGTAGGGCCAGGCACCTCAGCGCGCAGCCGCCTCGCCCGCGCCGAACAACTCGAAGCCGAACGTGCCGCCCTGCCCCACCCGCACGCGCACGGCGCGCACGTCGCCGGCGCCTGGGACGATCAGGCGGGTGACATTGGCCAGCGGCTTCTTTTCCAGGGTGAAGGGCTGGTCCAGGCGGAACTGGTGGCTGTCGCCGTGGATCACCAGCACCGGCTTGCCCCAGCGACGCGCCAGCGGCAGCAACGTGCCGACGATGGTGCGGTAGAAGCCCGAGGCCTCGGGAATCTCCTGGCTCACCGAGCGAATGTCGAAGACATCGGCCTGGAAGGCGATGACCACCGCGCGCGCCTGTGACTGCTGCGCCTGGGCGAAGGTGGACTCGAGCCAGGCGACGTTGGCCGCGTCACGGTCGAAGAACTCGAGCGCCGCGTTGCGGTCCCGGGCCTCGAGGTTGTTGTTGCTGCCTACCATGTGCAAGGTGGCGAAGGTCACGCCCTGGTGCTGCCAGCGCTGGTTCTCGATGAACTTGCCGAAGGCAGGCATGGCGCGCGACTGGTTCTCGACGGCGATCGGCCTCTGTCCCAGCGAGCGCCCCTCGCTGAAGAAGCGCTTGCGCAGGGCTGCCAGGCGCTCCAGCGGGTCATGGCTGCCGTTGTTGGCGCGGTGGCAATCGGTCCACTCGTTGTCGCCGGGGGTGTAGACGATGGCGCCCTGGTAGCGGCTGAAGTGCTCGGCCTGGTTGGCGAACTCCTCGTCGCTGCACAGGGTGGAGCCGGACTTGATGTCGCCGACATGGACGGAGAAGGCCGGCGCGATCTGGTTCACCCGGTCGATCAGGGCGCGGTAGGGCGGATAGGACTGCGCCGGCGGCCCGTAGGGCAGGTCGCCGAGGGCGACAAACTCGAAGTTCTGGGCCTGGGCGGCGAGGGAGGCCGAGGCGATGGCGGCGGCGCCCAGGAGACGGGCGAAGCGGGCGAGGGTCATGGTGTCCTTGTGGAAATGAAGCTCAGGTCGACACCCTAAGGGGGCGTTGTTGAGATTTCATGACACAGGTGACAGCGATGCCGCCCTGCGCTCGCTCCGGGCTTCCCGGGCGGAACCGCGACAATCTCTCCCCGCGCGCCCTCTGTTTCACCCACCGATCCAATGTTCCGTTCCCTGCTTGGCCTGGACGAGTTTTCCGGCCATCCCGACTTCCTGCGGCTGATGGCCGCCCGCTTCCTTGGCGGCATCGCCAACCAGATGCTGCTGGTGGCCATCGCCTGGCAGATGTACAACCTGACCGGCAGCGCCTGGGACCTGGGCCTGGTGGGCCTGTACCAGTTCGCGCCGGTGCTGGCGCTGACCCTGATCGCCGGCCATGCCGCCGACCGCTACCCGCGCACCCTGATCATCGCGGCCTGCATGGCGCTGCAGGCCCTGGGCGCCGCGGTGCTGCTGGTGGGCACCGTGGGCGACTCCGTCTCCCGCGGGCTGCTCTTTGGCATGTCGGTGGCCCTGGGCGCGGCGCGGGCCTTCCAGCACCCGGCCCAGGGCTCGCTGGTCGGCGCGCTGCTGCCAGCCAGCCTGCTGCCACGCGGCGCGGCGGTCAACGGCACCACCATGCAGGCGACCGTCATCGCCGGCCCGGCGATTGCGGGCCTGCTGTTCTTCGACACGGGCGTGGTGGTCTACGCCACCAGCCTCGTGCTGCTGCTCGCCTCGCTGGTGCTGTCACTGCGCATGCAGCCGGTACGCACCGCCGCGCCGGCGCAGCCGATCAGCCTGGACTCGCTGCTGGCAGGCGCGCGCTTCGTCGGCCGCAGCCCGATCCTGCTGGGGGCGGTGTCGCTGGACCTGATGGCGGTGCTCCTGGGCGGCGCCACCGCGCTGCTGCCGATCTTCGCCAAGGACATCCTGCACGTGGGCTCGGAGGGCCTGGGCGCGCTGCGCGCGGCGCCGGCGGTGGGCGCGGTGATCTGCTCGGTGATCATGGCCCGGCGGCCGCTGCGGCAGCATGTGGGGCGCTGGATGTTCGCGGGGGTCACGGTCTTCGGCCTGGCCACGCTGGTGTTCGGGCTGTCCACCAACTTCTGGATCTCGCTGCTGGCCCTCGCCGTCTCGGGCGCGGCCGACATGGTCAGCGTGGTGATCCGGCAGACCCTGATGCAGCTGGACACCCCCGACGAGATCCGGGGGCGCGTCGGCGCCATCAACACCATCTTCATCGGCGCCAGCAACCAGCTGGGCGAGTTCGAGTCCGGTGCGGTGGCCGCCTGGATCGGGCCGGTGGGCTCGGTGGTCACCGGCGCGATCGGCACGCTGGTGGTGGTGGTGCTGTGGGTGCGGCTATTCCCGGCGCTGTGGCGGCGGGATGGCTACCAGCAGACGGGGTGAGGCCAGGATCCCTGGCAGATCTCAGCCGGCCAGGGCTGCGATCACGGCCCGGGGGTTGTGCTCGATGACGTTGAGGAGGACAAGCGCGGGCCCGTGCGGCTGCCGATCACCGCGCTCCCAATGCCTCAGGGTGGCGGTCGAGAAACCGAAACGCGCCGCGAATTCCTCCTGGGTCATGCCCACCTTGGCCCGCAAGGCTTTCACGTCGACAGGCCGGGGGCGGTGGACGCGCACGCCCTGCTCCTTGCCGTTGGCGTGGTCGACCGCCTGCTGCAGCCCCGCCTTGATCCGCTTGAATGCGTCGCTCATGGTCCGATACTCCTTGTGGCCCAGGCTCGAACCAGCAGCCCGGTGAGGTCAGCCAGTTCGTTGCGTTGCGCTTTGGTGAGGTTGGCCCGCTCGTTCTTGGCGAACAGGGTCAACAGATACAGCGGGATGGACTCGCTGTGGAAGTAGTAGATCACCCGCACGCCGCCACTCTTTCCGCGGCCACCGCGACCCCAGCGCAGCTTGCGTACCCCGCCAGTGCCTTCCAGCAGGTCACCGGCCAGAGGGTGCTCCGCCAGGTAGCGGATCACATCCAGCCGCTCGGCATCACTCAGCAACCTCTCCGCGCTGCGAATGAATTCAGGCAGCTCGGCGATGGTGATCATCGCCCCCAGTGTAATCCATTGGGACGGTCAGGCCAAGGCCCCTTCCCGACCGATACGGGCCATCGGCAGCCTGCCTGGGCTCAGTCGTACTTCCGCTGGTCGTCGATCACCTTGCCGTCGGCCGGCAGGCTGCCCGGCGTCGCCAGCTGCACCTCGCCGCGCAGCTTGGTGACGTCGCGGACGGTGGCCACCAGGGCCTGGGACAGTTCGGGCGAGGGCTGGGCGGACTCGGCATGCAGCACCATGCGTTCGTCGGCGATCGTGCCCTCGACCACCAGGCGCACCCGCTGCAGCCCCGGGTGACGGCGCGCGATCTCGGCGACCTGGGCCGGGTGCACGAACATGCCGCGGATCTTGGTGGTCTGGTCGGCGCGCCCCATCCAGCCCTTGATGCGGGAGCCGGTGCGGCCGGTGGGGCAGGTGCCGGGCAGCACCGCGCTCAGGTCGCCGGTGCCGAAGCGGATCAGCGGATAGTCGGGGTCCAGCACCGTCACCACCACCTCGCCCACCTCGCCTTCGGGCACCGGCTCGCCGGTGCCGGGTCGCACGATCTCGACGATCACGTCCTCGTCCAGCACCAGGCCCTGGCGGGCCTCGGTTTCGTAGCCAATCAGGCCGACATCGGCCGTGGCGTAGCACTGGTAGCCGGTGACGCCGCGTTCGGCGAACCAGTCACGCAGCGAGGGCGGAAAGGCCTCGCCGCTGAACAGCGCCTTCTTCAGCGATGGCAGCTTCACGCCCTTGGCCTGCGCCGCCTCCAGCACGATCTTGAGGAAGCTGGGCGTGCCCGCATAGCCCTGGGGCCGCAGGTCGGCCATCGCCTGCAGCTGCAGCTCGGTGTTGCCGATGCCGCCCGGGAAGACAGCACAGCCCAGGGCGAAGGCACCCTCCTCCACCATCGCGCCGGCGGGCGTGAGGTGGTAGCTGAACCCGTTGTGGATCAGGTCGCCGGCGCGAAAGCCCGCGGCGAACAGCGCGCGGCCCATGCGCCAGGTGTCGGGGTGGTGGCCCTGGGGCTCGTAGAGCGGCCCAGGCGACTGGAAGACGCGCTTGGCCTGGCGCGGCAGGCGCAGGCCGGTCCAGCCCGCAGCGGCAAAGCCCGCGAAGGGGTCACCGCCCCCGGCCTCGCGCGCGGCCATCTGGGCCTGCAGCAGCTCGCCCTTGCGGATCACCGGCAGACGCGCCAGCGCCGTCCGGCTGGTGATGGAGGCCGCGTCCACGCCCTTCAGGCGCTCGGCCTGCGCCGGGCTGCTGGCCTGTGCATGGGCCACCTGGCGGGCCAGGGCCGCCATCAGGGCGGCCTCGCGCGCGGACGGGTCGCGGCGCTCGAGATCGTCGAAGCTGTGATCGTTCATGCGCCCCAATCTACCGGCGCCCCCCGGGGGCATACTGTCGCCGCGTCACCAATTGGCCCTGCCCGGGATCGGGGGAAACCCGCTGATTCGGAAAGTTTGAAGCAAGTAGGGTCTGCACAATGGCCCCCGTGAAATCAGAACAGCTTCGCCGCTTCCTCGACGCCTCCCCCTGGATGGCCTCGCTCACGCCGGCCCAGGCCGAGCGCGTGCACCGCGAGACCCTGGTGCGCAGCTTCGACGCGGGCGCCACGGTCTGTGCCCGCGGCGCGCCCTCGGTCCACTGGATCGGCGTGGTCGACGGCATGCTCAAGGTCGAGACCGTGACCGCGGGCGGCAAGAGCGCGAGCTTCATCGGGGTGCCCGCCGGCGCCTGGGTGGGCGAGGGCTCGGTGATCAAGGGCGAGCTGCGGCCCTACGACGTGGTGGCCCTGCGTGACAGCACGGTGGCCTTCCTGCCCCGCCCCACCTTCCAGTGGCTGATGCAGGAGAGCAACGGCTTCTCGGCCTGGCTGATCGGGCAGCTCAATGAGCGCCTGGGGCACTTCATCGCCATGGTGCAGAGCCTGCGCCTGAATGACACCAAGGCGCAGGTCGCATACTGCCTGGCCAGCCTGTTCAATCCCTCGCTGTACCCGGGCACGCGCCGGCAGCTGGAGATCTCGCAGGAGGAGATCGGGCGGCTCTCGGGCGTGTCGCGCCAGATCGCCAACCGGGCGCTGCACGAAATGCAGGACGCCGGCATCATCCGCATCGGCTACGGCAGCATCGAGGTGCTCGACCTGCCGGCGCTGCAGGACATCGCCGCCGGCGCCAACGACTGAAGGCGCCCCAGGCGGTCAGGCCAGCCAGCGCTTGCGGCGCTTGTAGCTCTTGACGTCGCGGAAGCTCTTGCGCTCGCTGCCGCCCACGCCCAGGTAGAACTCCTTGACGTCCTCGTTGTTGGCGAGGTCCTGCGCGGGCCCGTCCATCACGATGCGGCCGCTTTCCATGATGTAGCCGTAGTTGGCGTAGCGCAGCGCCATGTTGGTGTTCTGCTCGGCGAGCAGGAAGGTGACCTTCTCCTTGGCGTTGAGGTCCTTCACGATCTCGAACACCTCCTCCACGATCTGCGGCGCCAGGCCCATGGAGGGCTCGTCGAGCAGCACCATGTTCGGGTTGGACATCAGCGCGCGGCCGATGGCGCACATCTGCTGCTCGCCGCCCGAGGTGTAGGCCGCCTGCGAGGTGCGGCGGGTCTTCAGGCGCGGGAAGTAGTTGTAGACCTTCTCCAGGTTGGCCGAGATCTCGCCCTTGCTGCTGCGGGTGTAGGCGCCCGTCAGCAGGTTCTCCTCGATGGTGAGGTGGGCGAAGCAGTGGCGGCCCTCCATCACCTGCACCACGCCGCGCTTGACCAGTTCGGCCGGCGAAAGGTTCTCGATCCGCTCCCCGCGCAGCTCGATCGAGCCCTTGGTGACCTCGCCCCGCTCGCCCTTGAGCAGGTTGGAGACCGCGCGCAGCGTGGTCGTCTTGCCGGCGCCGTTGCCACCCAGGATGGCGACGATGCCGCCTTCGGGCACCTGCAGCGAGACGCCCTTGAGCACAAGGATCACATGGTTGTAGATGACCTCGATGCCGTTGACGTTCAGGACGATGTTGGGAGTGGTCATGGTGTTCTCTTTGCCAATCGAAAGCGCTGGCATCCAGTGCTTTCGATTGGCGGCTCCTGCGAGCCGCCGGCTCCCGCGGGCGCCAGAGGCGCCCGCGGGAAACCGTCACGCGATCAGGACTGGCAGTCCTTGACGTCGCGGCGCTGCAGCTTCTTGTCGGCCAGGTACTTGTCGGCGCCGGCCTTGACCATCGGCTTGATGATCTGCTCGTCGGCCTGGTACCAGTCGCTCATCTGGCCCCACTTGCTGCCGTCCCAGACATGCACGCGGGCCCAGGTGGAACCCATGTGGTCGGCGCAGCTGGTGGACAGCGGGCGCATCATGCCGGCAAAGCCCAGGGCGGCCAGGCGCTTGTCGTCCAGCGCCAGGTTCTCCAGGCCCCAGCGCACCTGCTCGGGGGTCATGACCTTGCCCTTGCCGAAGCGCTCCTGGGCGCGGCGGACGGCCTCGACGGACAGCATCTGGATGATGACGCCGCGGTTGTAGAGGACCGAGCCGATTTCATCCTTGGGGCCGGTGCCCTGGCCCTTGCCATGCACATGCTTCTGGATGTCCTGGATGACCTTGTAGTTGGTGCCGATGCCGTTGAGGGCCAGGGCGTTGTAGCCCTTGGCGCCATCGCCGACGTCCTTGGCATCGGGCTCGGCACCCGCCCACCACACGCCGTACATCTTGTCGCGCGGGTAGCCGGTGGCCTGGGCCTCCTTGAGGGCGGTGGAGTTCATCACACCCCAGCCCCAGAGCAGCACATAGTCAGGACGGGTCTGGCGCACCTGCAGCCAGGCGGCCTTCTGCTCGACGCCGGGCGCGGTGACCGGGATCATGGGCAGCTCGAAGCCGTGCATCTTGGCGCGCTCCTGCAGCAGCGGGATCGGCTCCTTGCCGAAGGGGCTGTCGTGGTAGACCAGGGCGATCTTCTTGCCCTTGAGCTTGTCGTAGCCGCCTTCCTTCTTGGCGATGTGCTGGATCAGGATGTCGGCGCCGGTCCAGTAGCTGCCCATGAGCGGGAAGTTCCACTTGAAGGCCATGCCGTCCTGGGCGACCGACAGGCCGTAGCCCAGGGTCAGCAGGGGGATCTTGTCGTTGATCGCCTTGGCGGTCAGGGCGAAGGTGATGCCGGTGGACTGCGGATCGGACAGGGTCACGCCGGGACGGCCCTTCAGGCGCTCATAGCAC
>JACCDX011882171.1_pt1 | contig 14984 bp, 17 predicted proteins | sample 7449681 | NCBI WGS metagenome assembly JACCDX01 (sample SAMN15323450, study PRJNA562643) | freshwater metagenome | isolation source: river surface water | place: USA:Blue River Watershed | collected 2017-08-18
GCAGCGCGCGCAGCACGACGGGCAGCTGCCAGCGGCGCGGCGCCGCCGTGCTGCGCGGGCGCAGGCGGCGCGCCCATGCGGCGCAGCGGCCGCGCAGCCAGTCGAAACGGGAAGCGGCGAACTCGGCCAAGGGCTCATGGCGCAGGTCTGGTTGCATGCGTGGCTCCGGTGACGGTGAATCGGCAGGACATCAGCGGCGGCCGATGTCGATGAAGGCGGGGTCGCGCATCAGCGCGTCGATGTCGACCCAGCTGTGCGGGTGGCCGGCGGCGTCTTCGTAGCGCATCGACGCCCACGCCGGCAAGGCCGGGTCGGGTGCGGCTGCACGCAGGCTGGCACGCTCGACCGTTGCGCCCAGCTGCGCCACGCGAATGGCGCAGCGAACGGGTAGCGACGGCGACAGCACCAGCAGCCGGTCGCCGTCGCGTGGTGGCGGGACCGCTGCGCCGGCCAGGCCGTCGAGGTCGGCCACGCCGACCAGCTCGCCGCGATGGTTGGCCAGCCCGAGGTACCACGGACAGGTGAAGGGCACGGGCGTGATCGCGGGCATGGCGGTCACCTCGGCGATGCAGGCCAGTTCGAACAGCCATTGCCGCGTGGCGGTCGCACCGGCCACGCAGTCCTGCGCCGTGCCGCGCAGGTCGGCGGCCTGCTGCAGGCGGCGCGACAGCTGCTGCTGGAAATCGCGCAGCCCCGGGTTGGCGAGCGGCTTCACCCGGCTCAGGCGGACACGCGCGACAACGCAGCAATGCGCTGCAGCAGCTCGGCCGGATCGACCGGCTTCACCAGATAGTCGCGCGCGCCCTGGCGCAAGCCCCAGATGCGGTCGGTTTCCTGCTGCTTGCTGCTGCAGATGATGACGGGCACGCCGCCGATGGCCGGGTCGCGCGTGATCTCGCGCGTGGCTTGGAAGCCGTTCTGCCCGGGCATCACGACATCCATCAGGATCAGCTGCGGCGGATTCTGCCGCGCCTGCTGCAGCGCGGCCTCGGCACAGTCGGCCGTGCTGACGGTGTAGCCGTGACGCGTCAGCAGCTCGGACAGGAAATGGCGCTCGGTCGGCGAGTCATCGACCACAAGGATGTGCTTGATCGGCATGGGGTTTCCGCGGCAGGGTTGCGAGGGCAGGCTTTCAGGCAGCCGCCTGCGGCGCCAGCGCATGGTCGCGCACGGCCCGCAGCAGGCTGTCCTTGGTGAAAGGCTTGGTCAGGTAGGCGGTCGCGCCGGCAAGCAGGCCGCGCGCGCGATCGAACAGGCCGTCGCGCGAGGACAGCATGACGACAGGAATGTGCGCGCTGACCGGACTGGCCCGGATCAGCGCGCAGGTCTGGAATCCATCCAGCCGGGGCATCAGGATGTCGCAGAAGATCAGCGCGGGCCGGCGTTCGACGATCAGCGACAGCGCAGCAAAACCGTCGACCGCAAGGATCACCGGATGGCCAGCCTGCGACAGGAAGATTTCAGCAGAGCGACGTATCGTGCTGCTGTCATCGATGACCAGGATTTCGGAACCGCCTTGAGAAGCCACCATCGCCGCACCCGTTGAAGGACTCTTGCAACGGCGCGCAATGTAACAAAATTGGCAACTTCTTAATACGATGAAAAGTCAAACATCGTGCGGCGTCGGTATTTAGGCCACAGTTCGGCGAGCGCCGACGGCTTTTCGCGCAGCAGGCCGGTGCAAGGCCCGGGAGCAGGCGGACATGAAGAGCTTGCGGAGGTCGAACGATCGAGCCAGTGTTCGCTCAATCGATCGGCAACAGAAGGCAGGGAGGCGCGAACCGGAACCGGTTCGCGGCAGGACATCAGACAGTGACGGTCAGATGGCGACCATTTCGAAATCTTCCTTGCGCGCACCGCATTCCGGGCAAGTCCAGTTCATCGGCACGTCTTCCCAACGGGTACCCGGGGCGATGCCCTCTTCCGGCAGGCCGGCTTCCTCGTCGTAGACCCAGCCGCAAATCAGGCACATCCAGGTCTTGAATTCTTGTCCGGTTGTCTTGTTGTCACTCACGGTACAGCCCTTAAAGTAAAATGCACAGCCAGCTATCTTAATGCTTTCCCTGTGCAAAACCAAACTTCCCCGCTCGTCCTGACCTTCGGCCTGGCCGACCCGGTCGGTGCGATCGGCATCCAGGCCGACCTTGCCGCCGTCGCCGCGATGGGCTGTCACGGCCTGTCGGTGCTCACTGCGCTGTCGGTCGGTGACACCACCGGCACCGAAGACCTGCAGGAGATCGATCCGGAGTGGGTATCGGACCAGGCGCGCGCGCTGCTGGAGGACATGCCGGTGGCGGCGCTGAAGGTCGGCTACGTGGGAAGCATCGAGGCGATTTCGGTAATTGCCGAAATCGTATCCGATTATCCGGAAATCCCGCTGGTGCTCGATCCGTTTGCGACCACGCTGCCGGCGCAGGACGTCGACGAGGAGCTGCTGCTGGCACTGCGCGAACTGCTGGTGCCGCAGACCACGCTGCTGCAGCTGTCGGCCGACGAGCTCGCGCAGCTGGCCGAGACCTGGCGCGACGCCAGCGACGACGACATGCTCGAAGTCGATGCGATGCAGCTGGTCGAGTTCGGCTGCGAATTCGTGTTTGTCACCGGCATGCCTGGCGATGCGCACGACGTGGCCAACGCGCTGTTCGGCAGCGAGGGCATGGTGCGCAAGGACAGCTGGCAGCGCCAGGCCGGGCCTTTCATCGGCGCCGGCAACACGCTGTCGGCGACGGTCACCGCGATGCTCGCCAACGGCCTCGACGTGCCGGAAGCGGTGTTCGAGGCGGAAGAATTCACCAATGCCGCGCTGGGCAATGCGCAGCGGCTCGGCATGGGCAAGCTGGTGCCCGACCGCTACTTCTGGGCGCGCGAGCCGGACGCCGGCGACGGCAGCGCCGCACCCTGACCTTATTACACAGACTCCAGAGACAAGAGAGGCCAACGTGTCCAACAACGATACCCTGTTCGCCCGCGCGCAGCGCAGCACCCCCGGCGGCGTGAATTCCCCGGTGCGCGCGTTCCGCTCGGTCGGCGGCACGCCGCGTTTCATCATCCGCGCCGAAGGGCCGCATTTCTGGGACGCCGACGGCAAACGCTACATCGACTATATCGGCTCCTGGGGCCCGGCCATCGTCGGCCATGCGCACCCGGACGTGATCCGCGCGGTGCAGGCGGCAGCGGTGAACGGCTTGTCGTTCGGCGCGCCGACCGAGGGCGAGATCCTGATGGCCGAAGAGATCTGCAAGCTGGTGCCGTCGATTGAGCAGGTGCGCCTGGTGTCGTCCGGCACCGAAGCCGCAATGAGCGCATTGCGCCTGGCGCGCGGCGCGACCGGCCGTGACCTCGTGATCAAGTTCGAAGGCTGCTACCACGGCCATGCGGACTCGATGCTGGTGAAGGCGGGCAGTGGCCTGCTCACCTCCGGCAACCCGACCTCATCGGGCGTGCCGGAAGATTTCGCGAAGCATACGATGGTGCTCGACTACAACGACAGCGCACAGCTGGAGGAAGTGTTCGGCAAGATGGGCGACCGCATCGCCGCGGTGATCGTCGAGCCGGTCGCGGGCAACATGAACCTGCTGCGCGCCACGCCGGAGTTCCTGCAGACGATGCGCGCGCTGTGCACGAAGCACGGCGCGGTGCTGATGTTCGACGAAGTGATGTCGGGCTTCCGCGTGGCGCTCGGCGGCGCGCAGTCGCTGTATGGCACCCGGCCGGACATGACGGTGCTGGGCAAGGTGATCGGCGGCGGCCTGCCGGTGGCCGCGTTCGGCGGACGCGCGGACCTGATGAAGCATCTCGCGCCGCTGGGTCCGGTCTACCAGGCCGGCACGCTGTCGGGCAATCCGGTCGCGGTGGCAGCCGGGATGAGCACGCTGAAGATCATCCAGCAGCCGGGCTTCTACGAGCAGCTCGGTGCGCAGACGAAGAAGCTGGCCGATGGCCTTGCGGCCGCCGCGAAGGACGCTGGCGAGGCCTTCTGCGCGGATGCGGTCGGCGGCATGTTCGGCATCTATTTCACTGAAGAGCTGCCGCAGACCTATGCGCAGATGATGGAGTGCGACAAGAACCGCTTCAATGCCTTCTTCCACGCGATGCTGGACGCCGGCGTCTACCTCGCACCGTCGGCGTTCGAAGCCGGCTTCGTGTCGGCGATGCATACGGACGCAGTGATCGACGAGACGATTGCAGCGGCGCGCGGCGCGTTTGCGAAGCTGAAGGGCTGAGTGCGGGAGAGGCTGGATTCCGGCGCAGGCCGAATCCCTGCCAGTCAAGCGCGAGGCGGGAGACGAACCTCGCCCGGCGATGGGTCCCAGCGTTCGCTGGGACGACGAATCGAGAGCCGATATCTCTTAAATCGTCATCCCAGCGCAAGCTGGGATCCATGCCCGATAAACCCCGAAGCTTATTTCAGCCACCCTCTCCGCCTGAAGTACCAGAACGGCGTCACCGCACTGGCAAGCATCACCGCCAGCGCAAACGGATAACCGAAGGTCCAGTCCAGCTCCGGCAGCACGCGGAAGTTCATCCCGTAGATGCTGGCGATCAGCGTCGGCGGCAGGAAGGCGACTGACGCGACCGAGAAGATCTTGATGATCTTGTTCTGGTTGATGTTGATGAAACCGACGGTCGCATCCATCAGGAAGTTGATCTTTTCGAACAGGAACGCGGTGTGTCCGTCGAGCGATTCGATGTCGCGCAGGATCTGCCGCGCATCGTCGAACTGGTCTGAATTCAGTAGCCGTCCGCGCATCATGAAACTGACTGCGCGACGCGTATCCATCATGTTGCGGCGAATGCGGCCGTTCAAGTCCTCCTCACGCGCCATCGCCGACAGCGACTCGGCGGCGTCGGCATCGCTGAATTCCTTCTGCAGAACGCTGCGGCTGACTTCTTCCAGGTTCTGGTAAATCCCTTCGAGCGCGTCGGCCGAGTATTCGACGTCGGTCGCATACAGGTCCAGCAGCACGTCCTTGAAGTCGCCGATCGAGCCCGGGCGCGAACGCGCGCGCATGCGCACCAGCCGGAACACCGGCAGGTCGTCGCTGTGCATCGAGAACAGCATGTTCTTCGCGAGGATGAACGCGACCGTCACCACGCGCGATTCGCCCTCGTCTTCCTCGAGCAGGAAGTCGGAACGCAGGTGCAGATCACCATTGTCGGCTTCGTAATAACGCGCCGACGCTTCGATGTCCTTCACATCGTCCTCGTCCGGCAGCGTGACGCCGTAGATGCCGCGCACCCAGTCGCGCTCCTCGTCGCTGGGGTCGGTCAGGTCCACCCAGATCGGCGTCGCGCGCTCGAGGTCGGCGCGCGTCTCGATGTTGACCTGGCTGAGCCGGCCGTTCTGCAGCACGAATACATTGATCATCAGCTCTCCCGGCCGCAAGTCTGCGGCATGCCTGCGGCGCATGCGCACGCAGATGACAATTCATTACTTTTCAGGGAGCGTGGCCTGTTGTGGCCATGCGCCCGCTCGCCGTCAAAAGAGCCCGGCAAGCGGCACGCATTCAGGGAAAGCGTCAGCTTGAGGACGGGCCGCCGGTTGACGGTCGATCAGGTGAGGTGGGACTGCCCAAGGGGTGTCTCCGTTGTTCAAAACACCGAGAGTTTACTTTTTTTGCGCGGGGGCAGGCAAGGATTGATGCCCGCCCACCTGCCGTTTCAGGGCAAATCGGCACTGTTCATCCGCATCAGGATCAGCGCCGAACGCCGGGCGAGGTAATTCGAGTCGAGGTGGCGGCCGAAGAAGCGCGGGTTCGGCAGCATCACCGACAGCCGGGCCGCCTCGCCCTGGTCGAGCGCCGCTGCCGGCTTGCCGAAGTACTTGCGCGACGCCGCCTCGCAGCCGAACACGCCATTGCCCCATTCGACCACGTTCAGGTAGATCTCGAAGATGCGGCGCTTGTCCATCATCGCCTCCAGCATGAAGGTGATCACCATTTCCTGCGCCTTGCGCACATAGCTGCGCTCGCCGGACAGGAACAGGTTTTTCGCGAGCTGTTGCGTGATGGTCGAGCCGCCGCGCACCACCTTGCCCTTTTTCGCGTTCTTCTCGTAGGCCTTTTGCAGCGCCTCCCAGTCGACGCCTTCGTGCTCGGCGAAGTTCGCATCTTCGGAGGCAATGATCGCGCGCTTCAGGTGGTTCGAGATCCGGTTGTACGGCACCCACTGGTGCTTCAGCGTCGCATTCGGGTTCTTCTGCTGCAGGCGCTCGATCTGTTCGCGCATGAACGCGGTCGAGCTGGGGTTGTGATTGACCCACCAGCAGATATGAATGAAATACCAGAACTGCAGCAGCAGCACGAGCGCCAGCGGCACGCCGACGATCCACAGCAGGAAGGTTCGGCGCCGGCTCACAGCTGTTCCCGCAGCCACTGGTAGACCGGCGCGGTATCGGGGCGTACGCCGCGCCAGAGGAAGAAGGATTCGGCGGCCTGCTCGACCAGCATGCCGAGCCCGTCGCGCACGCGCGCACCCTGCGCTGCGGCCATCTGCATGAACACCGTCGGCGCAGCGCCGTACATCATGTCGTACGCGAAGCTCGCGGCGGTGAAGGTCGAGGCCGGCACCGGCGGCAGCTCGGAGGACAGGCTGGCCGAGGTCGCATTGATCACGATGTCGAAATCACCTTGCAGCGCGTCGAAGCCGGCGGCGGACAGCTTGCCTGCCGCCGCGGAAAACTGCGCGACCAGCTCATCGGCCCGGGACAGCGTACGGTTCGCGATCACGATCTGCTGCGGCTGCTGCTCGAGCAGCGGCAGGATCACGCCGCGCGCCGCGCCGCCGGCACCGAGCAGCAGCACGCGCGCACCGGCCACCGCCACGCCGGCATTCGCGACGATGTCGCGCACCAGCCCGACGCCGTCGGTGTTGTCGCCGTAGATGCGGCCGTCGTCGAACTTCAAGGTGTTCACCGCGCCGGCAGCCTGTGCGCGCGCGCTGCGTTCGTCGGCCAGTGCGAAGGCATCGAGCTTGAACGGCACGGTGACATTCGCGCCGCGCCCGCCGGCGGCAATGAAGGCACGCACGGCCGGCGCAAAGCCATCGACGGGCGCGAGCAGGCGCTCGTAGCCGATGTCCTGCCCGGTCTGCTGCGCGAAGCGCGCATGTATCTGCGGCGATTTGCTGTGGGCGATCGGATTGCCGATCACGACGTACTGGTCGGTCATTCTCTGCCTTCAACTGACGGTTGCGTTTCCAGCCGCTGCTCGCGGGTGAACGAGAAACGGGTGACGATCTCCCAAACCTGCGCCCGGCCGTCGCCGGCCACTGCCGCAGGCAGGCGACCGAACGGCGCGGCGCGGCGCACGATGGCCAGCGCGGCGGCGTCGAGCGCCGGATTGCCGGAGCTGCGCTCGACGCGCGGACCGCCATTCCGGCCGTACAGCGAGCCGTCCGGCTGCAGCGGGATGGAAACGATCAGGTCGCCGTAAAGTTTCGCGCTACCGCTCTGTGGAAAATGCAGCGTGCCGGTCTGTTCTATTTTTTTCCGGAGCGCAGTGTAATACAGCGCGTACGGCACTTCGCGGGCATTCGGCCCCAGCAGGCGTTTCAGCGGCCTTGACTGGTAGTCGGCGATGTCGCTGGCGATCTCGGCCTGCCGCCGGGCGAGTGCCGCTGACGGCTCGACCGCCGGCAGCGCGCCGTCCAGCGCTGCGTGGTCGCGGCGATCCAGCAGCGCCAGCAATTGATGCTGCCTTTGCTCGAGCTCGGCCACGCGGCGCTGCTGCGCATCGAGCAGGCTGCCATCGGCCAGCTGGCCGAGGTCGGGCAGTGGCGAGCGCGCCCTGCCCGCGCTGGCCGGCCCGCCGCCGTCGAGGCTGGACTGTGCCAGCGCATCGGCTTTCAGCGGCATCGCATCGCTGCGGGCATTGACGAGGATCACCGGCAGGCGGCTGTCGAAAGGCCGGGCGCCCGGCAAGGGTGGCGGCACGAAGCGCGTTGCGAGCAGCACCGCATGCACGGCCAGCGAGACGACAACCGCGGCCGCCATCAACTGCCGGTCGCTCGCGGCCGCGCGGATCACGCGGGCTGGTCTCCGCCGGCCTGCGGCACGGGCGCGTCTTCCATGCCCTCCGCGCTCTCTTCGCTCCCGGCGTCGGCCTGCTGCGCCGATTCCTCGGCCGTCTGCTCGGCCGCCTGTTCGGCTTCATCGGCGACATCGGCCTCTTCCAGTTCGATCTCGTCGGCCAGCGACGGCAGCACCGTGGTCACTTCGAGCACTCGCGCCTGCACCGACAGGTCGACCTCGTCCCAGTCGATCAGCTCGAGCTTCAGCTGCGTGCCGCGCGCATGGCGCACGCCGGTCATCGGGATCACCAGCGGTATGTCGACCAGCCGCAGCAGTTCATCCTTCAGCAGCACCGCATCGACCAGCCGCGCGTCCTGCTGCGCGAGCCAGCGCAGGCACCAGTAGCGTTCCATCGTCGACTGGAAGTCGGCATAGGCGGAATAGGCGCTGTCAAAGGCCGAAACGATCGCGAACAGATCGGCGTCCTTCGGCTTGAACGGCGCGACCAGTGGCGCGGTCACGCCGCCCTTCACGCAGGCGAGGATCTGCCACTGGTTGACGAGATCGGTGTAGCGACGCAGCGGCGAGGTGCTCCATGCATACTGGTCGACACCCAGCCCCTGGTGCGGCGCGGCGTGCGTCAGCATGCGCACCTGCATCCGCGTTGCCCAGCCCTGCCCGCCGCCCTGCGCGCGGTAGATGCCGGGCACGCCGTGGTCGTGCATCAGCTTGCCCCAGCTGCTGTTGGCGAAGATCATCAGCTCGGCGACGATCTTGTCCAGCGGCGCGCCGCGCTTGCGGCGGCTGATGGTGACGACATCGTCATCGACATAGAAATTGAAATCGACGCGGTTGTTCTGCTCGGGCCTCAGGCCAAAAGCCGCGCGCTTTGCCATCCGGCCGGCTTCAAGCGACTGCGCCCATTGCCACAGCAGCGCGATCTCTGCCTTATGCGGATAGTCGCCGCTGCCGGCCGCCAGCGCTTCCTCGGTCACGTGCTCATCGAGCTCGTTGTGGCGCAGGTTGGAGGCGATGGTGACGTTCTCGGCGACGGTCTGCGTGTCGATCACGGTCCAGTCGGCCGGATCGAGCGTCGCATACAGCGACAGCGCCGGGCGCGGCGCGCCTTCGGCCAGCGTGTAGTGATTCACCAGTTCGTCCGGCAGCATGGTGATCTTGTCGCCGGGCATGTAGACCGTGCTCATGCGGTCGCGCGCGATCGCATCGATCGCATCGCCGCGCGCAATGCCGAGCGCCGGTGCAGCGATGTGAATACCGACGCGCACCTTGCCATCGGCAAGGTGCTGCACCGACAGCGCGTCGTCGATCTCGGTGGTGGTCACGTCGTCGATCGAGAACGCCTGCACATCGGCGGTCGGCAGGTCAGGCAGGGCCGGCAGCGTGATCGCCGGGAAGCCGGTTCCGCGCGGGAAATGCTCGGTCAGGAAGCGCGACAGGTGCAGCTCTTTCGCGGAAGCGATGGCGCCGACCGACAGCAGCAGCCGTGCGGCCGTGGTCTGCATGTCCGCACAGGCGGACTCGAGCGCCTTGTATTCGATGCTGTTCTTGTCCGGCTTCTGCAGCAGCTGCCGCACCGCCGCGCGGATCGCGTCGGGCAGGCGGCCGGCCTTCAGCTCCTCGGCCATCGCTGCCTGCTGCTCGGCCTGCAGCCGCTTCTTCTCGATGCCGGCCAGCGCGGCCTGCAGCGTGGCCGCCGGCGCGGCCTTGTAGCGGCCCTTGCCTTTCTTGTGGAAATAGATCGGCGATGCGGCGATTTTCAGCAGCAGTCCGGCCGCCTCGTCGGGCTTGGGAGCATGGCCGAAATACTCGCTGCCGAGCTCGGCAAAGCCGAACTCCTCGTCGCCGGCGACTTCCCACAGGAAGGCGACATCGATCTCGGCGGCCAGACGGTTCGCGCTGGCGATCATGTCGGCCGCAGACGGCGTGTCGAATTGCAGCAGCACGTCGCGCGAGCGCACCTTGGTGCGCTTGCCCGTCGGCGTCTCGACCTGGAATGCTTCGCCCTGCTGGCTCAGCACGGCTCCGACCTTGAAATCGCCGGACTCTTCAAAAAATAAATTCATATTTCTTCACAAAACCTGACCACCTCGTCGAGGTAGTCATCAAAATCGGAAAGGCCGTGATCGCTTCCCTCGATCACGCGCTGGCAGGCACCCGCATAACGCGCGGTCATCTCGCGCCAGTCGAGGACTTCGTCGCCGGTCGCGGCCAGCAGCAGATAGCGTTGCGGCCGGGTGATGTCCGGCACCGTCAGGCTCTCGAGCTCGGCAATGTAATCGGCCCGGAACCAGAAGCGCTCGTCGGAATGCCAGGCCTTCTGCTCGCCAATGTACTTGGCAAGATCGCGCGCCGGCCAGACCGCGGGATTGATCAGCACCGCGCGGCAGCCGGTCTCCTCCGCCACGGCCGTCGCATAGAAACCGCCCAGCGACGAGCCGATCACGGCAAGGCCGTCGGCCGGACCTTCAGCCGCGTGCTCTCGCATCAGCGTGCGGATCAGCGCCATCGCTTCGAACGGCGACGGCGGCAGCTGCGGGCAGACGAAACGCTGCGCTTCGCCGCGCGCATTGAAATGTTCTTGCAGCCGGCGCGCCTTGAACGACGTCGGCGACGAGCGAAACCCGTGCAGGTAAAGAACGGTACGCAAGGCTCAGGGCTTCGCGGCCAGCGCGTCGAGCAGCTTCTGGTGCACGCCGCCAAAACCGCCGTTGCTCATCACCAGTACCGAGTCGCCGGGTCGCGCGGCAGCGGCGACCGCATCGACCAGCGCCGCCAGGTCATCGAAGGCCCGCGCCCGCTCGCCCAGCGGCGCCAGCGCCGCGCCGAGGTCCCAGCCCAGCGCTTCCTTGCCGTTGCCCTTCGCGCCATAGCCGAATACGAGGTCGGCATCGGCCAGGCTGCCGGGCAGCGCATCCTTCATCGTGCCCAGCTTCATCGTGTTCGAGCGCGGCTCCAGCACCGCGAGGATGCGCGCGTCGCCGACCTTGTTCCTCAGTCCGGCCACCGTGGTCGCAATCGCGGTCGGATGATGCGCGAAATCGTCAATGACGGTCACGCCGGCGGCGACGCCGCGCGTCTCCATCCGGCGCTTCACATTCTCGAAGGCGGCCAGCGAGGCGATCGCCTGCGCCGGCGGCACGCCGACATGCCGGGCGGCGGCAATGGCGGCGATCGCGTTCCAGCGGTTGTGCTCGCCCGTCAGCGACCAAAGCACGGTGCCGGCCATCTCGCCGTTGAACAGCACGTCGAAGCTGCCGTCCGCATGTTCGGCCATGATCCAGCCGGCATCGCCGGCAAAACGCTCGACTTCGCTCCAGCAGCCGCGCGCGATCACGCGATCCAGCGAGGCCTCGCGGCCATTCACCACCAGCCGTCCGCAGGACGGCACGGTGCGGACGAGGTGATGGAATTGCGTTTCGATCGCGCCGAGATCGGGGAAGATGTCGGCGTGGTCGTATTCGAGATTGTTCAGGATCGCGGTGCGCGGACGGTAGTGGACGAACTTGCTGCGCTTGTCGAAGAAGGCGGTGTCGTATTCGTCGGCCTCGAACACGAAAAAGCCGCCGCCCTGCCCGTCTTCGCCGCCGACACGGGCGGAAATGCCGAAGTTCATCGGCACGCCGCCGATCAGGAGGCCCGGATGGTAGCCGGCATCCTCGAGGATCCAGGCCAGCATCGATGAGGTGGTGGTCTTGCCGTGCGTGCCGGCCACGGCCAGCACCCACTTGTCGCGCAGGATGTGTTCGCCTATCCACTGCGGGCCGGACACATACGGCAGCCCGCGGTCCATGATCACTTCCATCAGCGGATTGCCGCGCGAGACCACGTTGCCGACCACATACAGGTCGGGCTCGAGGCTGATCTGCTCGGGGCCGAAGCCCTCGATCAGCTCGATGCCCTGCGCGCGCAGCTGCGTGCTCATCGGCGGATAGACATTGGCGTCGCAGCCGGTGACCTTGTGGCCGGCTTCTTTGGCCAGCACGGCGAGCCCCCCCATGAAGGTGCCGCAGATGCCGAGGATGTGGATATGCATATAATCAGAGTCGCGCGAACGCTTGGACAAGTGCGGGATTTTACCTGACGCCCCCCGCGCCCCGACGGCCAATCTCGGCCAGACGCGCGCAAGACCAACCCGGCTGCGGCACTGCGGCCGGGCCGTTGCACGATCACCGACATCTTTCCAAATGACTATTCACTATCCGGGCGATGCCGAACTGCTGCGTGCCGAAATCGCTGCCGCCGCCGCGCGGATGATTGCCGAGGACGGCGCCGATTACGGCACCGCCAAGCGCAAGGCAGCCCGGCTCGTGCTCGGCAACCAGAAGGTGCGGGGCGACATCCTGCCGGACAATGCGCAGATCGAAGATCAGGTGCGCGAATACCAGGCTTTGTTTTTCGGCGAGGAGCATGCGCAAAGGCTGCGGCACTTGCGGCAGCTGGCCGTCGAACTGATGGACAGGCTGGCAGAATTCCAGCCGATGCTGACCGGCGCAGTGCTGAACGGCACGGCAACCGAGCATTCCGACATCCACCTGCAGCTGTTTGCCGACAGCAGCAAGGATGTCGCGGTGTTCCTGCTCAACGCCGGCATCGACTACGAAGTCTCCGAATCGCCGCACTTCCGCCATCCGGACGAACGGGTGGAAACCCTGTCATTCATGTGGAAGAAGGAAGGGATTCACCTGACGCTGTATGATCGCGATGATTTGCGCGGCGGAGGCGGCCGCCGCCAAACCGAGCGGGCGGATGTGTCGGCCGTCCGTGCGCTGCTGGAAAACAAAGAACAATGAAGAACATTTTCGCCGTGCTCGCCTTTGCCGTTCTGTTTGCCGGCATCGGCGCTTATTTTGGCAACAAACGCACCGAACCGGCGGCACCCGCCGCCACTGCGGTGGGTGCGCTGATGCAATTGTCCCTGCCGGATGCGGAAGGCAAACCGCACAAGATGTCGGAATGGCAAGGAAAAACCGTGTTGCTGAATTTCTGGGCTACCTGGTGCCCGCCCTGCGTGTCGGAGATGCCGGAACTGGTGCAGCTGCAAAAGGACTTGGCCGCCAAAAACCTGCAAGTCCTTGGCATTGGCATTGATTCACCGAGCAACATCCGCGATTTCAGCAACAAGCACCAGATCAGCTATCCGCTGCTGGTGGGCGGAATGGAAGGCACGGGAGTGTCCAAACAGTTCGGCAACGACGCCGGCGGCCTGCCATTCACGGTACTGATTACACCCGACGGGAAGGTGCAGAAGACTTATATGGGGCGACTGGACATGCAGAAAGTCCGTGCCGATTTGGCTCCGTTGCTGCCCCGCTAAGCGTTTCCACTTGCCATTGATCTGCATTTTGCAGCAAAATGCCCCCTTCTTCGTCAAAACGCGGCCCATTCGATGGCAAAAAAACTGCTCCTGCTGAACGGCCCGAACCTGAACCTGCTCGGGACACGCGAGCCCGAGATCTACGGATCGACGACGCTCGCCGATGTCGAACGGGCAGCCGTGCATCAGGCGCAGGCCGCAGGGGCGTCGCTGGCGCATTTCCAGAGCAATCATGAAGGTCAGCTGATCGATTGCATTCATGCGGCGCGTGGCGAGGGCGTGGACGCCATCGTGATCAATCCGGGCGGGCTCACCCACACCAGCGTGGCCTTGCGCGATGCGCTGGCCGGGGTCGCGATTCCGTTCATTGAAGTGCATATTTCCAATATTCACCGGCGCGAGGCTTTTCGCCATCACTCGTACCTGTCGGAAATCGCCATCGGCGTCATCTGCGGGCTCGGCGTCGATGGCTATCGCCATGCGATCGACTTCGCGCTGAACAGGATTTAGGCAACACCCGACATCCTCCGGCGCTTGCCCTGCCCCCATGAAGCGGGCGGGCGAGAAAGGCGCCGGCATTTATCAACTTTGCAGGCAGACCTCCCATGGATCTAAGAAAACTCAAGACACTGATCGACCTCGTGGCTGAATCCGACATTTCGGAGCTGGAAGTCACCGAAGGCGAAAGCAAGGTCCGCATCGTGAAGAACGGCGCCCCGGCCCAGCAGAGCCAGGTCGTGATGATGCCGTCGCCGGCTCCGCAGGCAATGGCCGCAGCACCGGCTGCCGCGCCCGTGGCAGCACAGGCCGCGGCGCCGGCTGCCGAGGCGGCACCGGAGGGGCACGTCGTCAAATCGCCGATGGTCGGCACGTTCTATCGCTCGTCCGCGCCGGGCTCTGCGCCTTTCGTCGACATCGGATCGACCGTGAAGGAAGGCGACACCCTGTGCATCATCGAGGCGATGAAGCTGCTCAATGAAATCGATGCCGATGCCAGCGGCACGATCAAGCAGATTCTCGTCGAGAATGGCCAGCCGGTCGAATACGGCCAGCCGCTGTTCATCATCGGTTAAATCCGGATCGCGCCTGCAACAGGCGGCTTGAGCCGCCGCAGGCGCCCCCTATCGGCGTCCCGCAAAATGTTTGAAAAAATCCTCATTGCCAACCGTGGTGAAATCGCGCTGCGCATCCAGCGCGCGTGCCGCGAGATGGGCATCAAGACGGTGGTTGTCCACTCCGAAGCCGACCGCGAAGCGAAATACGTGAAGCTGGCCGACGAATCGGTCTGTATCGGCCCCGCGCCGTCCGCGCAAAGTTACCTGTCGATGCCGGCCATCATCAGCGCCGCCGAAGTCACCGACGCGGAAGCGATCCACCCGGGCTATGGCTTCCTGTCCGAAAACGCCGACTTCGCCGAGCGCGTCGAGCAGTCCGGCTTCGTGTTCATCGGCCCGCGCTCCGATTCGATCCGCTTGATGGGCGACAAAGTGTCAGCCAAGCAGGCGATGATCAAAGCTGGCGTGCCCTGCGTGCCCGGCCCGGACGGTGCGCTGCCGGACGACCCCAAGATGATCGTGCCACCCGCACGCCGCATCGGCTATCCGGTGATCATCAAGGCCGCTGGCGGCGGCGGCGGAC
>JACCDX010398261.1_pt1 | contig 14982 bp, 24 predicted proteins | sample 7449681 | NCBI WGS metagenome assembly JACCDX01 (sample SAMN15323450, study PRJNA562643) | freshwater metagenome | isolation source: river surface water | place: USA:Blue River Watershed | collected 2017-08-18
CCAGTTGAACTAGTAACCAGTCACGATTTGTTTTGGTATCTAAACTTTAATATGAAATGGCAAGCTGTTAATTTTAGAATAGTAAGTCATTGCTCTAACCAAGACGTAGGCAACAAATTAATCAATCAGATTGTACATTTCTTTAACACAGAAGATTTTCAACATTGGAGTTTAACAGAAGGTCATTACTTCAGTGGTTCTAAGTGGGGAGATTATAAGCTGTGCATGAAGGAACCTATTTTCAAAGTTACCAAAGATTCAGAGTACTTTAAATACAAAACAAAACACCCTAGCTTGCCAGGATTATTAAGGTATAAAGATACATTTGATTTCATTTACAAAGATGAAAACAAATATGTTTTTACCAAGGAAATGCTATAATGTTCTTAGGACATAAAAACGATATACACGCCAATGAATGGATAGTTTATCCATATCTTAAAGACTGGGCACTGTCTAATGTAGACGGTCAGTTTCGTTTGGTATCAAATGTATGTCCTCATCAAGGTAGTTACTTTAACGGAGAACGCGGCCGCAATTCTAGGTCATGTTCTTATCACGGATGGAGTTTTAAGATAGACGGTACTCCTATCGGCTCGGGCACTACTGCTCATGTTTGTCAAAATACTAAAAATCTTGAACAAAGAACAGTGTTTGAATGGAACGGATTTTTGTTTTCTAGCGAACATGACTTACCAGCTGTTCATTCGTCAACCGATAACCTAGAGTTAGTGGAAAAAAGAACAATTAATTTAGATTGTAATCCTATACACGTTATGGATTTATTTTTAGATGTAAATCACATACCTATTTTACACAAGGGAGTATATGATCAAATCAACACACCTTCTGTGAATAAAATTAATTGGGTACTAGGCAAGAATACAGCAACACAATTAGTGCCTGTTGAACATCAAGAAACAGAATTCTATAAGACACTGTTAGACGCAGACAAGTCTAGTGACTATGGTGCCGGCTGGTTTGCAGTCTATCCCAACACTATGATTGAATGGCAACCAGGTGCATGGTTCGTTACTGTAGTTCACAGTCATAAAGATGAAACTTTAGTAGAAGTTTTCAAATACAGAGATACTCGTTACAGCGAAAAGAATTGGAACATAAATGAGGATGTTTGGGAAACAGCGTTTGCTCAAGATTGTAAACAAGCATCGCGTATGAAAAAAGATTATGTTTCAGCAGAAAATTTAGAACCAGAGAAATTGCATTTTAGATTATGGATTCGTTGACTAATTTCTATAATCCGCAATATAACGAGCAAACGCCAATAGCACAGTTGCCTGGCTTTGGAAAAGATGCTTGGATAAAATATAGATTGAATAGATCTTATACTAATCCCTGGCCTGTCTCAGAGCTTGACGTATATCTTTGTCCTACTTCGCCATCGCAAATAGTTCCATTTAACCAGGCTGCAAAAAATGTTGCCTTAGACATTGCAGCTAACTACAGCAATTTGTTTGTGGCTATGAGCGGTGGTATTGACAGCGAATTTGTAGCTAGAACATTTTTAGAACTAGGCATACCTTTTACACCTATAATTTTTAAAGTTGAAGATCTAAATGAACTAGACATATGGTGGGCGTTTAAATGGTGCCGAGAAAATTCATTAGAGCCTGTGGTAATAGAAGCCACCGGAGACGAATGGGTACAACGTCTCACAACGATTAGTAGAGACTTCTGCGGAAGGTTTGGAGCAGGCAATGGCACTATGTCATTCTTATATGACTATGTTCGCAGTGTTGATGGAAAATTAATAACAGGTGCAGGGTTTCCTGAATATTATCCAGACGAAAATCTATCCTATATGTGGACCAGATACATAGACTCAAAGATGAATAATAAGAGCGGATATCTAATACACGAACCCGATATTATTCAAGCAATCATGTATTCCGAAATGCCTTTTAATTTTTTAAGCTGGACACCTGAAATTGTATTGAGCTATGTTGCAGCTCGTGACATGACTAAGACCAGCGCAGAAAATAAATCTATAATTATGAATTGCCATCCTCGCCCTAAGAATATAGGAGTAGGAGATTTGTTTTTTAGAACTCATCCTGTTTTAAAAAATTGGATTTTAATTAGAAGAAAAATTGGAACAGCAGAAGCAGAATACATAGGCAGCAAGGAAGATATTATTCAGATACTAACTACAGGTGTTGGCCATGACCAAAGATAATTTTACTTTAGCTGTAGTGCTGTTCGTTAGTTATTGGAATGACTCTGTGCCAGAGGTAGGGATTTATCTAGACGGAAAAAGATTAGCTGTAGAAAAACTATTTAAAAATCAAGAGATAGTTAAATTTGAATACCCAGTAGAACTAGACTACGGTTCTCACGAAATATCTATAAAATACGAAAACAAAAATAAAGAAGATATCTTCTGGCATGACGGAAAAAGGTTGCGAGAAAATTTTATTAAATTAGAGAAAGTCTTTATTGATTTTGTTGACCTAGGCAATTTAGCGAAGAAAGATAACAAGACCGTAGCATTTTTTAATCGAGACGAATTTAAAATTAAATTCACTAGTCCAATATATTACTGGATGCTGCATAATGTGGACAAAATATGAGCGAAAATTTTTACACATTTCAAAACGAATTTTCTGCATACGAAGAAGTTAGAAATCTTGTACATACAAGTACTAGATGGTCTCTGAGGCATCCCAAGTCGCAGGTAATAGGAATAGCTGTTCCTATAGAAATGATGCTAAAAGATTTATCCTTTGCATCTTTGTACAATAATTATAAATCCTTTATGGGCCAGCCTGTGGTGTTCAGATGGGATCCTTATACGCAGTACGATTGGCACATAGACGGAACTCGAGGTTGCGCTCTCAATTTATTAATAGATATGGTCCCGTCTCATACATTGTTCAAAACTGGATCTAAAGGAGTTAAGGGCGTTGACTACATTTACGAATATGAACTAGCACCCTACTACCCAAAAAAATTTAATTTGTTAGATGTAAAAAAAGAACATTCTGTAATTAATTTTGAGTGTACAAGATATGTTATTTCTGCAGGGATTATGAAGTCCTTTAAAGAGATAAGAGAATATTGTATCCATAATAATTTCTAACATAAATACCATTATGAAACGTCTATTTTATCCTAGAGAGTGGTTTTTTATTGCAATGCAATTGTTAGGAGCAGCAGCCTTTGTCTACGCTCTGTTTAATTCTGCTGGCGCAGAGTATTGGTTACTATCTCTGTTAGGTTATACTTTTATAACCTGCCTAGGAATAACTGTTACTTTCCATAGATTGCTAACACATAGATCTTACAAAGTATGGAAGCCAATAGAATACTTCTTTAGTTTCTTAGGAAATTTAGGATGTACGGGTAGCTCAGTGGGATGGGTTTTCGTTCATAGAATGCATCACATATATGCAGATAAACCAGGGGATCCGCATAGCCCAGTTACACTAGGACCCGTTGGTGCTATCGTAGGTGACTACAGCAGCAGATTTAACAAGTGGGCTGTAAGAGAAATTATTAACGATCCTATTCACAGATTTATGCACGAGTGGTATATAGCAATGGTTTTAATTGTTGCCGCTATAGCATATGCTGTTAGTTTTGAAACACTAATATATTTCTTTTTAATTCCAATATTCTTTAATACTATTGCTTCAAGATTCAGCAACTGGATCGACCATGACCCTAGATTTGGCGTTAGGGAAAATAGAAAACACAATGACCAAAGTCACAACGTTTGGTGGTGGGCATATCTAACATTCGGAGAAGGATGGCATAACAATCACCACTTACATCCTGGCGACTATCGCATCGGACGTAAGTGGTATCAGTTTGATCCTGGTAGATATGTAATTGAACTTCTAATGTTTCTAGGCCTTGCTAAGCCTAGAAACTAATTAGAATAGTGTTTGCCAAGTTGTACCGTCGTACATCTTACCCTTACTTAAGGTAGTATCGAAGTACATCATACCAGCTTGTGGTGTACCTACCGCTGTGTTTGCAGCAGCATCGTTGGCATAGTTTGGCACTCTAGGAGCAACGTTAAATGTTGCTTTGAATGCATCAATAGAAACTCTAGTAGCCAATGCGCCTGAGTTATTTGCAATAACAAAGTCTAACTGTCCTGGAACAACACCTGTGCTTACCGGAGCACTACTTACAAGACCTTGAATGGAACAAGCAGTTATGTGTGTGCTACCGTCGTATCCACCCCAGTTGATGTCATAAATTCTATCGCTGGATTGGATGGTGCTTGGAACGCTAAATGTTCCTCTACCACGTCTAAATGCTAGGTTGTTAGCATTGGCCGCAGTTGCATGGTAGTTGCTAAGAATAACCATGTCGGTATTCACAGCATTGTTTGGAATTGTAATACCGCCTAGTGATGTAATTCTACCGTTTGAATCAATGGTCATTCTTGTTGTTAGAGAACCCAATGAATCAGCAGTAGCAAATACTAGTCGTCCAGGAACAACACCTGTGCTTACTGTAGTATCAACTTGGAAGCTAATAGAAGCAGCAGCATTATAAGATGTGCCGTCGTGTCCTGAACCTACAAGGTTAAGCAAGTTATCGCCTGTGGTAACTGTTAATGGGGTAGAATATGTACCTCTAGATCTTAAACTTCTGAAGTTGCTGTTGCCGGTTACTGTGTTGTCATTGATCCAAACGTCACCGCCACCAAACATACCCAATCTACCTGTAGAATCAATAACTACTCGTGTAGTTAAGTTTCCTACGTTGTCAGATGTGGCAAATAAAATCTTTCCTGGAACAACACCAGAGCTAATAACTCCGTCTGTTTGGAACAGCATAGATGCAGAACTTGAATATGTAGATCCATCGTAGCCTGAACCGTATAGGCCAAATGTTGTATCGCCGTTTAATAGTACTGTTGGTGCAGCACTAGTGCCTCTAGATCTAATGCTACGGAAGTTTACGTTACCTAATGCTGTGTCATCATGGACACCCATTTCAACACCGTACAGAGCCGTTAATCTTCCTGAGTTGGTAATACTAACTCTAGTAGCTAGCTCGCCTGCGGTATCCATTGTAGCAAATAAAATTCTTCCTGGAACTGTGGATCCAGAAACTGCGCCATCTACAATACTTTTTATAGAAGCAGAAGTTTGGAAAGCTCCGCCGCTGTAACCCTGCATAATAATATTGCCTAACTGATCTCCGTTAACTACCGCAGTTGGAGATGCAAATGTGCCTCGGGCTTTAGCAAAAGATACGTTTGTAGAACCATTGTGTGCGCCAACGGTTTCAAAAATTGCAGAAGTTTCTCCAGATACATCAGAAATAACATTCAATGTATTTGTAAAATAAGCATCGCCTTCTACAGTAACATCTGAGTTAAATACCGCAGCAGGAGTTACACTTATAGCAGAACTGTCCGCACTGTCAATTAAATTTGTAAAAATTGGCCCAAATACTCCGCCTGTTGCTGTAATAGTTTCGGCTGTAGCATTTAACATTATTGTGCTGTCGTCGGCAGCAATATTAATTTTGTATGTAGAACCTTCAATAACACCAGCACCAGCACCAGAACTAATCAATGCTCCTCCAACTGTAGAACCAACAGGTAAATCAATTGCCGATCCTGTACTGCTTATTGTGGCTCCTGTTAGTGTTAAACTGCCGGTAATTGAAATATTACCTGTTCCGGTAATATCAAAATTGTTTAGATTTAAGTTGCCGGTCATATTACCTGCAACATCTCCCGCAGCTACAACGCCACCGGCTGTGCCAATGAGGTTACCAACATAAATTTTGTTGGTTTGGGTGTCATAAATTAGTTCACCTGGCAATGGTGTAATTGCTAATCTTTCAGCTGTATTGCCTCTGCGAATCTGTAAGGGCATGTTTAAACTCCTGGAATTTTCCTATCTTACGTATTTATGCCTTTGGATAAGTTTATTCCAGTCAAAAAAATAGGGCTCCTAAGAGCCCTATAAACTGCTATTATTTTGCATTTAGCAGGTCTTGAGTGTCACGAACTACTCCTTCAAGATACTCAATTCTTACAGCGGCTTCTTCTAAAAGGTCCGCTATTCTGTCCGGTGCACCTTCTTCTACGCTTTTACGACCAGGAATTTGACGTCTAATTTCTGCTCTTTTGCGTAGACGAAACACCAAACTCTGCTCCTTTACGGGCAGGTGGCTTTCGTCTTTCATATTACCTCCAATTGCTTTCTAACCCAAGCTAGGCGAGCTTGCTCGTCCATAGCTGTATATTCAACAATGTTAGCACGAATAGCATCCACAAGTGGATAGTATTCTTCGTCAAGATTATGCTTGATGTCCTTGTTCAAATCTACTAACTTGTCTGTGCGTGGATTGCGAGCAACCCACTTTGAAGTCAAGTAGTACGGTGACTTGATTTTAGCACTTACACCATCTTCTGTGTAGAATACATAACCTTCGTGCTTACATTCCTTAGCCATTTGTACAAGACGTACCATGTTAGTAGTAACTGATTCGGCATAATAGCAATTAAGCATATCTGCTAAATCTTTTAAAACAAACGGGTCATGTCCAATCTTGCTGTTCCATTCGTTTTCACGATAGCCCAACAAATACATACCGGCCTTTTCTGGAACGATGTGCGGATCTTCTGGATGCACACATTCAAACATAAAAGTCATTCCTAGATTGTCTGCGGTACCCAAGATCATTTGCCAGTCAGTTAAAGGAGCATGTGTTGCCATCATTTCCTTTGCGTAACCAACAAAGTCACTATCAGTAGAACCAGTAGTTGAAACTAACAGTTCGCCATTGTGTACAGTCATAGCAACCATAAAGCCGTTGACTTTACGGAAAGCAGTAACCTTAGTATCGTCAGCCAGCACAGGTGCTTCCTTTTCGATACCATAGTTATAGATCTTAGTAAATGGATACGACACTAGGTTAAAGTCAGCATCTACGATAGACCCGCGGCACTCAGCAATATACTCGTTCCACAAGTTGTCGTAGAATACTTTCTTCTTGTACTTTAGAACGAAGATGCCGTTGCCAGCGGACTTCATATTTACAAGTCCGCTTTCTGCAACATACTTCTTCAATTCATCTTTAAACATTACGTTCTCCAAACTTCATCAAATTCGCCTTCTACAGGCACTTCAAAATTATTAATCATAGACTCCATAACTGACCAAGGAATATTCTTCCCAGGCCGATCAGCAAGCCTACGCTTTAATTCTTCTGTTTCTGGCACATCGAATACCACAGCAACCTTACGATAGCCAGGAACTTGTGCTAACTTAGACTTACGACTCTTTTTAGAAGTGTTAGTCTGATCCCAAATAATGTCTTGGCCTGCTTCAACAGCAGCCTTAACATCTTCATTCATTATCCTAGTAGCTTCTTTGATGTAATCGCTAAAGACGTCATTGTAAGTTTTACCTTGACGCCCAGCTTCCAACTCAATCAATTTGTCTGTGGATACCAGCGCACAATTTCCGGCCCAATTTTGGTTATTGATCCAGGTAGATTTTCCACTACCTGGAACTCCAATCATCATGTATACTGTTGGCATTTTATTCACCTACGTTCTTTCTAGCGATGGCCATTAATGTAGCATCGCCCTTGGTCATAACTTCTAACAATAATCTCTTTTCTTCTAAGTAGGTCTTGGCAAACTTTTCATCGTGAGCCATAATGCTACGAGTGTTAGAGATTAAGTCAGCTAACTTAACTGTCTGTGCTTCAGCCGGTGCTGCCGCAGAGTGTGCTCTGTCAACTGCCTTACGAGCAGCTCTGTTGCCGTGATCCGGACGACTGACATCAGTCAACCACCCAACCAACGTAGCAACTTCGTCGCCAAACTCTGCACGAACAGTTTCTAAGGTAACACCAGTGTCTTCAACAACATCATGTAACCAGGCTGCTGCCAACATCGCTTCAGTGTGCGGAACACTTCTAACGATGCTGACAACTTCTGCCGGATGAACGATGTAGGGTTCGCCGGTGTACTTGCGAAGTTGAGCCACAGCCGCATGTGCCGCAGTGGCAAAAACTCTAGCTCTTTCTACAACGTCCATAATTTACTCCTTAATGATGTCCTTTGATCTCACCAGTCATTGCGTCAGCAATGGCTCGTTCCATAGTAACTGCAATCATGCCTGTTGCGTCCATACCCATGTCACGACAGCGATACTTTTCCATTCCACTAACGCCACCATGTAAGTGACCGTGAAAGTGAACAGCGCCTCTGTGCATTTGATCCCACTCTGCAATAGGGTAGTGGAACATCACAACACGAGTCTTTTCGTAGGTGATGCAAAGGTACGGATGTACTTCTGCAAAACAACTACGAAACACAGGATCGTTCAACAGTTTACGATCGTGGTTACCTTCAACTAAAATCTTTGTACCATTCAAACGCCTCATAATCTTAACAGCCTTGTCTGCTGGCAAGAATGCTACGTCGCCCAAAATGTAAACTGTATCTTCCGGAGCAATAGTAGCGTTCCATTCACGCACCATTTGCTCATTCATATAGTCTACATCGTTATTAAATCTCGCTCTCGACTGTGGACAGAACTTCATTATGTTTGTGTGTCCAAAGTGAAGATCACTTGTTATCCAAGTAGTCATGTCTTTTTCCTTACTATGTGTATATTATACTATCAAAAGAAAACCCTGTCAACCAAAATTGACAGGGTTTAGGTGTTGTATTTTTACAACGACAATAGGGCCATAGTAGCAGTAGATTCGTTCCTTACACCAATGTAATACGGCCTTCTAGTGTAACCGTTACTCTTACATGAGGGTTTGCCCCAAAAAGTGTTGTCCCAACGGAATCCTTCTAACTTCTTTACAGCCTTTTCAATCTTGTTAGAATCTTCAGTCCAACGATCTACCAGAAAGGCATAGGTATAGCCCTTGTGGTACAGATTGTGCCTTCTGTCCAATTTTATTAATTTCATAATGCCCTCCTTTCATTCTATTGCTCTCCTAAAGATAAGCTCTTGTTTTGAAAATGCTTCTATTTCCCAAGGTTTATTCAAATACTTGGTTCTTCGATTAACAGCACGACCGTTCCAATATGTCACACCGTTTATGGTTCGAAGAACGCCTTTGGCCATTTGCTTAACATGAACCATTTCATGGGCTAAGGTAACACCTAACCGTTCAAATGGCCCAGGCCTCAGAATTACCACAATACTGTTGATGTACTCTAAGTGTGCAGTCATGCCGTCGTTACCGTCATCTATGTCGGATTTACTTACTCTGACTAAGAGAACTTTACGACTGCGACTTAGACCAAGTTGTTTAATCATTGAAGGCAAAATGTTCTCAATGAACTTCTTAGTCCGTTTACTTCTAGCTTCAACAAGATATTCCATATTATCTGCTCAAGTATTCAACTACACGCTGTTTTTGGTACTGCTGAAAATACTCGCCGTGATTGATCCAATCTTGGAACAGTTCAGGACTACCATAACTACCTCTGGGGGCTTTGTGCATAATATATTCTACAATCTGTCCTAGCGATCCTTTGTTCCAGTGATCAGCACGAATAATAGCATTATACACATCGCCACATAGCAGATAACCTAAAAAGCTGCCCGGACTGTAACCGTGGTTCCAATATCTATCTAAAGTTTCGATAGTATGGTCAGGAACATTGTGTTGAACATCATCCATTAAATATCTCCTTCACGCTTCCTACGCTCTCGGCGCTCATAAGCCAAAGTAAAAACCTTTTCGTTGTCGTTGTCCCAATCTACATTTTTAGGAAGAATGATCCCACTCTCGGTTGTGTAACCGTTAATAGTGTGGGGCTCATTCTCGTCGTAGGTCCATCCCAACTTTCGCATCATCTTGTGCTTGACTAGCAGGTTAGGGCTACGAAAGACTTCGGTGTCATCGAAGCCCATCATAACACCCACTTCGCAGACAGCACCACTACGGCACACACCTGCTACACAATGAACCACAACATCCATACGCTTGCCAAGAGCATGTTGTAGCAATTCAACCAAGCGATCAGCTTGTTCTTGTGTAACGGCAAATTCGCCCATGTCAGTCATGGTGCCATCGCCGTTATTAGTCATGCCGTCTTCTTCAATGTCAAGAAACTCAAACTGATGAATTTCTTTAAACTTTTGTGCAGGTGTAGGAAACTCCATAGCAGGATCAACAATTTGAATCAGCATGGAATTTTCTTTTACTGCAACGTGATGCCCTTTCTTAACATCACTTAACGAAACGTTCTGTATCCAAGGCATATTGTTCTCCTTTCTCGTAGTTCCATCCCTTACCGCCCAACGCTTCAAGGACTTCAAATTTTTTTGCTTCTTCGACGCACTCACGTAGTTGTCCAATGCTGCCTACAACTGCGCCACATTCGCAACGATAACTAATACCGCTGTTTACGTCAAAGTATGCAGTACCACCGCAAGGCAAGTGAATAGTGTCATTGAGATGTTGCATGTCAAATATTCTTAATGTAGTCCATCATTCGTTTAGCAGTAATCACTTCGTGTATACCTTTAACGGCTTTGACCTGTACTTCGTATTCAACGATCTCCCAGTCAGCAATTTCCCGACGGCTATGCTCGTGGTAGCTGTTAATCTTAGTAGTAATCAGTGTACGAAGTTTGCCCAGAGTATCGTAGACCTTGCCGCTAGTATTCCAACTACCGCTAGAAGTACGAAACAATTCTGGATTTTTCTTTGAACGAATTTTGTAATATGTAAGACTCATTTTGACCTCACACAGCGATAACGTTCTGGTTTAAGTGCAAGCTGACTAGCAGCTTCTTCACACATCTGTCTAGCAGTTTTCTGATTGAAGCGACCTTCTTCCATGTGAAACTCGCCTAGACTACGCCAATCGTACTTGACTACTGTAGGTGAACCTTTAGCATCACCTACACCGACCACAGTCCAAATCATTAGGATAACGATGTATTCCATTACTTTGCCGCATTTCTTAGATAGTACATTGTAACTTCTTCGCCTTCGACTTTTACCAGTTGTTCGGGCGCCTGTAACATTTCGCAATACTTGCTTTCGCCGTATTTGATTCGAACCTTTTGCGGAGTAAATTTAATTACTTTGGCAAGGTTGTAACCTCGATAGCTTTGTTTTTGAAAAATAACGTAGTCGCCTAACTGCAACTCACGACCAAGAAAATCTCTCATTACATTACCGCAACTAAGAAGATAAAAAATGCTGCCACAGGATGGCCAAACAACAACGCCATCATAGCAAGGATGGTGCCAAAAAATGCTTTGTCACTGTCCATGTTACAGCCTGTAAATTACACGACCTTTGGTCAAGTCATAACTACTAACTTCAACTTTAACACGGTCACCAAGAATAATTTTAATCTTGTGTTGTTTAAGTTTACCTCCAGTGTAGCATGTCATGACAGCGTTCATGTTGTCAATTTTAACTCTGAACATACTACCAGGAAGAACTTCTTCAACTGTGCCTGTGAGTTCGATTAGATCGTCTTTGGCCATAAAAGATCTATGTTGCCTTTCATTATTTGAGAGCATTTAGCTCTTTTTTCTGTTAAATGATCTTGAACAATGTCGTCTTGGAATCTGTATGTACGGATTTTGTCTCCTCGCATACCAGTACCAACTTGTGCTTTTCTATTGTTCGCTATGTTATTATTATACTGTCTTTTTGCTTCTGTGTCAATACGTTGTTGCAATTCTGCCATAGCAGATTCCAAACTATTTTGGCGACTACGGCATTCCGATTTGACTACTGTACCTGTAGGAAGGTGTGTGATGCGGCAGCTATTTTGGTGCTTGTTCCGATATTGTCCACCAGCACCTGTACCGCTATACCATTCGATTTTTAAATCTCGATCAGCGATAGATACAGATCCAATTTCTGTACTGCGGTCTATGACGGCAACAGTAACAGTACTGGTATGAACTCGGCCCTTCCTTTCGGTCGGAGGCACCCGCTGGATTCTATGACCACCGGGCTCATTGTCTAAGCCGGATAGATCTGCACCCTCTACAAGTAATGAACACTCGCCAGGACGTACATCTATCAGGCGGGTAGTTCAACCCTTTTTGGTTCCTAATTTTTGGTAAGCGCCAATAAGGTCACTTACAAACAGCTTACTATCTTCACCGCCTTCTGCGGCACGAATTTCAATTACACGTTTCATGGTCTTCTCCGTTTATACCAACTGTATTGATCACCGTTTGGTAATCGTCCGTTGTCGACTGAATCAGCGCCAAAGACGCCTACTATTTCCATACCGCCACCATTTATAGTAACCAGTATGCCTAATTCTTTTGCGAAAGCTAGAGCTTCCGATAGATCTTTTAGTTCTTCCACACAGCCTCTACCCGCTGTGTCTTTCCAATTTACTTTATACATTACATTATTATATATCCATTTTCTGTCTGTGTCAAGTGGCGGAAGGAGGAGGAATCGAACCTCAACCCTTATAGAGTCCAACTGTTTTCGAGGCAGTGTCTAGTCCAACTAGATTCACCTTCCGTTATTTGGCAGTGAGAAAGGGATTCGAACCCTTGTGCCCGTAAACGAACGCACTCCTTTCCAGGGAGGCCGATTAGACCAACTCTCGCATCTCACTATGGTGCTCCAGCCAAGAATTGAACTTGAAATTCATTCTTACCAAGAATGTGTTATACCATTTAACTACAGGAGCATATTGGCCCGGCTAGCAGGAATCGAACCCACATTCACTCTTTAGAAGAGAGTTGTATTCTCCATTATACGATAGCCAGAAAAGAAAAACCCTTGTATAAGTTTATAACTTAAAACAAGGGCCGTGTTATATGGAGCGGGCAAAGAGACTCGAACTCTCGACATCTTCCTTGGCAAGGAAGTGCTCTACCAACTGAGCTATACCCGCATTAAAAATATTCTACATCAGCAGCTAATATAAATCTGTAGCTGTTGCTTTGTACTATACCTGGTCTGTGCCATTGACTGCTAGGATAAATTAACCAGCTATATTCTGTAGGACGAACAAAGTACTTATCATCGCTTTCAGGACCTCCAGGAGCCATTTCGGTTCCGCAGTAGTCTCGGTCCTTAACATCAACAGGAATATGAAGATAAAAAATTCCACTGAGCATCTTTGAATTATGATGCTGAGGATGCCAATGATGATGCCATAGTTTATCGCGGTCTTCGGCACCCTCAAGATTAGTCATAAAACTCCAAGCCATCATGTTAGCAACTTTAACTTCTCGTCCTAAGTACATAAACACACTAAACAAAAAGCTCATACGATATTTTAACCATACAGCTTCTTGTCTACCAACGATGTTTTCTTTAGTCTGGTACTTAGGACTATTTGTAAAATAATTCCCATCAGCGATAATGTTTTTTATAATGCCTATGGCTTCTTTATTATCTGCTTGACTGATCGTAGAACTAAAGTCAAACTTTCTAAAGGTCTCGTTTTGATCTATTACCTTCATTCTAAGTAGTTGTTATAATGTGCTTTTAAACTTAACGGAATTGAAGTATTGTTAATACTAGCATACCAATCGGTATACTCTATAAATCTGTTTAATCTTTGTTTATCTACAATTCCGTTTGCCTGCTGGCGACCAAGGCCTGCTAGCCAACGTTTATAATATCTCCACTGAGGAATGTCTGGAGTATTTGTCCAAGGTTCTAAGAACTTGTTCAATCTGTTTCCTAAATTTGCAACAGCGATAATCTCGGGTCTGTTAGCAAGATTTGGAATTGGTCTAACTTTATCTCTATAACTCTTCTCTGCAAAGTATTCACAGATTTCGTGTTGTACAGGCAAGTTCAACAGACTTGTGGTAATATGTACCTGATCTGTAAATCCTTCCTCAACCATCATATCTAAATGCTTGTCTAGATTATCCCACTTGGTAGGATGCCTAATATATTCAGCATTTTCTCCAACAGCGTCAATTGAAAATTTTAAATCTACTTTCCAACCTTTAGCTTTGGCCTTGTGTAAGTTTGCTAAAAACTTTTCACTTAGTTTATCGTTATCCGGCCAAACACCGTTAGTGTATATTCTAAGAGCGATAGGATTATCTTTTCTTGAGGAGATATCCATTTCGCAGAGCTGATCAATTAACTGTATAAAATTGGGGTCAATACTAGGTTCGCCGCCATATAAGTTTAAGTGATCTAAATAGGAAATATTTTCTTCAATGATCTTTGGAATTCGTTTCCAAGCCTCAATATTAGGCTGTGTATTTTCCAAAGGCTTTAACCATGCAAATGGCAACTTTTCTTGTTGCTTTAATAACGTTGACCACTGTGTGCTGCTAATTGGTCCACAGCTGGCGCATCTTAAATTGCACAGACTTCCGTAGATAAGATCTATATATTCTAGACCTTTATATGTTGTTAGCAATTCTCTTTTTGTAGCACCAGTAATTGTTGTTCTATAACTGGCTCCGTTTAGAGCTTCTTCTCTCCAACAGGATCTGCATTCGTTTGGTTTACCACCGTCTAAAAATTCTTGTCTAACTTTTATCAGTGTTTTGTTATTTTCGTTGTAAGTTTCATGGAAGTTCATTTGCCAATCTGTTTTACAACAGAATCGCCAAATGTTTTGATCTAGATTAACTACTAGCCAAGTCCACGGTAATTTGCAGCTATGATCCATTTATTATATTGTTTGGAGCGGGGTAAGAGAATCGAACTCTCCGCATCAGCTTGGAAGGCTGAGGTATTACCACTATACGAACCCCGCATGTGTTTATTTAACTTCTGCCCCGCCACCAGGAATCGAACCTGGATTTATTCTTTAGGAGAGAATCGTTCTATCCATTGAACTACAGCGAGAAAGAATTTATTAGTAGTACATTGAAGTTTTGGTTTAAGACGTTGCTGTTGGCCGCCCAGGCATTACAGCGCCTGCTTCTATAGACCAGCCTAACATGGAATCCGTTACCCCTCAATCTGATCACCCTGTAAAAGGCTCTGGATCATTTTAGAGTCAACAATGCACCTATGATGCACCAACCTTGC
>JACCDX011115604.1_pt1 | contig 14982 bp, 12 predicted proteins | sample 7449681 | NCBI WGS metagenome assembly JACCDX01 (sample SAMN15323450, study PRJNA562643) | freshwater metagenome | isolation source: river surface water | place: USA:Blue River Watershed | collected 2017-08-18
CAAATTGCAGATAAATTCAACGAAATGCAATTGGGAATGATTGCTGCCAATCGAGTTTTTGACATTTTGGACACCCAAGATCAAATTCAAGATACAGGAACGATTGAAGCGCCTATTTTTGATGGAACGATTGAATTTAAAGACGTTCATTTTGGCTACATTCCAAACGAAGAAGTGATTAAAGGAATTGATTTAGAAGTCAAAGCAGGTCAAACTATCGCCATTGTAGGTTCTACGGGAGCAGGAAAATCGACCATTATCAATTTATTGAATCGTTTTTACGAAATCAACAGTGGAACAATTTGTATAGACCACCATAACATCGAAAATTATACTTTGGATTCCCTGCGCAAGCAAATTGCAGTAGTTTTACAAGACGTTTTCTTGTTTGCAGATACCATTTATAATAACATTACGCTAAACAATCCGACGATTTCTCGCGAAGGAGTTTTGGCTGCAGCCAAAAAAATTGGCGTACACGATTTCATCATGAGCTTACCTGACAATTATGATTTTGATGTAAAAGAACGAGGTGTAATGCTGTCTTCTGGACAACGCCAACTCATTGCTTTTTTACGCGCTTTTGTGAGTAATCCAAGTATTTTAATTTTAGACGAAGCCACCTCTTCTATCGACACCTATTCAGAAGAATTGATACAGCGCGCTACCGAAACTATTACCGAAGGCCGAACTTCTATTGTTATTGCCCACCGATTAGCCACCATTGTGAATGCCGATAAAATTGTGGTAATGGATAAAGGGTTAATTGTGGAAGAAGGTACGCATCAAGAGCTAATTAATAGAGAAACTGGTTACTACAAAAACTTATACGATTCCCAATTTTCAGTAGCTAATTAAAACCAAATAGGGTTTACATTCTGTTGCTTTTTTTTAAATTTTGTTAGTTTTTGACTTTCTGGGTTTGAAAATTTCACAAAACAGAATAATTCCTTAAATTCGCAGCATCAATTAATATAGATAAACTTATACACATGAAATACGATATTATTGTTTTAGGAAGTGGACCTGGAGGATATGTTACTGCCATCAGAGCCTCACAATTAGGCTTTAAGGTAGCTGTAATCGAAAAAGAAAATCTAGGTGGAGTTTGCTTGAACTGGGGATGTATCCCAACGAAAGCGTTACTTAAATCAGCTCAAGTTTTTGATTATTTAAAACACGCTTCTGACTACGGATTGACTGTTTCATCATTTGATAAAGATTTCTCTGCGGTAGTAAACCGTTCAAGAGGAGTGGCTGAAGGAATGAGCAAAGGAGTGCAATTCTTGATGAAAAAAAATAAAATCGACGTTATTGATGGTTTTGGTAAAATCAAACCAGGCAAAAAAGTGGATGTAACAGATAAAGATGGTAAAGTAACAGAATACAGCGCAGACCACATCATTTTGGCTACTGGAGCACGTTCTCGCGAATTACCAAACTTACCTCAAGATGGTGTAAAAGTAATTGGATACCGCCAAGCAATGACCTTACCAAAACAACCAAAATCGATGATTATCGTAGGTTCTGGAGCGATTGGAATTGAATTTGCGCATTTTTACAACTCTATGGGAACAGAAGTGACTATTGTAGAATTCATGCCAAACATTGTTCCTGTTGAAGACGAAGACATTTCAAAACAAATGGAACGTTCTATGAAAAAAGCGGGTGTTAACATTATGACTAACGCTTCTGTAGAAAAAATTGATACTTCTGGAAAAGGAGTAAAAGCATTTGTTAAAACAGCTAAAGGAGAAGAAGTTTTAGAGGCTGATATTTTACTTTCTGCTGTAGGTATTAAAACTAATATTGAAAACATCGGTTTAGAAGAAGTAGGTATTGCTACTGATAGAGATAAAATCTTAGTTAACGCTTACAATCAAACGAATATTCCTGGTTATTATGCCATTGGAGATATTACTCCTGGGCAAGCTTTGGCTCACGTAGCTTCTGCAGAAGGAATTAACTGTGTGGAAAAAATTGCAGGATTGCACGTAGAACCAATTGATTACGGAAACGTTCCAGGTTGTACCTATGCTACTCCAGAAATTGCTTCTGTTGGTTTGACTGAAAAAGCGGCTAAAGAAAAAGGATACGAATTGAAAATTGGTAAATTTCCATTTTCAGCTTCGGGAAAAGCAAAAGCTTCAGGAGCAGCAGATGGTTTTGTGAAAGTAATTTTTGATGCCAAATACGGAGAGTGGTTAGGATGTCACATGATTGGGGCTGGTGTTACAGATATGATTGCTGAGGCAGTTGTAGCGCGTAAATTGGAAACAACAGGACACGAAATCTTAAAAGCAATTCACCCACACCCTACTATGAGTGAGGCGGTAATGGAAGCTGTAGCAGATGCATACGGGGAAGTGATTCACTTGTAATCAACACTTTTTATTTATTATAAACCCCGTTGGAATAATTTCTTCGGGGTTATTTTTTTTAATTACCTTTATTCAACACAAATAAAAAATAACATTATGCAATACAACAACATATTAGAAACTATTGGCAACACGCCTCATATCAAAGTGAATCGCCTTTTTGGTGAGAACAAAAACATTTGGATTAAACTCGAACGTGCTAATCCCGGTGCAAGTATCAAAGACAGAATCGCATTAGCCATGATTGAAGATGCTGAAGCAAAAGGATTATTGCAAAAAGACAGCACCATTATTGAAGCCACTTCTGGCAATACTGGAATTGGTTTAGCCATGGTAGCAGCCGTAAAAGGGTATCGATTAATTTTGGTAATGCCTGAATCAATGTCGGTAGAACGAAGACGCTTGATGAGTATTTACGGCGCTGAATTTGTGCTTACACCTCGTGAAAAAGGAATGAAAGGTGCTATTGAAAAAGCACAAGAATTGACTGCTGAAATTCCTCATGCTTGGTCTCCACTTCAATTTGAAAATCCTGCTAATATTGAGGTACATAAAAAAACTACCGCGCAAGAAATCATCAAGGCTTTTCCTAACGGTCTAGACTATTTGATTACAGGCGTTGGAACAGGCGGACACATAACAGGTTGTGCTGAAATTTTAAAAGCACATTTTCCTAACTTACACGTTTTTGCTGTAGAACCTGAAGCCTCACCTGTAATTAGTGGCGGTTCACCAGCTCCCCACCCTATTCAAGGTATTGGCGCTGGATTTATCCCAACTAATTTACATACTGAAGTTTTAGACGGGACTATTCAAGTGAGCAAAGACGAGGCTTTTAACTTTGCTCAAAGAGCAGCCAAAGAGGAAGGAATTTTATTAGGTATTTCATCGGGAGCCTCTTTAGCGGCTGTAGCCAAAAAAATACGTGAGATTCCAGCAGATGCAACCGTACTTACTTTTTGCTATGACACGGGAGAGCGTTACTTGAGTATTGAAGGTTTATTTGAATAAATCTAACTATTCTATATAACATAAATCCGATTGTTTAAAAACAGTCGGTTTTTTTATGCAACAAGTTTAACATTATCCTAGAATTTGCAAAACGTTATAAAATTTCCGTATCTTTCGTAGATACGAATTAACCACTAATCTATCTTATTATGAAATGGAAAGCCGCATTGAGTTTAATCATTAGCATTACCTCTTTTGCTTATTCTCAAAAAATAGATGAAGAAGCTGCTATCAAAAAATTATTAGAAAAAGAATCATCAACTTGGCGTGCCAAAGACGTAAAAGGACATACTGATTGTTGGCACATTCAGCCCTATAGTAGAATCTTAGTTTCTTTGCCTAATGGGCAAACTATAGACGTACCTCCAACAGCCATGCAAAATGAAAAACCAGAAAGTATGGGAAATGGTGGATTTGCAGTAAACTCTAATTACAAAATGAGCATCAACAAAAATAATGCTTGGGTAAGCCATGACGAACTATCCACCGATGCAGAAGGAAAACGCACTTGGTCTTATGAAATTCGACTATTAGAAAAAATCAAAGGACAATGGAAACTAGTAGGACAATCACTTCATATTTATAAAAAAGAATAAAATAGTATCCAATTTATTCCTATTTTTATACCAATTAGTGCCAATTAACTCCAAAATATAGTCATGAAAATAGCTCTTTTTTCAAACGAATTTCCACCTCATATTTATGGTGGAGCCGGTGTACACATTGATTTTTTAAGTCAAGAATTGTCCAAATTAGGCGAAGTAGAAGTGCGTTGTTTTGGAGAGCAATCGGAGAATAATGCGAATATGCACGTACAAGGCATTAGCGCTTGTTTGAACAAAATGGAAGAACCTTCCAATTCGCATATCAAAATGTTTCATAATTTGAGTCGAAATGTGGAAATGTCACAAGCTACGCCTCAGGCTGATATTATTCATTGCCACACTTGGTACACGCATTTGGCAGGCGTTTTCACTCGCGAACTATTACAAGTTCCATTGATTTTGACTACACACAGTTTGGAAACACATCGTCCTTGGAAAGTGGAACAATTAGGCAACGGTTATTTTCTGTCCCGTTGGATTGAAGATACCGCTTACAAAACTGCCGACGGTGTCATAGCGGTAAGCGAACAAATGAAACAGGATGTTATCGAAGCCTATAATGTAGCTCCCGAAAAAGTAACGGTGATTCACAACGGTATTGATCCTGAATTTTACCAACCTACATTTGACCAAAACCTTTTGTTAGAATACGGCATCAATCCTAACATTCCTTTTGTTTTATTTGTGGGACGAATAACTCGTCAAAAAGGAATTTCTCAACTCATCAATGCTGCAAAGTATTTCACTCCAAATTGCCAAGTCGTACTTTGTGCTGGAGCGCCAGACACCCCCGAAATTGCAGCTGAAACAGAAGCTTTAATCAGTGAATTACAATCGCAACGAGAAGGTGTTATCTTAATTTCAGAAATGCTACCTCGCGAAAAAATAAAAGTACTTTATAGTCATGCTCGAGTGTTTGCCTGTCCTTCTTTATACGAACCTTTTGGCATCATCAATTTAGAAGCAATGTCTTGCGAAACTCCCGTTGTTGGAAGTGCTGTTGGTGGTATTCCTGAAATCATCGTGGAAGGTAAAACAGGTCATTTAATTCCGCTAGAAAGTGTTTCGAGAACCGATTTTAATCCAGCTCGTCCTGAAGAATTCCAAAAACAATTCGCCGCAAAAATTAATGTATTGCTGGAAGATGAAACTTTAGCTATCCAAATGGGAAAAGCAGGTCGCAAAAGAGTTTTAGAAAAATTCAGCTGGGAATCTATTGCTAAAACTACTTTCAACTATTATCAGGAAGTAATCAATCGCTTTGAAAAAGAAAAAGCGTAAAAACTTACCTTTGTTTAAAATTACAATTTCATGCAACATATCATAAATCGATTCATCAGTTATGTCACTATTGACACCGAATCTGACCCTAATTCAACAACTACACCAAGTACCCAAAAACAATGGGATTTGGCCAATAAACTAGTCGAAGAACTAAAAACAATTGGACTTCAAGATGTAAGTATTGATGACAAAGCCTATATCATGGCAACACTTCCTAGTAATGTAGAACATGAAGTACCTACTATTGGATTTATTTCTCATTTCGATACTTCTCCTGATTTTTCGGGTGCCAATGTTAAACCTCAAGTGATATCGAATTACGATGGTGGAGATATTGTATTAAATGCAGATAAAAACATTGTTTTATCGCCTCAATATTTCAAAGATTTATTACAATACAAAGGACAAACCTTAATCACTACAGACGGAACTACTCTTTTAGGTGCGGATGACAAAGCGGGAATTACTGAAATTGTATCAGCTATGGAATACCTTATCGAACATCCTGAAATCAAACACGGAAAGATTCGAATTGGTTTCACCCCAGATGAAGAAATTGGCCGTGGAGCGCATCATTTTGATGTAGAAAAATTTGGCGCTGATTGGGCCTACACTATGGACGGAAGTCAAGTGGGAGAATTGGAATATGAAAATTTTAATGCAGCTGGAGCCAAAATTACGTTCAAAGGAAAAAGTGTGCATCCAGGCTACGCCAAAGGAAAAATGATTAACTCGATGCTGATTGCTAATGAATTTATCAATGCATTACCTAAAGGTGAAACTCCCGAAGAAACCAGAGGTTATGAAGGTTTTTTCCATGTACATCATCTCAACGGAAGTATTGAAGAAACCGTGGTAGAATTAATTATTCGTGATCATAATAAAAAGAAGTTTGAAAAACGCAAAGCTTTAATTACAAAAATCACACACAAAATCAATAAAAAGTTTGCCAAACAATTTGGAGAAGACATCGCCATTGCTGAAGTAAATGACCAATACTACAATATGAAAGAAAAAGTGTTACCCGTAAAACACATTGTAGATATTGCCGAAAAAGCAATGAAAGAATTAGGAATTAAACCCCTTATCAAACCCATCCGTGGCGGAACTGATGGTTCTCAACTGTCCTACAAAGGATTGCCATGCCCTAATATTTTTGCTGGGGGACATAACTTTCATGGAAAATACGAATACGTTCCTGTAGAAAGCATTCAAAAAGCAATCAATGTCATTGTTAAAATTGCCGAACTAACTGCAATTCAATAATAACCCATAAAAAAAGCTCCCAATTGGGAGCTTTTTTTATTTTCTCTTTGAGATTATTTCTTATTCAAAGCAGCACTCATTTCCATTGAAATAGCTGAACGCTCCATTTTCAATTTCCCTGACATCGTTTCTACTACCACAGTAGTTTCTGCCAATTCAGCAATTTTACCATGAAGACCACTTTTAGTAATGATTTTATCGCCTACTTTCAAGCTACTTTCAAATTCTTTCTCCGCTTTTGCTCTTTTTTGTTGTGGTCGAATCATAAAAAAGTAGATAACTACTATCATTAATCCTATCTGAATAAATATTGTTGTATTTCCCATAATTTTATTTTATTTTTTGTTACACGTATTACATCAAACCTCTTCCAGCTTTGATCATTTTTTTATTCGTTTGAAATTCTTTTACTAAGTTATCTAAAATTCCGTTGATAAAAATACTACTTTTTGGAGTAGAATATTCTTTTGCCAATTCTAAATATTCGTTCAAGGTTACTTTCACTGGAATTGATGGGAATTTCAACAATTCGCAAATTGCCATTTTAAGAATAATCGTATCAATTTCAGCAATACGATCCATGTCCCAATTAGGTGTTTTAGAATCAAATTCTTTAGCCAATTCTTTTTCGTTCAAAACCGTTTTTCTAAACAAGTCTTTAGCAAAATCTTTGTCATCAGCGTCTTTAAACAATTTTGGCACTCTAAAACTATCGTCTTCTGCTGATTTTATCGCTTTTAATTGTTTAACAATGTGCGTATTTACAACCGGAATATCGTCAATCCAAGTTAATTTATCATCTTCTAAATACTCGTATAATTTTTCGTTTGGAACAATAATTTCTGAAAAAAGATCAATCACAAATTGTTTGTCTTCTTCAAAAGTATTAACCGTATTACTCATGTATTTCGCATACAATTTACTTTCTTTCAACGAAGTTAAAAGTAAATTAATATAATCATCATGAATATTCCAATTGGTGATTTTTCTGTTTTCCAAAGCAATACTCAACGAATTATTTTCTTCCAATAATTGAAAAATAGTATTGTTAATAAATTTATTGTTGGGATTGCGTTCTTCTGGAGTAGCCAAATGTTTTTGACTAGATAAGTGTAAAAAGACCTTTTCCTTTTTTGCCATTTCAATCAAAGAAGAAAGCATAATCAGGTATAAATCTTGAATAGCATCGATGCTGTAAAATAGAAATTTTTCTTGACCTTCTAAATTATCCGAACCGTTTTGGTGCATGGCATAAATGGATTGCATAACCTTAACGCGAATGTGTCTTCTATTTACCACTTTGTAAGAACTTTTAATGAATTAGACTGCAAAAGTAGGTATTTCATCCCTTAAAATAAAATTTAAATCCCTTTTTTAAACTAAAAAAAAGTACATTGTAAATCAATAATTTAATTCATCTCACTCATTTTAACATTCAATTATTCTTTTTATTCCTGTATATTTGCGAAGCAAAAGAGCAGCGATACAATGAAAGAATTAGGTTATTTAAATAAGTACTTCGTCAAATACAAGTTTAGTTTTTTACTAGGTATTGTAATTACCATCATTGCGCAATTCTTTTCGCTATACACCCCTAAACTCATCAGTAAGTCACTCGGTGCAATTGAGGAATTCGACAAACTTTCAGATGCCAAAAAAACTTCTGCGACGGTACTATCACATTTCAATGGCGAATTAGTTACCAATATTGTATTGATAATAGGTACCACTATTATCGCGGGTTTTTTGACCTTTTTAATGCGTCAAACTTTAATTGTAATGTCGCGACATATCGAATTTGATTTAAAAAATGAAGTCTTCAGACAATACGAAAATCTCTCGCAACAGTTCTATAAACAAAACAGAACAGGAGATTTAATGAACCGAATTAGTGAGGATGTTTCCAAAGTTAGAATGTATGTGGGCCCCGCCGTGATGTACACCATCAATACCTTTATACGCTTTGCCATTGTAATTGCTTACATGTATAATGTGTCGCCACGTTTGACTTTATACACCCTATTACCCTTACCTATTCTATCGTACACGATTTTCAAACTCAGCTCTGAAATCAACAAACGAAGTACTATTTTTCAACAATACCTATCGAAAGTATCTAGTTTTTCGCAAGAGATTATCTCTGGAATCCGAGTAATTAAAGCCTATTCATTAGAAAATCAACACCAAAACAATATGATTGATTTGGCTGATGAAAGTAAAAACAAGAGTTTGGATTTAGCTCGAGTACAATCCCTATTTGGTCCATTAATGATGGCGTTGATTGGAATTAGCAACTTAGTGGTAATCTATTTTGGAGGACTGATGTACATGGAAGGCACTATCAAAAGCATTGGTACCATTGCCGAATTCATCTTGTATGTTAACATGTTGACTTGGCCGGTAGCCTCTTTAGGATGGGTTTCGTCTATGGTACAAGAAGCCGAAGCTTCTCAAAAACGTTTGAACGAGTTCTTGAAAATTGAACCTGAAATCAAAAACGCTAACCCAAATCATTCGACTATCGAAGGAAGTATTACTTTCAACAACGTAAGTTACACCTACGAGGATACTAATATCAAGGCTATTCAAAACATTTCGTTTTCAGTAAAGAAAGGACAAACGTTGGCTATTTTAGGTAAAACAGGCGCTGGAAAATCGACTATTCTTTCTTTAATTTCTAGATTGCACGATGTAACTGAAGGTCAAATCAAGATGGACGAAACAGAAATTAGTCAGCTCAATTTATACGATTTAAGAAACAGTATCGGAATTGTTCCTCAAGATGCTTTCTTATTTTCAGACAGTATCAAGAACAACATCAAGTTTGGTAAAGAAGATACCTCTGATTCTGAAATTGAATCAGCAGCAAAAAGCGCGGTAGTTCATGATAACATAATAGGTTTCAATAACAAATACGATACTATTCTAGGTGAAAGAGGAATAACGCTTTCTGGTGGTCAAAAACAACGCGTATCGATTGCAAGAGCTATTATAAAAAATCCTCCTATTCTACTTTTTGACGATTGCTTGTCTGCTGTCGATACCGAAACCGAAGAAGCAATTTTAAACAACTTGTACGAAATTTGTAAGGACAAAACGACAATTATTGTCAGCCATAGAGTTTCTTCTGCTAAAAATGCTGACCAAATTATCATTATTGATGAGGGTAAAATCATCCAACAAGGTTCTCATAATCAATTAATAAATGAAGAAGGCTACTATGCCGACTTGTATTTGAAACAACTTTCAGAAAAAGAATTGCTATAATTTTTTGTTTTATCAATTTATTTTTATCATTTTTGGGTACCATTAAACCACTAAAATGACGAAAGGATTATGAGAGAAAATGACTTATTAGAAAAAGAAGAAATATTTTCTAAAGTTTTAAGAGCAGGGAGAAGAACTTATTTCTTTGATGTAAGAGCAACTAAAGCGGATGATTACTACATAACGATTACCGAAAGTAAAAAATTCACTGAAGAAGATGGATCATTCCATTTCAAAAAACATAAAATCTATTTGTACAAAGAAGATTTTGCAGCCTTTACAGAAATTTTAGGCGATATGACTTCGTACGTATTGAACCACAAAGGAGAAGAAGTAATTTCGGAAAGACATCAAAAAGATTTCAAAAAAGAATATGCTTCTGAAAATTCAGATGACGAAATAACACCTCAAGTATCTAATTTTACGGATATTGACTTTGATGATATTTAATCGAAATTAACAAAAATAAAAAGCCCAAAATCAAATGATTTTGGGCTTTTTATTTATAACCTATTTTTTTCTTACTTCACATCCATCAACTCCACATCGAAGATTAAAGTAGCATTGGGTGGAATTACACCTCCAGCACCACGAGAACCATATCCTAAATGAGATGGAATTACAAAACGTGCTTTATCACCTACTTGCAACAAGGCAATTCCTTCATCCCAACCTTCAATAACATTGCCTCTTCCTAATGGAAATTCGATTGGTTTTTTACGTGCATACGAACTATCAAAAACTTTTCCATCTGGCAATTGCCCTGAATAGTGAACAGAAACTGTTTTACCATCTTCTGCTTTTTTTCCAGAACCTCTTTGAATAAATTGGTAACGCAAACCACTTTCAGTTTTTTCAAAACCAGCCGCTAATTTTTCCATTTCAGCTTCGGCAGCAGCGCGTTCAGCTTCAATACGCTTTGCACGAGAACCCTCAAAAGTTCTAAAAGCTTCCACAGCATTCCATTGCTCTGCTTCTGCCCCAACTCTAATAATTTCCAAAGTTTCCAAAACATCTCCTTGCGCCACAGCATCTACTACATCCTGTCCTTCTACTACATGACCAAAAACAGTATGTTTCCCGTCTAACCAAGATGTTGGAACGTGAGTGATATAAAACTGAGACCCATTGGTACCAGGACCTGCATTGGCCATAGCCAAAACTCCCGGACGATCGTGTTTCAAACTCGGATGAAATTCATCATCAAATTTATACCCTGCATCTCCAGTTCCTGTTCCTTGAGGACAACCTCCTTGAATCATAAAATCAGGAATTACACGGTGAAATGTTAATCCGTCATAATATTTTGTCCCTTGTGGTTTCACTTTGTTTTCCAAGTTACCTTCAGCCAAAGCCACAAAGTTCCCGACCGTTCCTGGCGTTAAATCGTGAGTTAATTTTACTAAAACTGAACCTTTAGCGGTGTTGAATTTAGCGTATATTCCGTTTTCCATTTTTGTTGTTTTTTATTGAAGTGCAAAATTACAATAATAATATAGAAAAGGCAAAACTGAATTTATTTTATGGGCGTGACCTCCGCAAAAGCTCCGGTCGGGCTGTACGCTCTATCTTTTTAAGCAGCTCCAAAAATATTCGCTCCTTAAAAAGGATGCCGCTACCATCCCTCACGCAAACTAACGCTTCGCAAAACAAATTCGTTATTAAAAGTACTTTAAACTTTGTACCTTTGCCTCTTTCCAACTTTGTATCCATTAAAATGCGCATAGACATTATCACCGTTCTTCCTGAATTATTACGAAGTCCTTTTGAAGCTTCTATTATGAAACGTGCTATCGACAAAGGTTTGGTCGAAGTACACATTCATAATTTACGTGATTATACGACTAATAAGCAAAAAAGTGTTGATGATTATCCATTTGGAGGAGGTGCAGGAATGGTCATGACGGTACAACCCATTGATGCTTGTATTACGCATTTGAAAAGTCAGCGAGAATATGACGAAATTATTTATATGTCACCTGATGGAGAAACGCTCAATCAAAAAATGGCGAATACCATGTCGATGTACGAAAATATCATCATTTTATGTGGACACTATAAAGGAGTCGATCAACGCGTTCGTGATCATTTTATCACCAAAGAAATTTCTATCGGCGATTATGTTTTAAGTGGCGGTGAATTAGGAGCCTTGGTACTTTCAGATGCTTTAATCCGATTAATTCCAGGTGTTTTGAGTGACGAAACTTCGGCCCTAACCGACAGTTTCCAAGATGGCTTATTATCAGGACCTATTTATACTCGACCAGCAGATTACAAAGGATGGAAAGTCCCTGAAGTCCTAACCAGCGGTAATTTTGCCAAAATTGACAAATGGCGAGAAGACATGGCGTACGAACACACTAAAAATCGCCGTCCCGACTTGTTAGAAGAATAATTCTTATTTTTTTATACATTTTTAATTGATAATTCATAATTTATATTTAATTTCGCACCCGCATTAGACCAACCTCTGGCGAGAACCGTGAATGTTGCTCTATTTTAAACCATAATTAAAAATATCATGGCAGATTTAATGAAATTCGTTAAAGACGAATTTGTAACAAGAAAAGATTTCCCTGAATTCGGAGCTGGTGACACTATCACAGTTTACTACGAAATTAAAGAGGGTGAAAAAACAAGAACTCAGTTCTTTAAAGGAGTGGTTATTCAAAGAAGAGGTTCTGGAACTACAGAAACTTTTACCATCCGTAAAATGTCTGGAGCTATTGGGGTAGAGCGTATCTTCCCAGTTAACTTACCAGCTTTACAAAAAATTGAAATCAATAAGAAAGGTGCTGTACGTAGAGCTAGAATTTTCTACTTCAGAGAACTTACTGGTAAAAAAGCAAAAATTAAAGATAAAAGAAGATAATTTACTATCTCTTAATCCTATAAGTCCCAACAATGTTGGGACTTTTTTTTGCTATTTATTGCCCTTAAAATTCTCAAATTATGAATTTTACCCCTATAAAAATAACAATTTACAAATAAGGTGTTTAATCCCTGAAAATATTCGCTTTTATCCAATAGTACGAAACGTTTTTACATCTGATTTTCATATATTTGCCCCGCTCAAAAAACGAACTCAAACGTTTGAGTAGCAAAACCATAAATAGATTCGATTTTAAAAATAAAACAATGGCACAGAAATCCAAAATTTTTTACACGCTTACAGACGAAGCCCCTTTGTTAGCAACTTATTCTTTTTTACCTATCGTTCAAGCTTTTACTGGAACATCTGATATTGAAATTGAAACAAGAGACATTTCCTTAGCAGGACGAATTTTAGCTAATTTCCCAGAGTATTTGGCAGACAATCAAAAAACAGGAGATGCTTTAGCTGAATTAGGTCAATTGGCTACAACGCCTGAAGCGAATATTATTAAATTACCTAACGTTTCTGCTTCAGTTCCTCAATTGAAAGCAGCCATTGCTGAATTACAATCTCATGGTTATGCACTACCTGATTTCCCTGAAGACCCTCAAAATGACGAAGAGAAAAATGTAAAAGCAAAATACGCTAAAATATTAGGTTCGGCTGTAAATCCAGTGTTGCGTGAAGGAAACTCTGATCGTAGAGCACCAAAAGCAGTAAAAAATTACGCTAAAGCGAATCCTCATTCCATGGGAGCTTGGTCGTCAACATCAAAAACACATGTAGCCTCAATGGAAACTGGTGATTTTTACGGAAGTGAAAAATCAGTAACTGTTGCCGATGCTACAGATGTAAAAATAGAATTCGTTGGAAAAGACGGAAGTACTTCCGTTTTAAAAGCAAGTACCCCATTAAAAGCAGGAGAAATCATTGACAGTTCAGTAATGAACTTGAACGCTTTAAAATCTTTTGTGGCTAAAACAATCAAAGAAGCTAAAGAACAAGGTATTTTACTTTCTGTTCACTTGAAAGCTACTATGATGAAAGTGTCAGATCCAATTATCTTTGGTGCCATCGTTGAAGTATATTTCAAAGACGTTTTTGAAAAACATGCAGCTTTATTTGCTGAATTAAACATCGATACTCGAAATGGTTTAGGCGATGTGTATGCAAAAATTGCAGGACATACTCAACAAGCTGAAGTAGAAGCCGCTATCAATCAAGCTATTGAAAATGGTCCAGCTTTGGCTATGGTAAATTCTGAAAAAGGAATTACCAACCTTCATGTTCCTTCTGATGTAATTGTAGATGCTTCTATGCCAGCTATGATTCGTACTTCTGGTCAAATGTGGAACAAAGAAGGAAAACAACAAGATACTGTAGCCATTATTCCAGACCGTTGTTATGCGGGTGTTTATACTGCAACTATCGATTTTTGTAAACAAAATGGTGCTTTTGACCCAACTACAATGGGAAGTGTTCCTAACGTAGGTTTGATGGCTCAAAAAGCAGAAGAATATGGTTCTCATGATAAAACGTTTCAAATCCAAGCAGACGGAGTAGTTCGTGTGGTAGACACAAACGGAAACGTATTAATGGAGCAAGTAGTTGAAGCCAAAGACATTTTTAGAATGTGTCAAGCTAAAGACGCTCCAATTCAAGATTGGGTTAAACTAGCCGTAAACAGAGCACGTTTATCAAACACACCAGCTATTTTTTGGTTAGACGAAAACAGAGCACACGATAGAGAATTAATCGTGAAAGTTCAAAAATACTTGAAAGACCACGATACAACTGGTTTGGATATACAAATCTTATCTCCAATTGCAGCTACTAAAGCTACTTTGGAAAGAATTATAAAAGGATTAGACACTATCTCAGTTACAGGAAACGTATTACGTGATTACCTAACCGATTTATTTCCAATTTTAGAAGTGGGAACTTCTGCTAAAATGTTATCTATCGTTCCTTTGATGAATGGTGGAGGTTTATTTGAAACAGGTGCAGGTGGGTCGGCTCCAAAACACGTAGAGCAATTCACACAAGAAGGGTATTTACGTTGGGATTCTCTAGGAGAATTTTTAGCTTTAGGCGCTTCTTTAGAACACTTAAGCCAAACACTTAACAATCCAAAAGCATTAGTATTAGCTGAAACTTTGGACGTAGCAACTGAAAAATTCTTGGCTAATGATAAATCACCGGCACGTAAAGTAGGTCAAATTGATAACCGTGGTTCTCATTTCTACCTTACTATGTACTGGGCAGAAGCTTTAGCAGCACAAGATAAAGACGC
>JACCDX011016878.1_pt1 | contig 14981 bp, 13 predicted proteins | sample 7449681 | NCBI WGS metagenome assembly JACCDX01 (sample SAMN15323450, study PRJNA562643) | freshwater metagenome | isolation source: river surface water | place: USA:Blue River Watershed | collected 2017-08-18
CGACGAAGATTTTGAAATTGGTGTAAATTAGCACCTTATTTACAACAAATAGGATGTAGTTATGGATTTGCGAAAACTCAAGACGTTGATTGACCTGGTCTCCGACTCCAATGTGTCTGAACTCGAAATCACTGAGGCAGAAGGCACGGTCCGTATCGTTAAGAGTGCCCCCGCCCCTGTGGCGATGGTGACGCAAATGGCCGCACCTGCGCCTGTTGCTGTGGCTGCTCCTGTGGTCGCTGCGCCAGCACCTGCGGCACCCGCCGCAGCGTCAGCTGCAGCGGTGGAAGCAGCGCCTGCTGGTCACACCGTCAAATCCCCAATGGTCGGCACGTTCTACCGTTCTTCTAGCCCTGGCGCCAAGGCATTTGCCGAAGTGGGTCAGCAAGTCAAAGAAGGCGACACCATTTGCATCATTGAAGCCATGAAGATCTTGAACGAGATTGAGGCCGACAAGTCCGGCACCATCACCAAGATCTTGGCTGAGAACGGCCAAGCTGTGGAATACGGCGCACCCCTGTTCATCATCGAATAACAGGCGGGCTTCCCATGTTTAAAAAAATCCTGATCGCCAACCGTGGCGAAATCGCGCTGCGCATTCAACGCGCCTGCCGCGAGCTGGGTGTCAAAGCGGTGATGGTCTATTCCGAAGCCGACCGCGACGCCAAGTACGTGAAGTTGGCTGATGAAGCTGTGTGTATTGGCCCTGCTGCCTCGCCACTGAGCTACCTCAACATGCCAGCCATCATTGCGGCGGCTGAAGTGACCGATGCCGAAGCCATTCACCCTGGCTACGGTTTTTTGAGCGAAAACGCTGACTTTGCGGAACGCGTTGAAAAGAGTGGTTTCCAGTTCATTGGCCCGACCGCTGAATCCATCCGCATCATGGGCGACAAAGTGTCGGCCAAGCAAGCCATGATCAAAGCGGGCGTGCCTTGTGTGCCCGGCTCTGATGGCGAATTGCCCGATGATCCGGCTGCGATCAAACGCATTGCCAAAAACGTGGGCTACCCCGTCATCATCAAAGCCGCAGGCGGCGGCGGCGGTCGTGGCATGCGCGTGGTACACACCGAAGCTGCCTTGATCAACGCCGTGGCGATGACCAAGGCCGAAGCGGGCACCGCCTTTGGCAATCCCGCGGTGTACATGGAGAAATACCTCCAAAACCCACGTCACATTGAAATTCAAATCTTGGCTGACAAGCACAAGAACGCGGTGTACTTGGGCGAGCGCGATTGCTCAATGCAACGTCGCCACCAAAAAGTGGTTGAGGAAGCGCCAGCGCCTGGTATTCCACGCAAGTTGATCGAAAAGATCGGTGAGCGTTGCGCAGCGGCTTGTAAAAAAATCAACTACCGCGGTGCAGGTACGTTTGAGTTCTTGTACGAAAACGGCGAGTTCTATTTCATTGAAATGAACACCCGCGTGCAGGTGGAGCACCCCGTGACGGAATACATCACCGGCGTGGACATCGTGAAAACACAAATCATGGTGGCTGCTGGCTTGAAGTTGCCTTTCGCGCAGCGCGACATTGAAGTGCGCGGTCACTCGATCGAGTGCCGTATCAACGCGGAAGACCCGTTCAAGTTCATCCCATCGCCTGGTCGCATCACCATGTGGCACGCGCCTGGCGGCCCTGGTGTGCGTGTGGATTCACACATCTATACCAACTACTACGTGCCACCGAATTACGACTCGATGATCGGCAAAATCATCGTGCACGGTGACACGCGTGACGAAGCCTTGGCGCGCATGCGCACGGCTTTGAACGAAACCTTGGTTGAAGGTATCAATACCAACATCCCGCTGCATCGCGAGTTGATGGTAGACGCCAAGTTCATGGCCGGTGGCACCAATATTCACTACTTGGAAGAGTGGCTCGCTGCTCACAAACGCTGATGTTTGAACTGCGACTGATGTGTCCCGAAGACAGCGTGGAAGCTGTCTGCGAGGCACTGGATGCACTCGACGCCTTGAGTGTGTCCGTCGAAGACGCGGATGCCCAAACCGATGCCGAGCAAGCCTTGTTTGGCGAACCCGGCATGCCCCCTCCCAAAGAAGGCTGGAAGCGTTCGCGCATCGTGGCCTTGTTTGCCGAAGAGGCCACGGCCAAAGATGCCTCACGTTTGTTGGCCTTGCAAGACTTCTTTGCAGACAGCCAAGTACTGGGCATTCAACCCGTGGCTGACCAAGATTGGGTGCGTTTGACGCAGTCGCAATTCGCACCTGTGGAGATCACGCCCGAGTTTTGGATTGTTCCGACATGGCATGAGCCGCCTGAGCAAGCTCAAAAAATCATTCGCTTAGACCCAGGTCTCGCGTTTGGCACGGGTACACATCCCACCACGCGCATGTGTTTGCGTTGGATTGCCACGCACGTTGTGACCAACCAACGTGTGCTCGACTACGGTTGCGGCTCTGGCATTTTGGCCATTGGTGCGGCTTTGCATGGTGCGAGCACGATTGATGCGGTTGACATTGACGATGCGGCGGTCACAGCCACAGTGCTCAATGCCGATGCGAACAATGTGCGCTTGAATGCGGGCTTGCCCGACAAAGCCACAGGTCACTACCAAACTGTACTGGCCAACATCTTGGCCACACCGCTCAAAGTGTTGGCACCGCTGCTGTGCAGTCATGTCGCTGCGGGTGGCAATGTGGTGTTGGCGGGTATCCTAGAGCGACAAGCCCAAGAACTCAAAGACGCTTATGCGCCTTACTGCACGCTGGAAGTGAGTGACGTGGAAGATGGCTGGATTTTGATGACCGCCCACTGCTGATGCACATTACCCACTGCCCCCAATGCGAGACCGCCTTTAAGGTGTCGCCCCAACAGCTTGAAGCTGCCAAAGGGTGGGTGCGGTGTGGTCGTTGTGCGCATGTGTTTGAAGCGGCGTTGCATTTTGAGACGCCACCCGATATTCCCGCGCCGCCTCTGCCAAGTGCCGATGCGCCTTCATTGTTCCGTGCAGCAGTGGCGCCTGCTATTGCTGCGAATGAGGTCAAACCTGCCCCTTCACTGAAGAACACGGAGTCAGCAGATGACGTGAACCCTTCCTTGCCGCTCAAATGGGTGGTGGGTTTAGGTCTCTTGGTTTTGGCTTTGTTGTTGCAATTCGTGGTGGCCCAGCGCAATTGGTTGGGGGCAGAAGAGCCCGCACTGCGCCCCGTGCTTTCTGCTCTGTGCGCTTGCGAAGTCACTTGGCCGCGCGAGCCAGAGGCTGTGCTGATTGAAAGCAGCAGCTTCACTGAAAATCCACAAGGTGGCTACACCGTGCAGCTGCGTTTGAAAAACACGCAGCACCATCCGGTGGCCATGCCCGCTTTGGAGCTGAGCCTGACTGACTTGCAAGACCAAGTTTTGGTGCGCCGTGTGTTCAGCGCGGAAGAGCTGTCAGGCAAAGACCACGTGCAAGCCCTGCGCGATGTGCGTTCAACCTTGAACTTCGACTTGGACGACAAGGTGAGCAAACGCATCACGGGTTTTCGCGCCATTGTTTTTTATCCTTAACAATTTCTCTTATTTTTCGAAAGTAGCTTTATGGCATCGCTGATTTGCGGCTCACTCGCGTTTGACACCATCATGGATTTTGAAGGCCGATTTGCCGAGCAAATCTTGCCTGACCAACTGCACATCTTGAACGTGTCGTTCTTGGTGCCTGCTTTGCGTCGTGGCTTTGGTGGCTGCGCGGGCAACATTGCCTACAGCTTGAAAGTGCTGGGTGGCACGCCGCTGCCCATGGCCACCTTGGGCACCGATGCGGCAGATTACTTGCAACGCTTAAAAATCTTGGGCATCTCCACAGAGTATGTGCGCCAAGTTGAAGGCAGCTACACCGCGCAAGCCATGATCATGACGGACCGTGACAACAACCAAATCACAGCGTTTCACCCCGGCGCCATGATGCAGGCGCACACCACGAAGATTGAAAAACGATCAGACATCAAGCTCGCCATCATCTCTCCTGACGGTCGCGATGCCATGTTGCAGCATGCCGAGCAACTCAAAGCGGCAGACATTCCTTTTGTATTCGATCCAGGTCAAGGCTTGCCCATGTTTGACGGTGCCGATTTGGTGCGTTTCATCGACCAAGCCACCTGGGTCACGGTGAACGACTACGAAGGCAAGATGCTGAGCGACCGCACGGGTTTGAGCCATGCCGATATTTCACGTCGCGTGAAAGGCTTGATCGTGACCTTGGGTGCCGAGGGGTGCGACGTGTGGATAGACGGTGAAAAAACGCTGGTCCCACCTGTCAAAGCAGCGGCAGTGGTCGATCCCACGGGTTGTGGCGATGCATGGCGCGGTGCGCTGTTGTTTGGTTTGGAGCAAGGTTGGTCATTAGCCAAGTGCGCGGCCTTGGGCAACCAGGTTGGGGCACTCAAAATTGCACAACGCGGGCCACAGAACTACAACGTGGATGGTTTGACCATTGGCTAAACAGCCTCGCGTTTGAGGCGTTACCTCAGGTTTTCAAAGTCGACCAATCGGCTTTGACACAAGCAGCTGCGCTCACCCGCAGCTGTTTTCGTTTGGACGTTTGCCCACGCACGAGTTCCACATCACGTTTGGCAACCCCTAAAGCATTGGCCAACCAAGCCATCAGCGCCAAATTGGCTTTGCCATCCACAGGTGGCGCATGCAAACGCACACGCAAGGCGCCATCGTGCTCGCCATCAGCTTGTGTGCGTGAGGCGTTGGGGATGACGTGGATATCCACAATGACTGCGCCTGTCTTTTCCAAGCGAAGGTAAGTGGTTTGAGGAAGCGTCATGAGGTGGCCAAGAAAAAGCCCGAGGCCTTGCGGCGTCGGGCTTGAGCTAACGGTAAACCGTTACCTTGATCAGTGAAGATTAAGGCTTGCTAGCTGTTGGGAAAGGCCAAGCAGCTTGCGGGTTCAACGTGGTCTGTGCGCGGGCAGCGGGTGCTTTCGCAGCTTTCTTCGCAGCAGGCTTTTTAGCGGCTTTTTTAGCAGCTGGTTTTTTGGCAGCAGGCTTTTTAGCCGCTGTTTTCTTAGCTACTTTTTTAGCAGCGGCTTTTTTAGCAGCAGGCTTTTTAGCGGCAGCTTTTTTAACGGCTGGCTTCTTAGCTGCTACTTTTTTAGCAGCAGGCTTTTTAGCTGCAACTTTCTTCGCAGCTGGCTTCTTAGCCGCTACTTTTTTAGCTGCTGGCTTCTTAGCTGCAACTTTTTTGGCAGCAGGCTTTTTAGCCGCTACTTTTTTAGCTGCTGGCTTTTTAGCCGCGACTTTCTTAGCTGCTGGCTTTTTGGCCGCGACAGCTTTCTTTGCAGGGGCCTTTTTAGCGGCCGATTTTTTTGCAGTTGCCATTTCTGTTCTCCTAGATCGAATTTAGATCATTGGGTGAAAAACACTTTGCACGGGTTTTTGTGTGCAAAGCGATTCATGGCGCTGGACCCGGGTCCAACCCCATGAACAGGGTACGTCCACCACCACACCTCGTGAGCGGGTGTTTGTTGGTGTAGTGAACAAATTCGGTGACATGTATGTGTTTAAACCATCAATCCCAAGACAGAGCACCACCAGATTGATACTCGATCACACGGGTTTCAAAGAAGTTACGTTCTTTCTTGAGGTCGATCATCTCGCTCATCCAAGGGAACGGGTTCTCTTCGTTAGGGAACAGGGCTTCCAAACCGATTTGCGTGGCACGGCGGTTGGCGATGTAGCGCAGGTAGCCTTTGAACATGGAAGCATTCAAGCCCAACACGCCACGTGGCATGGTGTCTTCGGCATAGCGGTATTCGAGCTCGACGGCTTGCATGAACAAGCCTTTGATTTCTTCTTTGAACTCGGCTGTCCACAGTTGTGGGTTTTCGAGTTTGATTTGGTTGATCAAATCAATGCCAAAGTTGCAGTGCATGGACTCGTCGCGCAAGATATATTGGTACTGCTCGGCAGCACCTGTCATTTTGTTTTGACGGCCCAAGGCTAAGATTTGGGTGAAGCCCACATAGAAGAACAAGCCTTCCATCAAGCAAGCGAACACGATCAACGACTTCAACAAAGTCTGATCGGCTTGCAGTGTGCCAGTGTGAAAATTGGGGTCCATGATCGCGTCGATGAACGGAATCAAGAACTCGTCTTTGTCGCGAATGGATTTGATCTCGTGGTACGCGTTGAAGATTTCGCCTTCATCCAGACCCAAAGATTCAACAATGTATTGGTAAGCGTGTGTGTGAATCGCTTCTTCAAACGCTTGACGCAACAAGAATTGGCGGCACTCAGGTGCCGTGATGTGGCGATAAGTGCCCAACACGATGTTGTTGGCTGCCAATGAATCGGCTGTCACGAAGAAGCCGAGGTTGCGCATGATCAAACGGCGTTCGTCATCGCTCAGGCCATTGGGGTCTTTCCACAAAGCGATGTCGCGCGTCATGTTCACTTCTTGCGGCATCCAGTGGTTGGCGCACGTGGCGAGGTATTTTTCCCAAGCCCATTTGTATTTGAATGGCACCAACTGATTGACGTCGGTTTGGCCATTGATGATGCGCTTGTCAGCGGCAGTCACACGGCGGGTGCTGGCCGCTGCAGCTGATGTGGCGGGTGCTGGAGATGTTGTTGCACCATCGTTCAAAGTGCGTGCAGCCGCAACAGGCTGCATGGCAGGTGTCGCAGAAAGAGGTGGGAGTTCCATCGAGCGGTTTGGTAAACCGCTTGCAAGAGGTGATGGCGATGAGGGCTTGACTTCTTCGTCCCAGGTCAACATAAAAAATTATCCAATGTGCGAATTATGAATGCAACGAAGACAAACGCAAAGCATTCGTGAACTTCGTTGCGTGTTTTTGTTGTATCACTGACACGATTCGCAAGTGGGGTCATCCACACCGCAGAATTTGATGTCGGTGGCAGGGATAGCATTCATCTGTGCTTGTGCTGCAGCGGCAGCTGCTTCGAGTGCACTCATACCACCTGCTGCTGGGCCTGAAGACACAGCGTTGTGTGAGCCAGCTTGCACGGTTGATTTCTCAACTTGTTGTGCGCTGGATGTACGGAGGTAGTACGTGGTCTTCAAGCCACGCAACCAAGCGAGTTTGTAGGTCTCGTCGAGCTTCTTGCCAGAGGCGCCAGCCATGTAGATGTTGAGCGACTGCGCTTGGTCAATCCACTTTTGGCGACGTGATGCAGCTTCAACCAACCAAGTGGGTTCGACTTCAAACGCAGTGGCGTACAAGGCTTTGATGTCTTGTGGCACGCGGTCGATGGGGCGCAGTGAACCGTCGAAGTGTTTGAGGTCCATGACCATCACGTCGTCCCACAAGCCAAGGCGCTTCAAGTCGTGCACCAAGTAGTGGTTGATGATGGTGAACTCGCCAGACAAGTTGGACTTGACCGACAAATTGCCAAAGCAAGGCTCAATCGAGGCGTCCACGCCAATGATGTTGGAGATGGTTGCGGTTGGGGCGATGGCCACGCAATTGGAGTTGCGCATGCCATCCTTGGCAATCTTGGCGCGCAAGGCGTCCCAGTCCATGGTTTTGCTGCGATCTACTTCGAGGTAGCCACCACGTGCTTGCGACAACAGGTCAAGCGAGTCAATGGGCAAGATGCCTTTGTCCCACAAAGAGCCTTTGTAGCTGGCGTATTGGCCGCGTTCTTTGGCCAACTCAGACGATGCCCAGTAAGCGTAATAGCAAACGGCTTCCATCGAGCGATCTGCAAACTCAACAGCCTCTGCAGAAGCGTAAGGTACGCGCATGGCGTACAAGCTGTCTTGGAAGGCCATGATGCCCATGCCCACAGGACGGTGACGTAGGTTGGAGTCACGTGCTTTTTTGACAGCGTAGTAGTTGATGTCGATCACGTTGTCCAACATGCGCATGGCCACGGTGATGGTGCGTTTGAGCTTGTCGTGGTCGAGTTCTTTGCCGTTGGGGCCGTCTTTCAAATGCTGAGCCAAATTCACCGAACCCAGGTTACAAACTGCCGTTTCGGTGTCGCTGGTGTTGAGCGTGATTTCGGTACACAGATTCGATGAGTGCACCACGCCGACGTGCTGTTGGGGTGAACGCACGTTGCAAGGATCTTTGAACGTGATCCATGGGTGGCCCGTTTCGAACAACATGGTCAGCATCTTGCGCCACATGTCGGTGGCTTGCACGGTCTTGCAAGGCTTGATTTCGCCGCGCTTGGCTTTGGCTTCGTAGGCCACATAGGCTTGCTCGAACTCTGCGCCGAACAAATCGTGCAAGTCAGGCACGTCAGAGGGGGAGAACAAAGTCCATTCGCCTTTTTCCATCACGCGACGCATGAACAAGTCTGGAATCCAGTTGGCGGTGTTCATGTCGTGGGTGCGACGGCGGTCGTCACCGGTGTTCTTGCGCAACTCGAGGAATTCTTCAATGTCCAAGTGCCATGTTTCGAGGTAAGTACACACCGCGCCTTTGCGTTTGCCGCCTTGGTTTACCGCCACGGCGGTGTCGTTGACGACTTTGAGGAATGGCACCACACCTTGCGATTCACCGTTGGTGCCTTTGATGTGGCTGCCCAAAGCGCGCACGCGGGTCCAGTCATTACCCAAACCGCCAGCGAACTTAGACAACAGGGCGTTTTCTTTGATCAACTCATAGATGCCGTCTAAGTGGTCAGGCACGGTGGACAAGTAGCAGCTCGAGAGTTGTGAGCGCAAGGTGCCGCTGTTGAACAAGGTAGGCGTGCTCGACATGAAATCGAACGATGACAACACTTCGTAGAACTCAATGGCACGTGCTTCGCGGTCCACTTCGTTCAGCGCCAAACCCATGGCCACACGCATGAAGAACGCCTGTGGCAATTCGATTCGGGTCTTACGCACGTGCAGGAAGTAACGGTCATACAAGGTTTGCAGGCCGAGGTAATCAAACTTCAAGTCACGGTCGGCTTTGAGGGCTGCGCCCAAGCGTGGCAGGTCGAACTGCAACATGGCGTGGTCGAGCAGATCGTTTTCGACGCCTTTTTTGATGAACTGAGGGAAGTACTCGGCGTAGTGTTTGCCCATATCGGCATGCACCACCTCTTTGCCCAGCACTTCTTTGACGATGGTGTGCATCAACAAACGTGCGGTGGCGTAGGTGTAGTCGGGGTCTTTCTCGATCAGCGTACGGGTGGCCAAGATGGCTGCCTTGTACACCTCGTCCATGGGCACGCCGTCGTACAGGTTGCGCATGGTTTCGGCCAAGATGGGATCGGGTTTGACATCTGCCCCCAAGCCAGCGCATGAGTCGTTGATCAGCCGTTGCAGATGTTTGACATCCAAGGCTACGCGTTGGCCGTTGTCGATCACATGCAAGGCAGGTGCTGCAGGCGTTTGCTCTTCTTTGATGTGCGCACGCTCTTGGTTGCGACGCTCACGGTACAGCACGTATGCACGGGCAATTTCGTGGTGACCACCGCGCATCAAACCCAATTCCACTTGGTCTTGCACGTCTTCAATGTGGAACGTGCCGCCGCCTGGGCGTGAGCGCATCAACGCGCGAACCACGCCTTGTGTCAATGCTTCCACCATCTCGCGCACGCTGGCCGATGCAGCGCCTTGTGTGCCGTGCACAGCCAAAAACGCTTTCATCATCGCCACGGCAATCTTGGCGGGCTCGAATGGCACCACAGCGCCGTTGCGGCGAATGATTTGGTAGTGCGTCAGCATGGTGGGGTTCTCTTGGGCTGCGCGGTCATGCGCGAGAGATGGGTTTGCCATGGGGCTGGTGGCGTGCACAGAGGTCTCAGCTGTTTGCATGTCTTTTTTCTTCCTGGTGAGCAGTTCAGTAGTGCGTACAAAAACGGTGTTGTGACCGCTTTTATTAAATTCAGACCAACACTATATCTGGTGTTCGTCGATGTGCCAAGACGCTACAGGTAGTGTTTTGGTAGGAATTGCTTACATTTGAGATTTCACAAGATGAAGTGCGATCACTGCGTGATTTTTGACACCGCGTGAAGTGCCGTCACTGTGGGAAGTTGAATCTGAAATCTAGTGTTGACGCCGGATTTCAAGTCATTTGATCTGCTGATGCGCATAGCATCTGAAAGCAAAACAGAGATGCACAAACTTTGTGCAAAACAATTTTTTTTCGAGAATGATGAAAATTTAATTTTTCTGCGGGAAATGGTCGTCAGACCAGCCCAAAGATCGCTGCAAAAGTTGCCAATCGAAGCCCGCACCCGGATCTTGTTTGCGATCCGGCGCTACATGTTCATGGCCTGCGATGTGATGCAGTTTGTAATGTTGTGCGATGGCTGCGCACAAGCTGCTGAGGGTTTCGTACTGAAGCGCTTCAAAGGTGTGACCTTCTAAGCCCTCGAGTTCAATGCCGATCGAAAAGTCGTTGCAGTTGTCACGCCCTTGGTAGTGAGAGCGGCCTGCATGCCATGCGCGGTCATCGCAGCTGACGAACTGAATGAGTGCGCCATCACGGCGAATCACAAAGTGTGCGGACACCTCAGCGCCACGAATTTGTTGAAAGTAGGGATGAGCATCCCAATCCAGCGTGTTGGTGAACAGCGCTTCTATTTCAGGGCCACCGTAAACCCCTGGAGGCAGACTGATGGAGTGCACCACCACCAAATCCACCAAGGTGTGCGCGGGACGAGGGCCAAAGTTGGGCGAGGGCGTGTGTTTGGCAAAGCGATACCAACCCTCGCGCCACAAGGGGGTCATCGCTTCAGCCTTCATGGCTGTCGCGGTGTGCAGCGCTGCAATACAGGCCGCGCGAGCCACGAATGGCATCGTCTTCTGGCACATGGGTGCCGCAGTGGGTACAAGGCACCATCACTTGCGGGCCTGACTTTTGGCTTGAAGGCTGGTCGGGCTTTCGCTGTTGGCGAATCCACCAGATGCCAGCTAAGACGATGAGCAGCAGGACGAGGTATTTCATGTCACGCGTCCCAACACCACTTCCAACACAAAGCGTGAGCCCGCATAGCCCAGTAGCAACAAACCTGTGCCGATGTAGAGCACACGCACGGCTTTGCGGCCACGCCAACCAAAGCGGCTGCGGCCCACCAGCAGGACAGCAAACGTGAGCCATGACAGCAAAGAGAACACTGTTTTGTGGTCCCAGCGCCAAGCGGCCTGTGCGCCATACAGGCTATCGCCAAACAACCAGCCTGCGGCCAAGGTGGCGGTGAGCAACACAAAACCAGCCGTTACAAAACGGAAGGTCAAACGTTCCAGCGTGAGCAAAGGCAAACCCACATGGGTATCAGCGCCCATGCGCATATTTTTTTCAGCACGTGTCATCAGCCATGCATGCACCATGGCGGCGGTAAACAAACCGTAAGAGGCCACGCCTAGCGCGAGGTGCAGTGGCAACCAAGGTGAAGCTTCTGTGTGCAGCACCGTGCCAGGAAACGCAGCCGCCAACACCACCACAGCTGCGCCCACGATAGACAGTGTCCAGCGTGTGCGCAGTTGGGGAAACCAGTGGTGTTCCAGCACATAAAACGTGAGCATCAGCCAAGCCGTCACCGATAAGGCAGGTGCAAAGCCAAAACGCAAGCCGCCGATCTGCGGTGCAAACAAGGCAAATACCAAACCCAAACCATGCAAAGCCCAAGGCACACTCAAGAGGCGATGCCCCATGTCAGGCGCCACGCGTGGGCCGATGAGTGCCGTCAAAGCGTACGCAGCGGCTGTGGGAACACCAAGCCAAAGGTTGAGCGGGATGTCGCTGGCTAAAATCATGGCAACAGTTTAGCGTTTCGCTACACACAGAAAACCACGCCCTTCAAAGGGGTTCATATGGCCTCAGCCCTTACCGACAAACTCTCGCGTCTCGTCAAACACATCAGCGGACAGGCCCGCATCACCGAAAGCAACGTGGCCGACATGTTGCGCGAAGTGCGCATGGCCTTGCTTGAGGCCGACGTGGCCTTGCCCGTGGTGCGTGATTTCATTGCCCGTGTCAAAGAAAAAGCCCTTGGTCAAGAGGTGATTGGCTCTTTGCAACCCGGTCAAGCGTTGGTGGCCATCGTCAACAAAGAGTTGGCCGCCACCATGGGCGAAGGTGTGAGCGACCTGAACCTCGCCGCCCAGCCGCCCGCCGTGATTTTGATGGCCGGTTTGCAAGGTGCGGGTAAAACCACCACCACCGCCAAGCTGGCGCGTTGGCTCATCAATCAGCGCAAGAAAAAAGTGCTGACGGTGTCAGGCGACGTGTACCGCCCGGCTGCCATTGAGCAGCTCAAAACCGTCACCGCACAAGCGGGCGCCGAATGGTTCCCCAGCACGCCCGACCAAAAACCAGCCGACATCGCGCGCGCTGCGTTGGACTACGCACGCAAGCATTACTTTGATGTGTTGCTGGTCGACACGGCCGGTCGCTTAGCGATTGACGAAGCCTTGATGGCTGAAATTAAACAACTGCACAGCGTGTTGACCCCTGTGGAGACCTTGTTTGTGGTCGACGCCATGCAAGGTCAAGACGCCATCAACACGGCCAAGGCGTTCAGCGATGCCTTGCCTTTGACGGGCATTGTGTTGACCAAGCTCGATGGCGATTCACGGGGCGGTGCCGCTTTGTCGGTGCGCCAAATCACCGGTGCGCCCATTAAGTTTGCGGGTACCAGCGAGAAGCTCGATGGCTTGGAGTTGTTCGATGCAGATCGTCATGCGGGCCGCGTGCTGGGCATGGGCGACATCTTGGCCTTGGTCGAGCAAGTCACCGCAGGCGTGGACATGGCGGCTGCGCAAAAGCTGGCCGAGAAGGTCAAGCGCGGTGATAGCTTTGATCTCAACGACTTTCTCGCGCAAATTCAGCAAATGCGTTCCATGGGGGGCTTGTCCACCCTCATGGACAAGTTACCCACGCAAATGGCGGCCAAGGCCGGTCAGGTGGACATGGACAAGGCCGAAAAAGACATTGGGCGCAAGCAAGGCATCATTCACAGCATGACCCCGCTGGAGCGCCGCAAGCCCGAGATCATCAAAGCCACACGCAAGCGCCGCATTGCCGCGGGTGCTGGCGTGCAAGTGCAAGACGTGAACCGCTTGCTCAAAGAGTTTGAACAAATGCAAACCATGATGAAGAAGATGAGCGGCGGTGGCATGATGAAAATGATGAAAAAGCTGGGTGGTATGAAAGGCATGATGGGCGGCGGCGGTGGCTTTCCTGGCATGCGCTGAACCTCTCGCGCTTAAAACAAAAAGCCCTGAAACCTAACGGTCTCAGGGCTTTTTCAATGCTTGACGACAGTACGCTTTAAGCCGACTCTTTCACAAACACCTCACCGCGCAGCGAATGCGGGTTGGCTTCGGTGACTTTCACGTCAATCAGTTGGTTCATCAGGCGCTCAGGGTTGGGGCCGCCTTTGAAGTTGACGATGCGGTTGCACTCCGTGCGGGCGCGCAGTTCGGTTGCGTCTTTCTTTGAGTAGCCATCCACCAACACGCGTTGCACGGTGCCCACGCGCTGCACATTGATGTCACGCATGTTGTCTTCGATAATTTTTTGCACTTCTTGCAAGCGACGCAGTTTCACTTCGTGTGGCGTGTCATCGTGCAGATTGGCCGCAGGCGTGCCGGGACGTGGGCTGAAGATGAAGCTAAACGAGTTGTCAAAGTACACATCGTGCATGAGCTTGATGAGCTTTTGGTGGTCTTCTTCCGTCTCGCCCGGAAAGCCCACGATGAAGTCAGAGCTCATGGCCATGTCAGGGCGAATGGCACGCAGCTTTTTCACCGTGCTCTTGTATTCCATGGCGGTGTAGCCGCGCTTCATGGCCATCAAAATGCGGTCGCTGCCATGCTGCACGGGCAGGTGCAAGTGGCTCACCAGCTGCGGCACCTTGGCGTAGGCATCAATCAAGCGTTGGGTGAATTCGTTGGGGTGGCTGGTGGTGTAGCGGATGCGCTCGATGCCAGGAATCTCGGCCACGTACTCAATGAGCAGGGCAAAGTCGGCAATCTCAGCCGTGCCGCCCATGACGCCACGGTAGGCGTTGACGTTTTGGCCCAAGAGCGTGACTTCTTTCACGCCTTGTGCAGCCAAGCCCGCCACTTCGACCAACACGTCGTCAAACGGACGGCTCACTTCTTCGCCGCGTGTGTAGGGCACCACGCAGTAGCTGCAATATTTGCTGCAACCTTCCATGATGCTCACAAAGGCGCTGCCGCCTTCCACGCGCGCGGGTGGCAAGTGGTCGAACTTTTCGATTTCGGGAAAGCTGATGTCAACTTGGGGGCGAGCGAGCGATTCGCGTTGGTTCAGCAAATCGGGTAAGCGGTGCAGGGTTTGCGGGCCAAACACCACGTCCACATAAGGCGCGCGGGCAATGATGGTGTCGCCTTCTTGGCTGGCCACACAGCCGCCCACGGCAATCTTGACGCCCTTGGCTTTCAAATGCTGGATGCGACCTAGGTCGGAGAACACCTTTTCTTGGGCTTTCTCGCGCACCGAGCAGGTGTTGAAGACGATCAAATCGGCTTCCTCGACATCGTTGGTTTTTTCGTAACCTTGGGCTTCGCCCAGCACGTCGGCCATCTTGTCCGAGTCGTACTCGTTCATTTGGCAACCGAAGGTTTTAATAAAGACTTTGCGGCTCATGGTTGAGCCTCCCCGTGGGGATAAAAGCAGCGGTTCATGGTGTTGATCCAGAGGCTGTTGAAGAAGCTGGCAATTGTAGTGTCGGCTTCTTTTGCGCACGTTTATTGCTTTTATCAGTTGCGGCAATAATTCGCCGTCTGTGATGGGGATTAAAGCTTGTGTCACATCAAGCCGATACCCACTGACTTGCCCAAACAGAGGCGTGCGCTGCGCGTTGCTGTTTGGCTTTATCAAATGCACCCACTCAAGTGAATGGCCATGAAACAATATTTAAGACTGATCATTGAAATCGTCATGGGTCTGCTGCTCGCAGGCGCTTTGGCGTTCGGTTACTGGAGCTACACCGGTAAAAACCACGTCATGAGCGAATTGACGGAAGCCAGCGAAGGCGCGAGCGAAGCGCAAGAGGAACTCGAAAAGCTGACCAAGGAATTGGAAGAAGCC
>JACCDX010459880.1_pt1 | contig 14980 bp, 6 predicted proteins | sample 7449681 | NCBI WGS metagenome assembly JACCDX01 (sample SAMN15323450, study PRJNA562643) | freshwater metagenome | isolation source: river surface water | place: USA:Blue River Watershed | collected 2017-08-18
CTTAACCCAGAACATTACAACCGTTATCCAAATGAATTCTCAGGTGGCCAGCGCCAGCGGATTGGTATTGCTCGAGCGATTGCCTTGAGACCAAAACTCATTGTTTGTGATGAGCCAGTATCTGCTCTTGACGTTTCTATTCAGGCCCAAGTCCTGAATCTGCTTGATGATATTCAAAAAGAATTTGGTATTTCATACATTTTCGTAGCTCACGATCTATCTGTAGTTCGCCATATTTCAGATCGAGTTGCCGTGATGTATTTAGGCAAGATTATGGAATCGGCACCTCAAGCTGAGTTGTATTCAAAACCGCGACACCCTTATACCCACGCGCTACTTTCAGCAGTACCAGTTGCTGATCCAGACATTGAACGTAAACGTGAACGAATTATTATCTCTGGCGATTTACCAAGTCCAAGTAATCCGCCAAGTGGATGTGTATTCCGCACTCGCTGTTGGAAAGCACAAGATAAGTGTGCAACTGAAGAACCACAATTAATTGAGATAACGCCAGGTCATAAATTAGCCTGCCATTACCCAATTGATTAGCGATTAATACTGTTTAAGATTCTCGTTAAAAAACTCGACCGTACGCAGCATTAAGTTTTCGGTAATTACTTCTTGTGGTGTCATGTGAGTAACACCTGCCAGGGGTAAAAACTCATGTTTTCTCTTGTGGGTGAGTAGTTCTGCGGATAATCGCAGTGAATGGGCCGCAACAACATTGTCATCTGCCAACCCATGCACGATAAGCAAGGGACGATTCAACTTATGAGCTTTTTCAATTAATGAGTGTTCGCGATATATTTCAGGAAATTTATCTGGGTGTCCTAAATATCTTTCTGTGTAAGCAGTGTCATAAAGTGCCCAATCGGTTACCGGTGCTCCAGCTACAGCGGCATGAAATACATCAGGTCGTTCGAGTACTGCTAGGGCGGACAAGTAACCGCCAAACGACCAACCAGTGATGCCAACGCGATTTATGTCTACATCGTCAGGGTAATGTGCAGCCACGTCTTTTATTGCGGCTATTTGATCTTCAAGTACTGGCAAAACAAAGTTTTGATAGATACTTCGATCCCATTTGGGTCCGCGACCTGGTGTACCTCGATTGTCTGCAACAATAACGACAAATCCTTGATCAGCAAACCATTGATCATCTACATAAACTAAAGCGCCATTTAATACTTGTGCACCGTGCGGGCCACCATATGGCCGCAAAAGTATTGGAAGTTTTTGCGATCCGAAGTTATGGTCGGTAGGGAATAGCACCGCAGTATTGACGTGGTGTAGACCAGTTTTTAAATAATGCACATTAGCGGAGACAATCGGATGAGCGGCTAAATTATCAAAAATATGAATTGGTACTTGATTTTTAATAAGCGTAAAGTCCCGTTTCATACCAAGTAAGTGGCTGCTAGCCAACACGTAGTAAGTATCGCCAGCGATAGCAATGGGGTTACTAATTGCATTTACTCCACCATTAGTTAACTTAACTATTTGGCCAGAAGTTGAAACTCGGTAGACATCCCGATCAATCGCATTTTCAGTACCAACGAAGTAAATTTCTTCTGCAGCAATGCCACAAATACTTAATACCTGAAGCCCTGGTTTTGTCAGTATTTGATTGCCTATGTAAATCGCCCGAGTATCAAGTTCGATATCGTCGATTACAGTCAGGACTTCTTGATCAAGCCATCGCGGCTGGCCTGGAATTACGTCAATAAATTGTGCATCTTCATGTTTAATTTTTATTTCTAAGTTTTGTTCTACTAACTCAAAAACTTGAAAATTTGTTTGCGATCTATTAGCTACCGTGATCAGCGCATTGTGGTCTTTTTCCCAATTCACGCTCACAAGATATTCAAAAGTTGAGTTATCCCATTCAATTTTTGTGCGATTTCCAGCTAGGTCAATTAAGTGAAGTTCGACTTTTGGATTTGTTGTACCAGCTGCTGGGTATTTATGTTCAACTGGTTCATTTTGGGGATTAGTTGGGTCACTTATCCACCAAGTTGGCACATGTTCTTGATTAAATTTTTCGACAACTAACTTGGTTGAATCCGGGGACCACCAGAAACCTCTAACCCGATTTAGTTCTTCTGCAGCAATGAAGTCAACTAAACCCCAGACAATATCCTTATTAGATTCTTTGGTTAAGTTGATTTCATTTTTTCCATCCACATCACAAATAAATAAATCTTTACCTGTTGTCCACGAAATATGTTTTCCATCCGGACTAATTTGTGGATCGATAATCGGTCCAGTAACCATAAGTTCAGATGTGACTCTCGTTTTTGGTTCAACTACAAAAAGCGAACCACTTAATGCAAACACAATTCGGGTACCTAATGAATCGACTGAGTAAGCAGTAATTCCACTGGTAGTTTCGCGCATTCTTTCACGTCGAGCTTTTTCAGCCGCAGGTATATTTTCATCGCCTGAGAAAATACTGCGTGGATCTACTAGTTTTTCTTCGACATTTTTTCTTAAATCAAAAATCCACAATGAATTGGCCGAGTCTTGGCTATGGTCACTGCGCAAAAAAGTTACAAATTCCGCTGCTTCATTAATCAGAAATGATCGGGGAGTGCCAAGTTGAAAATTGCGAGTTAGCGCTTTTTGCTGTGGATATGTTTGAGTCACGGTTAAATCTTTGCACTTATTCGATTTTTTGAAAGTTGTGCCCTTGTGAAATCACAAAAAAATAATCGTGTAAATCAAGAAAAATAACTTTCTGATCACAGTTCAAATTAGGTGCTTGACTTATTTTGGTTCTTAAGTAACTATTAACCCGCAAGGTATTACTCCAGTTGGTTCGAATTAATTTCGAACTATAAATAAGGTGTAAGTACTTGAACTGCTTCCCCGCCAAACCGATGTTTTTTGGCCAGTCCACGCTAAAGGCTCTAGCTGTCCTAGTTACGCGTGGCAACGCAAAAAAGCGATGGTTTAGCGGATTTTAGAAGCAAATTGGACAGTGGCTGCCGAGTCTAGGTATGCTACAAATTCGCCGTGCCATAAAACAGACCCTAATTTTGCATCCGCATTTGACGGGGTTTATTTTGTGCGCGCCAAGTGACTTTTAGAAGTTTTGATGCGCATTTAAAAAGGCGCGGCGGATTAACAGCTAGCTCGGAAGGACCACTGTTGGCCGCCTCACGATCGACCTCACGCAGTTCCACCGGCCCGAAGAGGGTCTCCTTTGCAAAGATTCGCGAACCACTAGAAGTTCCAGATCTACTTGCTTTACAAATTGAATCATTCGATTGGCTTCTTGGAAATCAAGCTTGGAAAGATCGCGTTGCTGCAGCATTAGCTGCTGGCAACAATGAAATTCCCCAGACACATGGCTTAGAAGACGTATTTGCTGAAATTAGTCCGATTGAGGATTACAACGGCACGATGTCATTAACCTTCGCGCAACCTAGTTTCGATGAACCTAAGTACACCGAAGATGAATGCCGTGAAAAAGATTTAACTTATGCGCAACCACTTTATGTAAACGCAGAATTCATGAATAACGAAACTGGTGAAATTAAGAGCCAGACAGTATTCATGGGCGACTTCCCATTGATGACTAAAAAGGGAACTTTCATCATCAATGGAACTGAGCGTGTTGTGGTTTCACAGCTTGTCCGCTCACCAGGTGTTTACTTCGAACGGATGCTCGATAAGACCTCTGATAAAGACATCTACACGACAAAAATTATTCCAAGCCGTGGTGCATGGCTTGAATTTGAAATCGACAAAAAAGATATGGTCGGCGTTCGCATCGACCGTAAGCGCAAGCAACCTGTAACTGTGTTCTTAAAGGCCTTAGGTCTAACCGGAGAACAAATTCGTGAACAGTTCGGTGCTTACGAATCTATGATGTCGACTTTGGATAAAGACACCACAACAACTCAAGACGAAGCACTTCTAGATATCTACCGAAAACTTCGCCCGGGTGAACCACCGACGGTTGAAGCATCGCGTAATTTGCTACAAAACTTCTTCTTCAATGAGAAGCGTTATGACTTAGCAAAAGTTGGTCGTTACAAAGTAAACAAGAAACTTGGTTTGGATACAGATCCAACTAAGACTGTTTTGGATATCAACGACGTTTTAGCCACAATCGAATACCTAGTTCGTTTACATGCTGGCGAAACTGAATTTAACTCAGCGCGCGGACATACCAGAGTTGAAGTTGATGACATCGATCACTTTGGTAATCGTCGTCTTCGTACCGTTGGTGAATTAATTCAGAACCAAATCCGCACCGGTTTGTCCCGTATGGAGCGCGTAGTTCGCGAACGTATGACGACTCAAGATCCAGAAGCGATCACACCGCTTACCTTGATCAACACCCGTCCGGTTATTGCTGCGATTAAAGAATTCTTCGGAACCTCTCAGCTTTCACAGTTCATGGATCAAACCAACCCACTTTCAGGTCTAACCCACAAGCGCCGTTTATCTGCGCTTGGTCCTGGTGGTTTGTCTCGTGAACGTGCGGGCTTCGAAGTTCGCGACGTTCACCCATCGCATTACGGTCGTATGTGTCCGATTGAAACACCAGAAGGTCCAAACATTGGTCTAATCGGCTCACTTTCATCATTTGCTCGAATTAATGAATTTGGGTTTGTTGAAACTCCGTACCGCAAGGTAACTAACGGAAAAGTTTCAGACAAGATTCAGTATTTAACTGCAGATGAAGAAGATCTCCACGTTATTGCTCAAGCTAACTCAAGTTTGAATGAAGACAGTACTTTTGCTGAACAGCGCGTCCTAGTGCGTCGTAAGGGTGGCGAAGTTGACTACGTTCTTCCGACTGAAGTTGACTTCATGGACGTTTCACCTCGTCAGATGGTTTCGGTTGCAACCGCAATGATTCCATTCCTAGAGCACGACGATGCTAACCGCGCTCTTATGGGCGCCAACATGCAACGCCAAGCTGTTCCATTACTTCGCAGCGAATCTCCATTCGTTGGAACTGGCATGGAATACCGTGCAGCTAAAGATGCTGGCGATGTTGTTGTTGCTACAGGCAGTGGTGTCGTTACTGAAGTAAATGCTGAAACCATCACAGTCGAAGAAGATGGTGGAAAGCACATTACTTATGCAGTGCGTAAATTCCATAGGTCTAACCAAGGAACTTGCTACAACCAACGCCCAATTGTTAAAGAAGGCGATCGAATTGAAGCTGGTCAGGTTATTGCTGATGGTCCGGCAACTCAAAATGGTGAGTTAGCACTTGGTCGCAACTTACTCGTGGCATTCATGCCTTGGGAAGGTCTTAACTACGAAGACGCAATTATTCTTAACCAGCGCTTGGTTCAAGACGACATCCTTTCGTCAATTCACATTGAAGAACACGAAATTGATGCCCGTGATACCAAACTAGGTCCTGAAGAAATTACTCGAGATCTACCAAACCTTTCTGATGAAGTACTTGCAGATCTTGACGATCGAGGCATCATCCGAATCGGTGCTGACGTTGTTCCAGGCGACATTTTGGTTGGCAAAGTTACACCTAAGGGTGAAACTGAACTAACTCCAGAAGAACGTCTACTTCGTGCAATTTTTGGTGAAAAGGCTCGCGAAGTTCGCGATACTTCACTTAAAGTTCCACACGGTGAATCTGGAAAAGTAATTGGTGTACGCGTTTTTGATTCAAGTGAAGGCGACGAGTTACCACCGGGTGTAAACCAAATTGTTCGTGTTTACATTGCACAAAAACGAAAAATCACCGAAGGTGACAAACTAGCTGGACGTCACGGTAACAAGGGTGTTATCTCCAAGATTCTCCCTCCTGAAGATATGCCGTTCCTAGCTGATGGAACTCCAGTGGACGTTGTACTTAATCCGCTTGGTGTTCCAGGTCGTATGAACATCGGTCAGATTCTAGAAACTCACTTAGGTTGGATCGCATCACAGGGTTGGAACATCGAAGGTGAACCTGACTGGGCAAAACACATCATTAAAGATGCTCGCTCAGTTGAACCTGGCACCAAGCTAGCTACTCCAGTTTTCGATGGAGCTAAAGAAGAAGAAATTGCTGGTCTATTAGCGTCGACTAACAAGACTCGTGATGGCCTAACTTTGGTTGGCGAAAACGGTAAAGCAAAACTGTTTGATGGTCGCTCAGGTGAACCATTCCCAGGCGAAATTGCCGTTGGTTACATGTACGTACTGAAACTTCACCACTTGGTTGATGACAAGATTCACGCACGTTCAACAGGCCCTTACTCAATGATTACTCAGCAGCCACTTGGTGGTAAGGCTCAATTCGGTGGTCAACGCTTCGGTGAAATGGAAGTGTGGGCACTTGAGGCTTATGGCGCTTCTTATGCATTGCAGGAATTGCTAACTATCAAGTCTGACGACGTTCTTGGTCGCGTTCGCGTGTACGAAGCAATCGTCAAGGGTGAGAACATTCCTGAACCAGGTATCCCTGAATCATTCAAGGTATTGGTTAAGGAAATGCAGTCCCTGTGTCTAAACGTTGAGGTTCTGTCGAGTGACGGTACCGCAATTGAAATGCGGGATACAGCTGAAGAAGTCTTCCGCACTGCAGAAGAACTTGGAATCGACCTGTCGCGTCGCGAGTCGCTCAGCGTCGAAGAGATCTGATCAAAAGATTCAGATAGACGAAACCTAAAAACTTAACTAGAAATAGAGGAACTCAAAGTGTTGGACGTCAACTTCTTCGACGAATTGCGAATTGGTCTAGCGAGTGCACAAAGTATTCGCACCTGGTCGCACGGCGAAGTAAAAAAGCCTGAAACCATTAACTACCGAACCTTAAAGCCTGAGCGCGATGGCCTTTTCTGCGAAAAGATCTTCGGCCCAACTCGTGACTGGGAATGTTACTGCGGTAAGTACAAACGTGTTCGATTCAAGGGCATTATTTGTGAACGTTGCGGTGTTGAAGTAACTCGGTCAAAAGTTCGTCGTGAACGTATGGGTCACATTGAACTAGCTGCTCCGGTAACTCACATTTGGTATTTCAAAGGTGTGCCAAGCCGACTTGGTTACTTACTTGATCTAGCGCCAAAGGATCTAGAAAAAGTAATTTACTTCGCTGCCTACATGATTACTTCAGTAGACGAAGCAACTCGTCGCGAAGATCTACCTAGCCTTGAAGCTCGGTTAGCCGAAGACAAGAGCAACTTAGCTAAGAAGCGCGATAAAGCTATTGACGATCGCTTAAAGAAGATGGAAAAAGACCTTGCTGAACTTGAAAAAGAAGGTGCAAAGTCTGAAATCAAGCGTAAAGTACGTGAATCTGGCGAACGTGAAGCTGCACAAATTCGCAAGAAGTCAGATGTTGAAATCGACCGCCTAACCAAGGTGTTCGAACGATTCCGCACTTTAAAGGTTCAAGATCTTGAAGGTGACGAAATGCTTTACCGCGAAATGCGTGACCGTTACGGTCGCTATTTCAAAGGTGGCATGGGTGCCGCAGCAATTAAGGCTCGCTTAGAAACATTCGACCTTGCTGCTGAAGCTGAAAAACTTCGCGACGTTATCGCAAATGGTAAGGGTCAAAAGAAGACTCGCGCCTTAAAGCGACTAAAAGTTGTTAATGCATTCCTTAATACTGACAATCATCCAGCTGCAATGGTTCTGGATGCTGTTCCAGTTATTCCACCAGACCTACGTCCGATGGTTCAGTTAGACGGTGGCCGCTTTGCAACTTCTGATCTAAACGATCTATACCGTCGCGTAATCAACCGCAACAACCGGTTGAAGCGCCTACTAGATCTTGGTGCACCAGAAATTATCGTTAACAACGAAAAGCGCATGCTTCAGGAATCTGTTGACGCACTATTCGATAACGGTCGTCGCGGTCGTCCAGTGACTGGGCCAGGTAACCGTCCGCTTAAGTCACTTTCAGACATGCTTAAGGGTAAGCAAGGTCGCTTCCGCCAGAACCTACTTGGTAAGCGCGTTGACTACTCAGGCCGTTCAGTAATCGTGGTTGGTCCGCAGCTTAAGTTGCACCAATGCGGTCTACCAAAGCAAATGGCACTTGAACTTTTCAAGCCATTCGTGATGAAGCGACTAGTTGATCTAAACCATGCCCAAAACATCAAGAGTGCAAAGCGCATGGTTGAACGTCAACGTTCAGTTGTTTGGGATGTATTGGAAGAAGTAATTACTGAACATCCAGTATTACTAAACCGTGCACCAACACTGCACCGTCTTGGTATTCAAGCTTTCGAACCTCAATTAATCGAAGGTAAAGCCATTCAGATTCACCCGCTCGTATGTACTGCATTTAACGCAGACTTCGACGGTGACCAGATGGCTGTGCATGTTCCATTGTCTGCCGAAGCTCAGGCTGAAGCTCGCGTCTTAATGTTGTCGTCAAACAATATTCTTTCGCCAGCAAACGGTCGTCCGATTACTTCGCCAACACAGGACATGGTGCTTGGTCTTTACTCGTTAACCCGTTCTGATAAAGAAGGTCTAGGACACGGCCGGATCTTTGGCTCATTAGCCGAAGCAATCATGGCCTTTGACCGTCACGAACTTGGCTTACAGACAGTCGTAAAACTTCGCTTAAATGATGTCGTTGAAAAGATTGGCGGTGAATCCAAGACTCGAATTTTGGACACCACTCTAGGTCGGGCACTATTCAACGAAACTTTGCCAGCGGACTACCCATTTGTTAACGAAGAAGTTAAGAAATCGCGTCTAGGTGAAATCATTAATGATCTTGCTGAGCGCTATCCAAAAGTTCAGGTTGCAGCCACACTTGATGCGCTAAAGGAAGCAGGCTTCCGTTGGGCAACTCGTTCTGGCGTAACTATTTCTTTCGCAGACGTAGTTGCTCCAGCAGCTAAAGCAGAGTTACTTGCTGCTGCAGAAGAAAAAGCTGACAAGATTCAAAAGCAATACGACCGAGGTTTGATTGCTGACTCTGAACGTCGTCAGGAACTAATCGAAGTATGGACTGACACAACGAACGCAGTTGCAGCAAAGATGCAAGAGAACTTCCCAACAACCAACCCAGTTTGGATGATGGTTAACTCTGGTGCTCGAGGCAACATGCTACAGATTCGTCAGATCGCCGGTATGCGTGGTTTGGTGGCAAATCCAAAGGGTGAAATTATTCCTCGCCCAATTAAGAGCAACTTCCGTGAAGGACTTTCAGTACTTGAGTACTTCATTTCTACGCACGGTGCTCGTAAGGGTCTTGCTGATACCGCACTTCGTACCGCTGACTCGGGTTACCTAACTCGTCGTTTAGTTGACGTTTCACAAGACGTAATCATTCGTGAAGAAGATTGTGGAACTGATCGTGGGCTAACTAAGTCACTTCGCAAGGCTGACGGAACGATGGAAGACAACCTAGATACTTCGGTTGCTTCACGCTGTTTGGCTGAAGATGTTGAGGTTAAAGGCAAGACCTTGTTCGCTGCCGGTACCGACATTGGCATCCTCGATGTTGAAGAGATGTTTGCAGCTGGCGTTGAAGAAATCAAGGTTCGCTCAGTATTAACTTGCGATAGCCGCTTTGGCACTTGCGCACGTTGCTACGGACGTTCACTTGCAACGTCGAAGCTTGTTGACATTGGTGAAGCCGTCGGAATTATTGCTGCCCAATCCATTGGTGAACCAGGTACACAGTTGACTATGCGTACTTTCCACACCGGTGGTGCTGCATCAGATGGTGGTGACATTACTCACGGTCTACCTCGCGTAGTTGAACTTTTCGAAGCTCGTACCCCAAAGGGTTACTCACCAATCAGTGCTGCTTCAGGTCGAGTTCGCATCGAAGAAAGTGAAAAAGCTAAGAAAGTTGTCGTAATTCCAGATGATGGTTCTGAAGAGCTTGAGTACCCAGTATCGAAGCGTGCAAAACTTCAGGTTGAAGATGGTCAGAACATCGCTGCTGGTGACTTGATTCTGTTTGGTAAGCCAGATCCGAAGGAAGTACTTCGTATCCGTGGTCCACGCCAAGTACAGATTCACTTAACCGATGAAGTGCAGGAGGTATACCGCTCACAGGGTGTATCAATTCACGATAAGCACATCGAAGTTATCGTTCGTCAGATGCTCAAGCGAGTAATCATCGTGGAACAGGGTGGTTCAAACTTCTTAACCGGTGAACTTGTAGAGCGCACCGCTTATGAAACAGATAACCGTCGTCTAGTTGCCGAAGGTGGCCAATCAGCATCGGCTCGTCCGGAATTGATGGGTATCACCAAGGCATCCTTGGCAACTGAATCATGGCTATCGGCTGCATCGTTCCAAGAAACAACTCGTGTTCTTACTGACGCTGCAATTAACGGTAAGCGTGATCCATTACTAGGTCTAAAGGAAAACGTGATCATCGGTAAGTTGATCCCAGCAGGTACTGGTCTACCTCGTTACCGCAACGTCAAGGTTGAACCAACCGAAGAAGCTAAAGCTGCTGTCTACGCTGCAATGAGCGCATACGACGACTTTGATTACAGCGAATTCGGTCAGGGAACAGGCGAAGCAGTTCGCTTGGATGACTACGACATGGGTCAATATCGCGGATAAGTACGCACTTAATGCCTCAAAACAGCCAGTCCTCGGACTGGCTGTTTTGCTTTTAGGTGAAATTTAAGTTTGAGTCCTTTATCCAACTTAAACTCAAACTGTGACTGAAGAACTCAAGTACCAAGTGGTTAAAAAATTTCCTAATTTTGAAATTCGACGGTACCCAGATTACGTTTTAGCTCAAGTTGAAGGTACCGGCGAATTCAATGCTGTTACTTTTAGTGCTTTCTCACCACTTTTCAACTACATTTCTGGACAGAATTTATCGAATCAACCAATCGCGATGACTGCTCCGGTAATTCAAGAAACAATTGAACCCAAACGTCATCGAGTTTCATTTGTCTTACCTGACGATGTTGCAAAATCTCAAATTCCGGTTCCGGCTAATTCAAAAGTTGTAACAAAAAAAGTTCCTGCACATGATGCCGCCGTTTTAAAGTACAGCGGTAGTTGGAGCGACAAATTACTTGCTGAAAAAGAGACTGAGTTAAGAACAGCAGTTGCAAAAGCTGGCTTACAAACCACTGGAAATGTTTATTTTGCAAGATTTGATCCACCTTGGAAACCTTGGTTTTTGAAGCGTAATGAAGTCTTGATTAATTTAGTTTCTTGAACTATTTAATGGCGATTCGGGCAGATGCACCAACCTGAGCCCAGGAACCGTCGATTGAGGTGTTAGCAGTTACGATGCAACTTCCTGTTGGACCTACTGCACGCAAGATAGCAAAATTTGGCGCTTGGGAGATCAACTGACATGGTCCATCAGCAGACCAGGAAACCGATTTATTAGATTTAGTTTTTGCAGAAATTTTGAAGTCTCGCCCAATAATGACCTTAGAAGGACTTGAAAGTTTAATTGAATCTAAAGTAAGACCTACTGGGACTGTTAAGAACCTTTCAGCTGCGTTGAATTTACTTGTGGCCATGGCTAAACCATAAATCTGGCAGTTTCCAATTGCTGTGCCACGGATTGTTGCGCGGCTACCGCTTTTATTAATAATTTCACATGGACCACTAACTGTAATGTCGACTTTTGCTCCAGATTTCGACGCGCCCGTGACTCTAAAATTGGCGCCTATTTTGGTCTGGCCTTTGTTCGAAGAGAGTGTAACCGAATTAGATCGCAGTTTGGAATTAAAAGTTATCGAGCTTGGCGGCATAAAACTTGAGCTTCCAGAATTAGCTGATGATGCCCCGCCACCATTTGCCGGAGCGGGTTGCTGTGATCCTGCTGGTTGGTTATTTATTGACTGAACACTTGCAGTCGGAACCGTTAAGGAGATTGGGCTAGAAATTGCACCGTATTGTGATCCATATTGCACATCATCTAAGGCAGTAATCCAATAGGTGAAGGTTTTCCCTTGATCACTTTGGGAAAATACATCTGAAACATTTATTACTGCAGGTCCGGCTATCCAATTTTTCCCATCAGATCGATAAACAGCATAACGATCTGCCCCAATAGGTGCATTGAAATTAATTTCGACACCATTTGACGATAAATTACTCAGAGTTAATCCATTTGGTGCCGTTAATGCTGGGCCAAACGGTAGATACCAAAATGTAGGTGAGTACAGTCCAGTCGGACCACAAGTCGAGTTACTTGCGAATACAGTAAATGTTTGAGGTAAACCTGGTTTTACTCCGGTTATTTGTACTGAAGTGTTGGTTGTGGCCAGCCAGGCTCCGATTCCTGCGTCGTAGTAACAGTAATGACTGGCACCATCAATTGCAGTCCAGCCAGCGCTTACCTCAGTTTCACTAACTACATTTAGATTCACACTAGATGTGGCTGGTAACCCGGAATTATTGAAAGTTAGTTGATTGGATTCTGCACTGAAGTTTCCTTGGTCATCGACCAATTTAAATGATCCCACAATTGGATTTGTTGGAATTATGTAGTCACAATCAAACCTAAGGCTTGAACCACTTCGAGCACATGTTGCTTGGTCGCCATTTGCTAATAGCAAAACGCCTTTTGATAAATTTGGCTCACTTGCGACACTCAGGTAAACGGCATTTGCATAAACCTGAGGTGTGGAGATTACAGGCGCTTGATAAGTTGAAGTTGATCCTGCTGTACCTATTGTCGGTACAGTCTTATTTCCAGCAGCATCTGCAATTTGAATTGCATATTGCGAAGAATTAATTAAGCCAGTTGCTTGAAAACTAGTGTTCGAAGTCTCTGAAAATTGTTTACCATCAATTAATACTTGGTAGGGTCCTGAACCTAATCCAGAATTGCTCCAGTCAAGATTGATCGCACTATCCTGACTTGAAGTTAATAACCCTGTTTTGAATGCGCCACTATTGAGCAAATTTGCCATAGCAACTGCACTTTGAGCATTAACCACACCTGCCCCGGTGTAGTAGCGAGTAGGCCACCTGGCCGGCGCTAAATTTTGGCAGTCCCAAAGGTTACTTGTGTATGTGCAACTTTCCCATACATTCGGTGTTGTAATAACTGGATCAGTTGTGGTCGATTGCAAAATTGCCTGTACTTGTTCGCTAGTTACATTTGGGGCAGCTTGTTTTATCAAGGCTGCAATTCCAGCAACTATTGGAGCTGCAGCAGAAGTTCCAGCGAAATAGGCATTGGGTCCCCATGGATAAAAAGTGGCTACATCTGTGCCAGGTGCAACAACATCTACATAAGCGCCGTAATTAGAGTAACTATTTCTGGTCAAGTCTTTACCGATTGCACCGACAGTAATCAATCCCGGAATTGAATTTGAACCTGGATAGCTCATTGGCAGAGAATTTTGTGTGCAGTTTCTTGCCCGAGTTTGCCCCCCACTTTCGTAAGTGGCAGTACATGCATTATTGCCGGCAGCTGCAACAACAACTATCCCTTGGGAAATTGCAGTTCTAATTAGGTGAGCTACTGCGGGTTCAATAGTTTGCCCACCGCCCAGGCTCATGCTTATTACATTTGCACCGTTATCTATGGCCCATTTCAAACCAGCAATGATCGATTTAGTCTGGCAACTTGAATTTAGGCACACGCGAACATCAAGAATTGATGCACCTGGTGCCACACCGCCAATACCAGCTTCTGGCATTGGGTCAGCAGCCACAATGCTAGAGGTTGCCGTCCCATGATCGTTTTGTCCTGAAACTGAATTCGTTGCATCAAACCGAGCAATTACCTTGGATGAAATGCTAGTCACACGATGATCAATCCCATTATCGAGAAGCGCGACTCGGACTCCACTTCCAGTGAATCCAGCCGAATTCGCTGAGGCTGAGTTTATTAATTGGTAGGCCCAGCGGTTATTCGTTGGCGACATAGGAATAGATAGGGTTGAAAATTCCTGAGGGTTATTTTGATCTTGAGCAACTGCAGGTTTTGGTAACAAAGCACCTGAGAGTGAACCCACAAGGGTAGTAATAACCACTAACCTAATAAAAAATTTTTTAGATTTATAAAGTTTGGGCATGTCACCTCAGATGCATTACTAATTATGCACCTAATTGGCGATTTCCTATAGATCACATAAGTAATGTTTTTCTGTGCAAGGCTTGTGCCATGACAAAACCCCGAGTTTATGTGGCTGGACCACTTTTTGATGAAGGTGAACGCTGGTTTATTGAAAAAGTTGATTCGCTAATCAGCGAGCTAGGCTTCCAAACTTTTTTGCCACATCGGGATAATCCGCCAAAAAATAAGGACAACGTTAAGTTAATTTTTGAAAATGATCGTAGAGCAATTGATGAATGTGATCTAGTGGTAGCGAACCTAAATGGGATCACTACCGATGATGGCACAGCATGGGAAATTGGATATGCATTTGCTAGAGGAAAATACCTAATTGGTTTACATACCGATTGGCGGGCACGTTTTGAACATGAAGTCGTTAATTTAATGATTGAAACGTCACTAAATGACATGGTTAGATCACTTGATGAATTAAGTAAGACTTTAACCAACTGGCTTAATTTAAATGCTTGACTTTTCATTACTTGAATATTTGTTAATTGGAGTAGTTGGACTTGTCGTTGGTGTACTAAATGCCATGGCAGGTGGTGCATCAGTGTTGGTTTACACCGCTCTGATGGCAGTGGGATTAAATCCAGTTTCTGCTGCAGTAACAAATGCTTGGGGAGTCACTCCAGCAAATCTTGTTGCGCAAAAAGTGTCTTCTGAAAAATTACGCGATCTTTATCTAAAAAACTGGAAACTACTATGGTTCTCCATCCTTGGAACTGTTCTTGGTGCGATCGCACTTTTGAATATGCCAATCGAAGTACTTGAAAAGCTAGTACCGATACTTCTACTAATTGCCAGCCTTTCAGTATTAATTCCAATTAAGCCGGATTCTGGGGGACTAACCAAAAAACAAGAGCAAGCTGCAATTTTCGGCACTGGACTTTACTGCGGTTATTTTGGGCCAGGTCAAGGCGTTATGGTTGCCGCAACATTGGCACGCGATGGTCGACGCTCATCTGGCAATCTAAATGC
>JACCDX011764434.1_pt1 | contig 14979 bp, 8 predicted proteins | sample 7449681 | NCBI WGS metagenome assembly JACCDX01 (sample SAMN15323450, study PRJNA562643) | freshwater metagenome | isolation source: river surface water | place: USA:Blue River Watershed | collected 2017-08-18
GCAAACTGTGGAGCTATCTGCAACTTGGAACAAAGAAAGCCTAGGCCAGCTTAAGAAGCAGTTTGAAGGCGAAATGGGCGAGTTTGTTCTAAGTGTTAGAGAAGCTAGGGCTGACGGCGGACTTATTATGGGACGAGGATTAGCGGGCACGACTGCGTACGGCAAGGCCGGCAACTACTCCCTATCGGGCGTACTTGGCCCTAAGGGCTACTACAACGGTGGCCTAGTATTTGGCCAGGGCGGACCTCGCCAGGACCGCATTCCTGCGTACCTATCTAACGGCGAATACGTAATCAACGCGGCCGCTACCGCTAAAAACCTAGAACTACTTAAGGCAATTAACTCTGGCAAGCAGGTTGCTCCGGGAGGCGTAAACATTTCTGTCTACGGAGCACCAGGAATGAGTGAGCACGAAATTGCAAACTTGGTCTCAGCTAAGCTTAACTTCGAACTCTCTAGGGGTATGACTACATAATGGCAACCGAACTTCCACTAAATCAAGCGCAAGAAAATGACATAGTCAATCTCGCGTTATCTAAGGTTCCTTACCCGCACCTTACCGGTCTTCGTCTGTCTAGCGATATTCGACTTAATGGGCTGACTTTAAACACTATTGACCAATACAACGTTCTTTGGGTCTGCACGGACATTCAGGGCTGGTGGAACTTGGCCCCTTCAGAAATCCCAGACATCCCCCGCGGTCTTGACGACGGTTCGTATGACGTGCGCGGTCGCCGCTCTGCTCGATTACTTACGCTTACTGGCTCGCTTATCCCTCAGCAGCCGGAAGATACTGCTGCAGCTAGGCAACGTCTTATGGAAGCTATCAACCTAACCTATACTGGCGGTTGGCTATATGTAGATGAAATTCCTACTAAGGCGGCATACGTGCGTTTATCTGGTCAGCCAGAAATCTCAAACAGCAATCAGCGTGGTCGCATAGACTTCTCTATCCCGCTCAAGGCAGCTGACCCAATCAAATATGACTGGAATGACTTAGACTCTCAAGGCTACTCGTCTTTTCCAATATCTTCAAACACCTCTGTGCTAAACAAAGGTAATGCCCTTGTTTCTGGTGTATTTACTGTTACGGGGCCAATTACAGCCCCTGCCTACATTGTCAACGTGGGGCCAGACAGTAGTACTCAGACTATCAAAATCGTAAAAGACCTGCGCACCAACTCGTACTCTGCTAACGTAACCAACGCTGAATTGTCTGCCGGAATTGCAACGCTGACTGTTCCTAACCACAATTTCTATGTCGATGATGTGGTCAATATCGCTAACGTTTCAACAAACTACAACCAAACTAACGCAATCGTTACAGCCACTACCACTAGCACCATCAGCTATGCAAAGACGGTGGCTAACGTTGTTAGCATTACTCACAGCTCGAACGTAGCAACTGTGACGACTAGCGGAAACCACGGCCTAACAAACGGCACCGTAATCTACCTAAAAGGCTCTAGTAATCCTTTCCTAGATGGCTCGGGTACGGTTGCTAACGCTAGTAACACCACTTTTACCATTACCAAGACCATGTCCAATCAAACTACCGGCTACGGTGGAACGGTGTCGAGGCAGCTTTCGTCAGCTTCTGCTACTGGAGCAGCTACTCTAGTAAACACTGACACGATAGAAATTGACACCTACAACGGAACCGTTTTGTATCGTGGATTGCCAGATAGCTCTAGGTCAACCCTAGCCGTTGCTGTAGACTGGATTAAGCTGCTTCCTGGCACTAACGGCCTCACTTTCTCGAAGCAAGCAGGAACAGGAACCTGTTCAATCAAATACCGCTCTGGCTGGATAGGGTAAAATAGTCTTATAAAGACGACCGACGTGTGAGGAAGCTATGCCAGACGCTCTACAACCAATAACTAGTGCTAACGCGCCGCGTTATCGCTACTACATGGTTGACCTAGTCTCCAACAAGATTGTTGGCGAAATTCCGCTTGAAGACGTCAGTTACGAGCGAGCCCTAAAGCAACCTGGCTCTTTTGAAGGCAAAATCACGGTAACCGAGCAGACCAACGCTCTAGACCTGTACAACTCGACTCTTCCGGGCAAGACAGCTCTTTACGTGGTTCGTAACAACGAGGCTGTCTGGGGCGGTATTATTTGGGGGCGCACTTACGACTTGGTCGGTAGAAGCTTGGCAATCTCTGCTAGCGAATTTACTAGCTACCTAAACCACAGAATTGTCTGGAAGACCTTTTCTCACAGCTATTCTGCAAACTTGGCCAAGGTTTCTGGTAGCGGCACCCCGTACTTCCTAGTCAACATCAATAACGCTACTCTACGGGAGCCATACCCTCTTACGGATGAGTTTGGAAATCCAACAAAGGTAGAGATTACTTTTGTCAACAATAAGCTACGTAAGTACAGCGGCTTCTATGAAATTCGAGGATTAGCCTCCACCCCGGCTGCGCCCGCTGACCCTACGAAAAGGTCTTTTTACATACAGATACCTAAGCTTCCAGCGCCAATCTCTGGCGTATATCCGAACGTAGGACTGTCAGCTAAGTCAGATACTTACTCGTATTTGAGGGACCTGCTGGGCAACGTATTTAGAGACTTTGTTGATATCGACTTCCCTAACGATGTCATCGAGCCTGGCATTAAGCAGGCTATAGAAGTTAAATACATGCAACTAACCACGTCTAATAAAAGAAACGGCGTGGCAAAAATTACTACCGAGACACCTCACGGGCTAGTGCCGGGCCAGCGAGTAGAGCTTGTAAACCTAAGCCCTATGTTGGACGGTGTGCACACAATTAGCAGTGTCCCTACGACAACAACTTTTGAGTATGTCCTAACTAATCCGACGGCTCAGGACGACAACTTTAGCCCGCTATATCTAAGCAATATAGCTGCAGATACCGTGCCCGTTACCGAAAGAACTCCAGTAGTTTCTCGTCAAGTTTTGCAGCAAACAAGCGAGTACATTGCTAGCCTAAAGCGCGTTTCCGGCTACACAACTATCAAACTTAACTCGGTTCACCCGTTCACTGTAGGTCAAAAAGTAACTCTAAGAATTGCCAAGCAAACGCCTGTCCTCAGAGCAATCAATGGTAAGTCTGTAAACATCTTCGACTATGCCAAGGTCAGTAACGTTGTTCAAATTGATTCTGTAACCGACTACACTATCGGCTTTACTGACCCGATTTACACGACCAGCTTGTACGACTTGAAAGAATCAAACGTAGCCAAGCCAGCCGAAAACTCTGTAAAAAACGCTGCGGACAGACCTATATTGCAGCTTAAGACAAAGACCAACGTTTCGTTGGCTGCAGGCAATACCAACCGAGGCTACAACATTGGAAACAAGGTTAGGGTAGTTGGTGTAGATGCGCCCGACTGGGACTACCCTATCTACAACGGATACCACACGCTATTCGACACTAGCCCTGGAATTTTACGCCCTATCAGCAGCTATTTGGTCACTACCGACGTTGATGATTCCGGTGAGACCTACAGCTACGCGCAGCTGATTTTTTCTGGCAATGTTGGCTACACCGAGGGTGACTTCCTACTAGTCGATGGGATTACCGCCAACCCTCAGCTTGAGGGTGAGTATCAGATTTTCTATGCTGACTACAATGCAGGGCTAAATCAGACCACTGTTCGCTATTACAAACAAGCTGACCCTATCTCCAGCACGCCTGGTGGGGATGCAGTGGCAAGTCTTAACGGCACATCATGGGTAATCTACGAACCAGCAAATAGCGAAACTAGATACAGTCTTAAGTCAGAGCCTGACTCGACATTCGCTATTGCTAGCTTGAGGTTTAGTCCAGCAACTGCAACTAGTAAGAATAGGGTCACCATTACAACCCAAGCGCGTCACACTATCTCGGTTGGCGATGTGGTGTTGGTGGATTTTGGAAACGCGGAAAAAGGCAAGGACACCAAGACTTACGGTGGTCGCGTTACTGTTACTGGCGTTGGCGATTTAGACCAAATTACCTATACGTTAAGTGGTAAACGAGAGTTACCAATACCTAAAACTAAACTCGATGAAACACCTAAAACTGGTGTCATCACTAGAAAAACAAAAACCATAGGAACTACCCCGGTAGTTGAGGCTAGATTTTCGGCACTATCCGCGGAACGTGATGACAACAACGGTACCTTGATTACGGCGTATGGAGTAGACCACGACTTAAACGCTGGCGACTACATTGTTGTAGACATTGATAATCCGGAGTTGTCCGCATTTGAAAACAAAAACGTGCCTACAAGAATTGAATCGATAACCCCTAACAGCTTTAGTTTTACTGCAGATAATGCTGCCAGTCTCAAGCCTGTGCCTGCATCGGGCATTTCAGAACTTATCTCTAGAAAATCAGGCACTATCGACATTATGGAGGTAACTGTAACAGGTACCACCGAACGAGTGTTGTATCCGGAACAAAAAGCAAAAATAAAAAGCCTTGACCTGAGCCGAGCAGAGCTAGGGTATATTGGCTACACTTACGATAAAGTGGCAACGGGGACAATTGCTTCTGGTGGCAACATCGGAGAAAACATATTTACGCTATCCGCGTCTAACCCAAACATCAAACCAGGACTAACTGTATCGGGCACTGGCATCCCTTCTGCAACAAGAGTAACAGCAGTTGACGGCGCTACCATTACGGTAAACAAAGCTTTTGTTGGCCAGGTGTCCGGAACTATTACGTTTGATGTAACACTAAACCGAGACTACAACATAACAATCACGGGATTTACTAACCCTACCCCGACCATATTTCCCGCTGCAACTGGTAGTGCTGGTATATCCTCAATCTATACCGGAATCAACGAGTGGGGCTATCAAACTGCAACTATCACCTTTGATGCCCCGCACAACCTGGCCGTAACTAACAAGATAGACCCGCTCACTGGGCAACTAGATTACCTTGGCGATTTTGGTGCAAAGGTTACCATCAGCGGAATGATGGACTATGTATATGAGGTCATAACCTATAGGTCAAAAATTACCGGCAGAGTTATAGCGTCCTACTCCTCCAACGACCTATACGATGACGACTCTATCTGGCTTGGCGTAACTATGGATAAGAAGACATTTACAACCAGGCTTTCTGGGTTTAATGGCACATGGACTGTCAATAAAGTGCCAGACAACCGAACTGTAGTTGTTGACTTTAGCGGAGAGCCTATGTCTGTTGGCGGTTCTGGTGCCACTGCTTCGTGGGTCGGAACCCCTAGATACAAGTGGCCTGAAAATGAAGCTAACTGGGCGTTTCTAAACATGAAGGGCGATGTTTCGTCAACAAACACCGCCGAGCGCAGGATATGGGTTTACTACAGCCTTATGATTGGAAATGCTGACGACATCATTGCACTCTCCGGCACTGTAGATGTTTCCAGCAAAGACATTATTGCGACGTTCCCTGAGTTTTATGCAGACGAGACAGAGCTACCTGTTCTTTCTGCAGGCGACTTTATAGACTTTACGGGGTTCACTGACCCGGCTCTCAGTGTGCTTAACAAGTCAGGTCCGCATGTGGTGACCGGTACAACCTATGTTGACGGTAACCCGGACACTGTTAAAGTTAGGTTTAGAAATTTTCTGCCGGTTATTAAAAATGTTCGTCAAACACTGACTTGGAAAAAGACCCCAAGCACCTTGGACAACCCGAAGCTTCTGACACCGTTTATGTCTGCCGGTGTGGCATATCTAGACTACTCAACCATAAACGACGAAGTTGCTAGGATTGCAAGCATTACTCGCACGTCTGCTGCTCCCGCTCGGGCTACAGTAACTACAACAGAAAATCACGGGTTTGAGACTGGCGACTATGTCAACGTGTGGGCATACGGTAAAGGCTTGGCTGCATTTAATCAAAAAAACGAGCCTCTTGAAGTCACTTACATCAGCGACACACAGTTTAGCTATGCCTTGGCGGCTCCTACCAGAATTCAGTTCTACTCTGTTACTAAAAAAGTCGCTACCCTAACATTTAATCGTGACTCTGCTCACAACTTCTTTATTGGCGACACCATATCTGTTTCTAATGTGGCCACTAACATTAATGGCACTAGAACTATCACGTCTGTTGGCGTGGCAAGTATTAGCTTTGCTGTGCCCAACATCAGCACAAACGTTGTAAGAACAGCAACTAAGGGCACACTTAGCTTATCGACTGCGATAACTAAGACGGTCTCGGTTCAAAATTCTCAGACGTCGAGTGTGGGCCAGGTCTTGCAAGCTCCGACCATCTACCGTGAGCCTGTAGTGTTTGCTCGCACCTGGGGAGAATTCCCTGGAAGCGCGGATATCGGCGGTCTAACCTTCTCTACGAACGAGTACAGCGGGCAGCAGTCGACAAACAGCCCACTATATGGTAGCGCGTTGGCTACCGTAGCTGACGTTTTGGATAAGTACTCGAACAGCCTTACGGGATTTGAGTACAGAATTGACGTTAGCCTGGGTGTGGACGAAACTGGTGAAAAAGAGTTTAAGCGTAAGTTTGTACTAATCCCGCTCTACCCAGCCACACTTACTGACTACCTAAACAGTTTGCCAGGCAAAAAACTAGCTAAAGGCCAAGCTGCTGACCCTGCGGCTTTTGGTGCCGATAAAGTCATCTTTGAGTACCCGGGAAATATTAGCAACATCAGTGTTGCCGAAAGCGCCCAAAACTCAGCTACGCGTATTTTTGTTAACAACAAAAACAATAAAGCTGGTGAAGGTGTAGAGTCAGCCTATTCCGCGGCCACGGCTATGGATTTGCTCTCTGAGGGTTGGCCTTTGCTGGACCGCACTGAGACCGTAGAGTGGCCTCAGGCGACCAACAACATTAACTCTTCGGGCATTGACAAATGGGGCAACCACGACGACGAGACCGACTTCCACACTTCCGCTAAAAGATTCTTACAAGAGTCAAAGCCACCAGCTGGAGACATCGTTATTACAGTTAACGGCTCTCTTAATCCAGTAGTTGGCACGTACAACCCTGGCGAGTGGTGCTCGATTATTGTTAGGGATGAGTTCTTAAAGAATCGTCTAGGGACAGCATTAGAACCGCGTAAAGATGTTTTTGTGCGTCGCATCGACGCTATCCGAGTTCAGGTTCCGAATAATCCAGCGTTCCCGGAGCAGATAGACTTGACTCTAGTACCAGATTGGCAGGTTGACAGAGTTGGCGAATAGACGCATCAAAAGAACTAAAAGCTTTACTTCTTACGTTCAATCAATTGAAACTAGAATGGCAGCCCTTAGAGCTCAGCCTACTGTTAGTGGCGGCATCGCCCCTGGCGCGGTCTCCGCAGATAACCTAGCTCAAGAAGTAACGCTTGTAACTAATAGCATTAGAAGTTCAGACTTTGTTCCTGGCGTTCAGGGTTGGAATATTTCTGGAACCGGCGTAGCTGAGTTTTCAAACATCTATGTCCGCGGAGACATTAATGCCGAGACCGGAACTATTGGCTACTGGAACATCAGCTCTCCTGGCGTAGAGCGCACTATCGGCTCTAAGACTTTGTTTGGTACTTTCCTTGAAAGCTCGGACATTGGCGCAAGCGACAATGCTGTCGAATCTGGCGTCTACGTTGGCTTGTTTAAGTCTTACTTTGAAGACTCAATCCCTATTACTGGTGCTTCTAGGCTTGACAACATTGTCACTATTACATCTCCCAATCACGGGTACCTTAACGGTGACTTTGTAATTGTAGTAATTGACGATGACGCTGTAAACCAATACGGAACCGGCAGTGTCCCGACCCGCATCATTGAGGTGACTAAAGACACCTTTAAGTATCAAAATGAAGGTACAGATACCGTATTTCTTGATGAAGATGGGGTTCCACTTAGTTTGTTTGCAAGCGGAACAGCCACTCTATATAACAAAGATGTAGCTGGTCTGTATTTGCAAGACTACGGTAAAAAGGTCTTTGACTACGGATACTTTTCAAACGAAGGTGTCACGTATGTTTCCGCCGAAACATACAATCTTGTACACAACCCTAGCTTTGAGCTCGAGGTAGATGGGCTCCCGACCGCTAATATTGCTGGCTGGTCTGTGGCCAACGCATCGGCAGTTAGTATTTCCTCCGCGGCCTTTAACGCTAGTGGCTCTTCTATTGATGGGCTGTATCGTGCTATTAGTGACTACGGTCTAGAAGTTAGCTGGACCTCAAACCCTAGCAACGGAACTATATCTGTAACTACAAACTATGAGCTGGTAGATGGTCTAGTTTCTGAGGACCCTACGCTCTATCTTCACGCTGATATTTTTGCAACTCCGTATCATGATGCAGACTCTGTCAACGTTAGCGGATACTCTCCAAACACTTCAACAGTTGTGGTGACTACCTCTGCGCCTCACGGTCTGGCCACTGGCGACTACATTTACGAAACGTTTCTAGTACCAGCAACTAGTGACAGTATTGTCACTGTTCCGGGCGGAGATAGCTTTGTTTTACAGGTCTCTAACGTAGTCTCCAACACGCAGTTCTGGATAAATAACGTGTTTGCAGCTCCAGCCATTCCACAGGACACCTCTGACGACCCTGCTGCAGTTGTAGCAAAAATCGATGTGCCGGAATTTAGAATCTCCGACATGTATCTAGACTTTGGAAACAGCAGCTCTCTTGTTCCGCTTCTAGATGTTATGACAGATAGCTGGAAAGCTAGCTACGAAGCTAACATCTACAACGGACGACTGTCGCTAACTGAAAATGAGATAAATTCTAGTATCTTTAACGACTACGAAAACAACAAGATTGTAGCCCGAAACACTCCCCCGCTCGGGGTCATCCACCGACCAACAAGCGGGGCGCATCGAATTGACATGGAGCTTCAGCTAAGTCTGTCAAAAATTTACAAAGCGTATAGACAGAAAAACCCTACTGGCTTAGGCAACAAAAGCAGTTTTAATATTGTTTTCCCAGCTAAGCTTCGCTCTTTGCCTTCGCAGTCGGTGGTTACTAGCGGCTCCTACGTGCTCGATAGCGTATCTCTTTCTACTGAAAAAAGATTCTTCTATGCTGAATCATCAGCTATCTCGTATTCTTGGTACGACCCGGCTCTCAAACCAAACACGCCATCGGTACAAAGCACTAAGCAGTGGTTGGATATCAACCTAGCCAATCAAACAGCCAGCTATCGCTACACAGACTCTCTAGAGTTTAAAAGTCCAACGTTTAGTAACGACCTGACCATTAACTCCGGTGTTTATACAGTGAATACTCTGGAAAACGAAGAGATTGTGTGGCAGGGGTTGCACTCAGATACAACCTCCAGTGACTTGTTTATCTCGTCTGGTGCTTATACAAAAACTTCTGATATAACTGCGAATGCGGAAGTTACCATGCAAAGCTATTCGCTGAGCATCGTTGGTCCGGCGCACACTTCATACCAAATTAGTAGCGACCTAAGCTACGCCAACGCTGAAACTGGAGAGTATCTTAGGACTCACGCAGCTAGTATTGCCTTGGACTCTTACGAAGATGTCTTACCGGATGGAACCGCTAGAGACAGAGGTGCTCAGGTTTGGGCCAGTGCCGACAACATTATTTTCAGTAACAGAAACGCTGTGCAGGGTTCGGAAAAAAACCTAAAATTTAGTGTCTATGGAAACACCGAACTTTCTGGAAACTTAACGGTGCTATCCACTAACGATAATCCTCACACGGTGACCATACCTACGGTAAATGCTGGTAGCTCGGATAACCACGCTTCTACCGTAAAGTTTGTTAAAGATAATCGACAGGTATACTACCTACCTAGCGGTTCTGTTAACGACGCTACATATTCAAACTCTAAGAGAGTCTATGTTAGCGGCAGCACGCCTAGTGCTGGAACACTTGGTGATATTTGGATTAGAATCTAGGAGCTGTAGCGCATGGGTTACGGTCCTTTTTTCGCGCCGCCGTCGTTTCCGCCAGCGCCGCCATTTTTCCCGCCTACTTTTTATTCGAGCAGCCTATCTGTATCGCTATCTTTAGTATCTTCAACTTCTGATTCAGTAACTATTTCCTGGCAGTTTACTGGCGAAAACATTCAGAATGGTACTTACATTGTCGATGACTTGTCGATATCTAGCGGACAGTTTACATCTGGTAGCGGAATTAGTGGAACATATACCTTTTCCGGGCTGTCTCCATCTACTTCTTATACTGTATTTATTAGCGGTCTTGCTACTGACACGCAAGGAACAGTTAAGTTTGCTTCCGACACTTTATCGGTAAGCACTACAGCCCCGCCTCCGACAGTTTCAATCAGTGCTAGCAGAACAACGCCTACCAATGTTCAGCTCAGCTATTCTGTGTCGGCTCCTTCTGGGGGCGGAACCACTACCTGGAGCATCTCGGGCACTGGCTCCCCATATACCAGCGCGCAGTCTTTGTCTGCTGGCGGTAGCGCATCCGAAACTATAAACATAACGGTAACGCCTAGAACCACCAGATACACGTATACCATATCTGCTAGTAACAACGGTGGCAGTGTTTCTGCCTCTAGTTCGGCTCCGGCCACGAACCCTACGGCAGCCCCCTCCGGAAGCATTATTGTCTCGGAAACAACTAGCTACAACACATTAACTATCTCCATTGGCGTCAATGCGCCGGGACCATTAGTAAATGGAAATGCCTACTACACAGTCTCGGGTCCGGGGCTGTCCATATCTGGAATTACTCCGGTTCTAGACTCCGAAGCCTATGACTTTGTGACAGATGCTGTTTTATCTCCCGGGACTAGCTACACCTACACCCTAACCATCTACAACAACTACTCAACTGTAACGTACACTGGTACGGCTACAACTAAGAATGTCCAGCCCCCTACAAACCTAACTGCAAGCTCTATAACTTCAACTTCAGCTGTTGTTTCATGGACAGCGTCGGCAACTTCCGGAGCAACGTATGTGGTGTCTTCTACGGGTGGTACTGTAAATTACAGCAGTGGGACCAGTGCCAGTATTACTGGCTTGTCACCTAATACCTCGTATACTGTTTCGGTTACGGCGCAAGACTCCGGATACTCTTCTAGTACCGCCACTGTAACCTTTACTACATCTATTTTACGAACTATCACCGCAACCATATCTGCTACGTCTAGCCTTGACGGCACGGAAGCTACTGTCTCGTGGGAAGTTACAAAAAGCTCTGGCGTAACGCTGACAATCGTTGAAGTCTGGGGGCCTGGAGTAGATGTTGGTGGCGTAACCAGTGGAAGTACTACTGCAGTGGGGCTATCTCCAGGTGGTACATATACTTGGTATGTTGTAGCCTTAGGTTTTTATCAGTCCGAACAGCTTAGGGATTCAGACTCAGTAACGCTGACTATGAACCAGGCAATTCCTGGTGCCCCTAGTGCTCCTGTTGACTTTACAGCAACTGCTACAAACACCGGAACTGTGTCGCTAACATGGGGCGGTTCAACTTCGGCTGGAGGATTTCCGCCTGTCACATACTACTTGTCAGGCCCCGGGACAATCAGCACACCAGTGACAACCAACAATTATGCGACTGTTACTGGCCTATCCCCCAACACCACGTATACGTGGTCTTTGTATGCGCAGAATGCCAACCCCTCTACCCCTAACACGTCAGCAACAATTACAGCTTCGGCAACAACCCTAAGCTCTAGCTCTGGAGTTGCAACCCTAGTTACAAACATAACGGCCACCTCTAGTGCTGACGGTACAACTGCCACTGTTACCTGGTCTACCGTAAACTACGGTACGGCTATCTATTATGCAGAGTCTGAAACTGTTGGCGACGGGCTTTCTTTCTACTCGCCTGCTTTTTCTGGCACGGAGGCCGTTACCGGGCTAGTGCCCGGTAGCACGTACACTTTTAGAACATTCGTGTATGGGTTTACTAGAAGCGGTTTGCTTATTTCGGCTTCGGACTCATATACGCTAACAATGAGTAATCCGAACCCGGTCACTCCACCAGCGCCCATTTCCGATAAAGTCTACTACCACAACGGCACTACCTGGGTCCAAGCCGCTGAAGTCCTGGTATATAATGGTTCATGGGTGTCAACATCTATTAGGACTTCAGACGGAAAAGGAAACTGGACATAAATGTACAAAATCATGCCGTACACAGACCAGGCTAGTGGTGAAGTGCTGTTTCTAGTCGTTAACAAGGTTACGGGAAAAACCGAGGGTCGTTTTGAGAGCAGGAAGGCTGCTCAGGCGTACATCCTATCCAAATAGCCTAAAAATTAGACAAGTATAATTATCTGTACAGAGACGAAATAGGAAAGACATGACAACTAACAACGAAGAGTTCTTAAGCAATGTTCTGGGTGCAACCAGGGAGCAGCTATCTAAGGCTGTAAACCTTTGCGCAGAGCTAGAAGCTTTGCTTCTAATGGAGCAGAAGAAAACCGCACGACTTGAGGCAATGCTCGAGCACCGAAACAATGATTCGGCGGCTACAAATGATTAGCGTTAAAGATGGGGCGCGGACTCTACAGTTTAACGGACAGCTACTGGGCAAATCTTCGTCTTGGCGAAAAGGTTCAACTCGCTGGATTGAGTTCGAGCTCTACAAAACAGAAAGCGGCTCTTACATTCTTTCTAGGGTCGGAGTCTCTAACGTCTTTCACGGTTCTGCCTGCCCTCTAGTAAAAAGATACGGGCTAAGCGAAACTAACTACGAAAACCTATCTGAAGGCGCAGTTCCCTGCGAAGAATGCAGACCTGATGATAGTGTCGAGTTAGTATTTCCAGAGAAGCACCGCCATTGGGCTCAGGTCAGCGAGGAAGCTGCCGCGGTCTTGGATGCGTTGTATAAGTATGACGAAGGTGGGGCTCGCTATCTTACTAACGTGGCTCAACGATTGCTCGAAGACGCTGCCAAAGCTGATACTAAAATTGCAGAAATTTATAGGTTTGAGGTCATCCCCTAAACCAGATTGACATGTTTATACTTTTGTGGTAAAAAGTATTTGTAGTAAGGACATAAATGACAAACGGACTAGGCGACATTCGCCTCGAACTTATCGATAGCGCAGAGCAGGCTGCTCGGTTTATTTCTTGGCTCAGCGAGCGACGACCGCTCAATGCCATCGCCATCGACACCGAAACCGGTGAGCTTCCTGGCAACCCCCGAGACCACGCCCTATCGCCCTGGCACGGAAAACTACGCCTAGTTCAGGTTGGAGACGGACAAACTGGTTGGTCTATTCCGTGGGACGAGTGGAGCGGCGTGTTCTACGAAGCCATGGATAAGTTTGACGGTCCAATTGTCTGCCACAACATTGCCTTTGAAGCTCGCTGGTTTGAGATTCAGTCGCGCTGGGATATGCCCTGGGAACGTGCTCACGACACGATGATTATGGCTCACCTTATTGACCCGCTAGGTTCGGGTGCGCTAAAGCGCCTGACCTCTCAGTATGTAGACCCTCAGGCTGCTGCCTTGCAGTCTCAGCTGGACGAAGGTCTTGTAAAGAATGGTTGGACCTGGGGAACTGTTCCAATCAACTATCAGCCTTACTGGGCTTATGGTGCTCTGGACACTGTTCTCACTATGAAGCTCTTCGAGCAGTTCTGGGAAAAGTGTGGCCCTGGACAGCCCTATAGCCGCGCCTACGAACTTGAGATGAACACCCGCCGTATCGTAACTCGCATGGAGCTCAACGGTGCTCGTCTTGACCTCGACTACTCAAAGCGTAAGTATCAGGAACTTGTCGACTACACCGAGCAGGTAAAAGACTGGGCTAAGACAACCTACAGCGGTCTTTCAATTACCAGCAACATTCAGTTGGTTCGCCAGTTCGAGGCTCTAGGTGCAGTAATTACCGAGACAACCCCGTCTGGCGCAAAGTCAGCATCTGCTGACCAACTCAAAATGCTGGTTCGTGACGGTAACGCTGAAGTCAAGCAACTAGCCGAAACCGTTCTAAAGCAGCGTAAAGCTGACAAGTTGGCTAACACCTACTTCTCTAACTTTATTAACGACAACGTGAACGGCTTTGTACACCCATCTGTAAAGACGCTCGGTGCCCGCACTGGACGTATGTCAATTCAGAACCCTGCGCTACAAACTTTGCCTAAGGGCGACGACACTGTTCGTCGTGCATTCTTGCCTAAGGACGACGACCACGTAATTGTTACCTCGGACCTTGACCAGGTTGAGTTCCGCATGTTTGCGACCCTGTCAAAAGACGTAAACCTAATCAACCTGTTTAACATGGCGGACGCTACTGGTTCGGACCCATTCACTGAGATTGGCCGTGAGGTTTACGCTGACCCGACGATGCAGAAGTCAGACAAGCGCCGTGGTCTTATTAAGGGTGTAGTTTATGGGCGTCTCTATGGTGCGGGTGTTGCAAAGCAGGCACTGACCGCTGGTGTTCCAGAAGAGCAGATGCGTGCAGTATCAAACGCGTTTGACGAGCGATACCCTGGCATGGCACTTTTCCAGAAGCAAGTAGAAGACATTGGCATGCGTCGTCTTCGTGAAACTGGTCAAGGCTATGTCAACACTTGGACTGGACGCCGCTTGCCTTGTGACGAGGACCGCGTTTACACTCTTACTAACTACCTGATTCAGGGTGGTGCGGCCGAAGTGTTCAAATCAAACCTTGTCAAGCTGGACCAGGCTGACCTCACAGAACTTTTGATTGTGCCTGTGCACGATGAAATTGTGTTGAATGCTCCGCGTGAAAGCGCAGCCGAGATTCAGCAGATTGTCCGCGAGTGCATGACTACTCGCGAGGGCTGGGCGGTGCCTCTTACCGCTGATGTTGACGGACCTCTAGAGAACTGGGGCGCAAAATATGCCTAAATACCTACTAGCAATTGACCCGGGTAAAGCCACCGGAATTGCATTTTTTAGCAAAGAAGATGGTGAGGACCCGGTGCTAATTGAGTCTGGCGAGTATCAGCAAGATGAATACGCTAAGCCTATTCGTCAAGCCCTGGCTCACTCGCTGATGTCGAACCAGCCTCTAGAAATTGTCTGTGAACGATTCACTATCAACGCTCAGACTGTCAAAAACTCTCAGGCACC
>JACCDX010056350.1_pt1 | contig 14978 bp, 15 predicted proteins | sample 7449681 | NCBI WGS metagenome assembly JACCDX01 (sample SAMN15323450, study PRJNA562643) | freshwater metagenome | isolation source: river surface water | place: USA:Blue River Watershed | collected 2017-08-18
CGAGACTCGAACTCGCACAGCTTTCGCCACTACCACCTCAAGATAGCGTGTCTACCAATTTCACCACGACGGCTTTGGGTTGTTTGTTCTAAAAAGCGAAGAGGAATAACGCTTCCTGAACAGCCTCAGAGTTTACCCCGAAAAAGGGCCCCAATCGCTCTAAGGCGTGAAGGTTTTGCGATTACTTCGTTGGAATTTGCGCGGCACCAGAGGCTGGCACTTCCACCACGGGAGCCGGTGCAACCACAGCACCTTCGAGCACGCTGCCAGAGCTGACAGGACGCAAGTTACCAAAGTAAGCCAAGGCCAAAGTACACACAAAAAACACAGCCGCCAACACACCTGTGGTGCGCGACAAAAAGTTCGCACCACCGCTGGCACCAAACAAGCTGCCAGAGCTGCCACTGCCAAAAGCCGCCCCCATGTCAGCACCTTTGCCGTGCTGCACCAAGATCAAACCAATCATGCCCAACGCAGCCAACAACTGAACCACTTGAACGATATTCAAAATCAAACTCATAAAAACTCCGAAAAAATTATTACTTTCAACGCGCCGCAGCCGCGATGATGGTTAAAAAATCTGCCACCTTGAGTGCTGCACCACCAATGAGGCCACCGTCAATATCAGGTTGCGCCAACAACTCTGAGGCATTCGCTGCATTCATACTGCCGCCGTACAAAATGTACACACGATCCGAATGCTCAGTGGCCGCTTTGAGTTGCGCACGCAACACGGCATGCACCGCTTGCGCTTGCTCGGGCGAGGCTGTTTTGCCTGTACCAATGGCCCAGACTGGCTCGTAAGCCACCACGATTTCGCTGATGCAATGACCGTTGGTGTGAATCACAGCAGCCAATTGCCGCTTGACCACCTCTTCGGTTTTACCCGCTTCGCGTTCGGCCAAAGTTTCGCCCACACACACGATGGGCGTGATGCCCGCCGACAAGGCGCGTTGCGCTTTGTGCGCCACTTGTTCATCGGTTTCACCGTGGTACTGACGACGCTCTGAATGACCGACGATGGCGTATCGCACCGCAAAGTCTTTCAACATCGCAGCTGAGATTTCACCTGTGTAAGCACCCTGCTCGTGCGCCGACACGTCTTGCGAACCCAAATCGATGCCCGAACCTTTGACGAGTTGCTGCACTTGTGACAAATACGCCGCAGGCACACACACCGCGACTTGCGCGTGCTTGCCACCCAAGGCTTGCGCCAACCCCTGCTGCACACCGTGCACCAAGGCTTCGTTGGCAGTCAAGCCGCCATTCATCTTCCAATTGCCCGCAATAAGTTTTTGTTTCATCACTTACTCCAAGTCAAAACAATCTTGCCAATGTGCTGATTGGACTCCATCAAACGGTGCGCGTTCGCGGCACCATCCGCCGAAGTTGCGTCAAACGTGGCGTGAATCACAGGCTTGATGCGCCCAGACGCCAGCAACGGCCAAACGCGCTCACGCAAGTTGCGCGCAATCGCCGCTTTGAAAGCCACCGAGCGCGGACGTAAAGTCGAGCCTGTGATGCTCAAGCGGCGACGCAGCACTTTGCCCGCATCAAAACCGCTCTTGATGCCGCCTTGCAACGCAATGATGACCAAGCGGCCATCTTCTGCCAAGCAATCCACCTCGCGCGCCACATAGTCGCCCGCCACCATGTCTAACACCACATCCACGCCTTTGCCGTGGGTCAGGCGCATGGCCTCGGCCGCAAAGTCATGGGTTTTGTAGTTGATGGCATGGTCTGCACCCAGCGCCACACAGACGGCGCACTTGTCGTCGCTGCCTGCGGTGACGATGACGGTCGTGCCCAAGGCCTTGGCCATTTGAATCGCTGTCACGCCAATGCCACTCGAACCGCCTTGCACCAGCAATGTCTCACCGGCCTGCAAATGCGCACGGTCAAATACATTGCTCCACACGGTAAAGAATGTCTCAGGCAACGAAGCTGCCTCAACATCACTCAACCCTGCGGGCACTGGCAAACACTGGACCACGGGTGCCACGCAATATTGCGCATAACCACCACCAGCCACCAAGGCACACACACGGTCACCCACCTTCAAGCCAGCCTCAGCCAAAGCTGCAGCATCGCCTGATTCAACGACACCTGCCACCTCAAGCCCCGGCACGTCTGACGCACCAGCGGGCACGGGGTAGTGGCCCATTCGTTGCAACACGTCAGGGCGATTGACACCACTGGCGCTGACACGAATCAGCAACTCCCCCTCACCCGCCTGCGGCACTGGCCGTTGGCCCACGCGCAGCACCTCAGGGGCGCCATGCGTGGTGATTTCAACGATGTGCATCATGTGCGCAGCCGCCTCTCAAACCTCAATTAGGCTTGAGGCGCTGCATCGTGTGCGTGGTCAGCTTGTGGACGCTCGATCAAAGCTTTCATCGACAACTTCACGCGACCTTTTTCGTCTGTCTCGAGCACTTTGACGCGCACGATTTGACCTTCGCTGAGGTAGTCCGTGACCTTCTCGACGCGCTCGTGCGCGATCTGGCTGATGTGCAACAAACCATCTTTACCTGGCAACAAGTTAACCAAAGCACCGAAGTCCAAAATTTTGGTGATGGGGCCTTCGTAGACCTTGCCGATTTCGACCTCAGCCGTGATCTCTTCGATGCGACGCTTGGCTTCTTCAGCCTTGGCGCCGTCAGTGGCGGCGATGGTGATGGTGCCGTCTTCTTCGATGTTAATTTGTGTGCCGGTTTCTTCGGTCAACGTACGGATGGTGGCGCCGCCTTTGCCAATCACGTCACGGATCTTCTCTGGGTTGATCTTCATGGTGAACAACTTAGGTGCGAAAGTCGACACTTCGGTCTTGGCTTCGCCCATGGCCGCTTGCATCTTGTCCAAGATGTGCATGCGCGCCTCTTTGGCTTGAGCCAAAGCGACTTGCATGATTTCTTTGGTGATGCCTTGGATCTTGATGTCCATTTGCAAAGCAGTAATACCGTTGGTGGTACCGGCCACTTTGAAGTCCATATCGCCCAAGTGATCTTCGTCACCCAAGATGTCGGTCAACACCGCAAACCGGTTGCCGTCTTTGATCAAGCCCATGGCGATACCGGCCACATGCGCTTTCATCGGCACGCCAGCGTCCATCATGGACAAGCAGCCACCGCAGACCGAAGCCATGGATGAAGAACCGTTGGATTCTGTGATTTCAGACACCACGCGCATGGTGTATGGGAACTCTTCTTTGGTTGGCAACACAGCCACCAAAGCACGCTTGGCCAAACGGCCGTGACCGATTTCGCGGCGCTTGGTCGAGCCCATGCGGCCCACTTCACCTGTAGCAAAGGGAGGCATGTTGTAGTGGAACATGAAGCGGTCTTCGAACTCACCCGCCAAAGCGTCGATGCGTTGTGCATCGCGCTCGGTACCCAAGGTGGACACCACCAAGGCTTGGGTTTCCCCGCGTGTGAACAAGGCAGAACCGTGGGTGCGTGGCAACACGCTGTTGCGGATTTCGATAGGACGCACGGTGCGTGTGTCACGACCATCGATGCGTGGCTCGCCTGCCAAGATTTGACTGCGAACGATGTGGGCTTCGATGTCGAACAACATGTTTTCGACTTTGACTGCGTCAAACTCAACGCCTTCGGCCTTGAGAGCGTCCATCACCGCCGCGTAGGCTTGACGGCAAGCCAGGGTACGCGCTTGCTTGTTGCGGTTTTGATAGGCTGCGCGTAATTTCTCTTCACCATGGGCCTGCACCTTAGCGATCAGTGGCTCGTCCTTGGCAGGAGCCGTCCAATCCCAAGTTGGCTTGCCAGCGTCGCGCACCAAGTCGTGGATGGCATTGATGGCGATGTTGCCTTGCTCGTGACCAAACACCACAGCACCCAACATGATTTCTTCTGACAGCTGCTGGGCTTCAGATTCCACCATCAACACAGCTGCTTCGGTACCAGCGACCACGAGGTCCATCTGACTGTCTTTGCGTTGTGTTTGGCCTGGGTTCAAGACGTATTCGCCATTGATGTAACCCACGCGAGCGGCACCGATGGGGCCGTTGAAAGGAATGCCAGAGATGCTCAAGGCAGCAGACACAGCAATCAAAGCAGCGATGTCAGCATCAACTTCTGGGTTCAAAGACACGGTGTGCACGACCACGTGCACGTCGTTGTAGAAACCTTCTGGAAACAAAGGACGGATGGGGCGGTCGATCAGACGGCTGGTCAATGTCTCGTGCTCGCTAGGCTTGGCTTCGCGCTTGAAGAAGCTACCAGGAATCTTGCCTGCAGCGTAGGTTTTCTCGATGTAATCAACAGTCAAGGGGAAGAAGTCTTGGCCAGCTTTGGCAATCTTCGAACCCACGACAGTGGCGAGCACCACGGTGTCGTCCATATTGACGAGCACAGCGCCGCCGGCTTGGCGAGCGACTTCGCCAGTTTCCATGGTGACCGTGTGCTGGCCCCATTGGAATGTCTTGGTAACTTTATTGAAAATAGACATGTGTTTTCCTAATGAAATTTGGCAATCAACCGGTGCAGCACACGATGCCATTCCAGAAAAGTTGGGGCTTTTTTGGAATGACACAGCTGTCGAATCTGCGCCTTGCTATCTTGCCGTTGGTGAAAAAGAGTGTTTAAAAGTGCAAAACGCCTGAGCTTGTTGAAAACTCAGGCGTTTGTCGTTAGAGCTTAAACAATTACTTGCGCAGACCCAACTTGGCGATCAGCGCGGTGTAACGGTCAGCATCTTTGGACTTGAGGTAGTCGAGCAATTTACGACGACGGCTCACCATACGCAACAAACCGCGACGACCGTGGTGGTCTTTGGCGTGTTGTTTGAAGTGAGGTGTGAGTTCATTGATACGAGCGGTCAACAAAGCCACTTGGACTTCGGGACTACCTGTATCGCCGGCTGAGCGTGCATTGTCTTTAACGACGGCTGCTTTTGTTGCTGTCAACATGGTTTTTCCTTAAATATTTGACTTGCGTTGCGCCGTGGAAGTTGGTGCAACGTGCTTTGCTTGACCCAAAAGGTAAAGCCAGTAGAGTATAGCAGGCGCAGCTCGCCTGATTAAAAAGCTGAATCAGGCCAGTTCCGCCAGCGGCCAGCGTGGTTTCACATCAAAACTGTAGCGCGGCTGGGCTTGGGCCATGCCACCCTCACCGCTTTGCAGGCGCATAGCCGCCGCCATGGCAATCATGGCTCCATTGTCGGTGCACAAATGCAACTCGGGGTAATACACCCGCACACCTTGGCGCTGGCACGCGGCATTGAGTTGCTCGCGCAAATGCCGATTCGCCCCCACACCACCAGCCACAACCAGGCGTTTCAGACCGGTTTCGCGTAAGGCGATGAGCGACTTTTTCAACAGCACGTCAACAATCGCCGCCTCGGTCGAGGCTGCCAAATCGGCTTTTCGGGCTTCAAAGTCATCGCCCAGTTTTTTGGCTTGGGTCATCACTGCGGTTTTAAGGCCAGCAAATGAAAAATCCAAATTGCCACTGTGCAGCAGGGGACGCGGCAACTTGAACGCATCAGGGTCACCCTGCTCGGCCAGTTTCGAGAGTGCTGGGCCACCGGGGTAGCCCAAGCCCATGAGCTTGGCCGACTTGTCAAACGCTTCGCCTGCGGCGTCGTCAATGGTTTCTCCCAGCAATTCGTAGCGCCCCACGCCGTCCACTCGCATGAGCTGCGTGTGGCCGCCCGACACCAACAGGGCCACAAACGGGAACTCAGGTGGGTCTTCGCTCAAAAACGGTGACAGCAAATGCCCCTCTAGGTGATGCACGCCCAAAACAGGCTTGTTCAACGCCGCCCCCAAAGCGCAAGCCACCCCCGCCCCCACCAGCAAAGCGCCAGCCAAACCAGGGCCGCGGGTGTAAGCCACCACATCAACATCTTGCAAGCTGTGTTTTGCCTCAACCATCACCTCACGCGCCAGCGGAATCACACGGCGAATGTGGTCTCGGCTGGCCAACTCAGGCACCACGCCGCCATAGGCGACATGCATGGCCACTTGGCTGTACAGCGCGTGCGACAGCAAGGTGGGCACCGCATCGCCGCCTGAGCGCACCAGTGCCACACCTGTTTCGTCGCAAGAGGATTCAATACCGAGGATCAACATAGGCGTGAGTTTATGCGGTTAACCCACACATCAGCTCAACGCACAGGCTCCTGCACTGAAGACAGCTCCGACTCAAACAGATTGCGCTCATCAATGAACTCTGGCGTCAAGGCAGGCGCCGTAATCAAAGGCCCCATCACCGAACGGCCCAGCGTCATGCGCGTCTCAATGGGCGCGGCAAATGCGATGGCGAAAGTCGCAACCGCCCACTGAACATAGACGAAACCACGCCCACGCAATACCCCCGCTTCACGTGATTGACCTCGCTTGTTAACGACATGCACTGGGTTGACAGAACGCGTCGCCACGCTATTGGTGGTCAGCGCATCCATATGAACCACGGCCGCCACGGTGGCAACTGAGCCATATTGGCCATCGTGTACATCGCACTCCTCTTTCACGCTCTCTTTCACGCTCTCTTGCACCTCAAGCAGCACATCAGAGGAAGCATCGCCCCCCGCAGCCGTTTGAGCCGAAGAAAACGCCAACCCCAGCCGAGCAAATGATGTGTTGACCAGTTGCCGATTCATGTCCGACGCATCATCCTCAATCAACACAAATGCATCATTGAACTTTTGTGCGCGCCCGATCTGTAAAAAACTGAAATGAGCATTCTCGAAACGGTCCAGCCGGTGATTGACCTCTTCTGCCACCTCATGGATGTTTTGCAACCGAACCTCTGGTGGAATGACTTCCCTGTGTAAATCAGAGACATCGACATCCAGTGTTTCCACATGAGCGTCAACCCTATCGAGACCTATTGACTGACGGTTCGTGATGGTGTCGATAGACTCAATTTGCTGCACATTGTCAGCAGGCCCTGCGCCATCGATGCGTTGACGATTTTGGGCAGCAGCATCGTCCTCAAGCTTTTGAAGGTTCAAGCCGTCTGTGGCGTTGAGTCCAACTTTGACCACATTGCTTTGATTTTCAAAATCATCTGACACGCTTTGGATGTTGTCACTCATGGTGCGAGCGATGAATTGACTCATCTCTGAGTCAGCCACAGCGCCCACCCACACCCCTTGATTCGCAGCCTCGGGCAGGTCATGAACCTTAGCGCTGTCAGCATCTATCAATTCGTTCTTGAACGTGATGCCCACTTCCTCATTACCGCCCGTCAGTCGTTCGTGGGTCACGTGATTTTTAAACGTGCTGGTATCAAATGGTTTGAAGTTCTTGGTTTCCAGAACTTGCCAATAACGTGCGAAGGTTTTCTCGGTGAAACCAAATGCCGTCAACATACTCAAGAAGAGTTTGTCTTCCAGATGCGCCACCTCGCCATCTGAGAGCATCGAGTCACACACATTCGTCAGGATGTAGATTTTTTGCTCAGGTTTCAATAAGGCCGAGGCTTCATCCAAAAATTGCTTCAACTTGATCGAGCGCACATATTTCAGCGCCACGTTTTGCAGCCCCTCAAACTCACCAATCACAGCCTCTAATTGCCCTACCTCTTGGGTACCAATTGAACCATCTGAGGTGAGCATGTACAGCAACGCGATGGCCAACGCAAAATGGGGCGTCATGGGTTGGCGCTCATCCCTGACACCGGCGTATTTACCCAACACTGATTTGTCGTTTTTGAGCGCGAGTATTTTGAAATACGGCTCAAATTGAGCTTCACGCACACCAAATGCCTTCGTCATCTGCGCGAAAAGCGCCAACTCAGCACGGTCTGCGTGGCCATCCGCCAACAAGGCATCGCAGACGTTGGTCAGAATGCACCACTTGTCTTTGACGCTCAGCAGCTCTGAGGCCGTTGTATAAAACTGCGCCACAGGAACCGATTGCACATAACGCAAGGCATAGCTGAGCACAGCTTGATCGCCACCCAAAACCGCCTGTAGTTGACTGCTTTCTTGCGCTTCCAGTTCGCCATCGGAAGCCATCATGTAGAGCAAGCTACAAGCAAGCGTCAGGTAAGGCGTCAAAAAGATTTGTTCAGACTCGTCCTCAGGCACCCCAACATCACTTTTGAGGGTGTCTAAGAGATTTGTTTTGAGGTTCGCGACGGCCATGCGTCACGTTAATCAACCCATCAAATATCTGGGTGACATCTGCGTCATAGAGGTGTTTGATGACGCCTTCGTCATCAAACACCAAGCTCAAACCACGCTTTGCAAAGGTGCCGTCAAAGTTGCAACAACGGTTTGTTTATCAGTCACGGTCAAAGACAAATTGGCTTTGTGCAACTTGGCGATCTCCAAGCAAATGCTCAAGCCCAAACCCAAACCATCGACTTGACGTGCGTGAGATGCGTCCCCTCGGTAAAAGCGGTCAAACGCACGCTCACTCAAGTCCACAGGAATATCGGATGTGGCGTTTTCTACTGACAAACGAAAAGCACCATCCGCTTGCTCAAGCGTGAAATGAATCCACCCATGTGCTTGGTTGTAATTCACCGCATTCGCATACAGGTTGTGAATGAGTTGATGCACCAACGTTTTGTCGCAACGCCAAATCACATGAGGCGCAATGGTGCTGGAAATTTTCAAATTGGATTGGAATGAATGCGCATCTTTGACCAACTGCGTCAGCAGAGCGCTCAAATTCACATCCGTTAACTCTTGCTTCAAGCTGTTGGCATCTGCGCGAGACAACAGCAAAAGCTTCTCCGTGATTTCAATCAAACGTTCGACCTCATCGCTCATGCTGCGCATGCGAATTTGGGCATCTGAGCCCGTGGGCAAATCGTGAATCAAGCGCTCGACATTGCCGCGCAAAATGGTGAGCGGCGTCCTCAGCTCGTGCGATGCATCAGAGGCAAAGCGACGCGCTTTGGTGAAGCTGTCGTTCAAACGAAATCTCAAGTCGTCAAACACTTTGATCAGCGTTTCAAACTCTTTGAAAGGCGCTTGCAACACAATGGATTGATCCAGCGTGTTCGCCGTCAACTTAGCCATGTTGTTTTGTATGGAGGTGATAGGACGCATCACCACATAGGTCAAATACAGCGTCAATCCGAGAAGCATGGCGAGAATCGTTGGCAGCACATAAATAGTGTTGCGATCACGCAAGGCCCATACACGCAGCATCAAGGCGTCAATCTCTTGGCTGTCTAACCAAATTTCAGCGCCTTTCAAAGGGTCCTGGAAGCGAACGGCATACCATTTTTTTGTCCCAACAGAACCATGAGCAAACGCCACATCACCTTGGCGAAAAACTGATTCACTTCGCCAAAAATTGCGGTCTGCCAACAGGGGGGGGCATGAAGGAAACGCGTTGGCGCTGGATGCGTTGTTCACCCGATCGCACAACAGATAAAAATCAGAAATATTGCTGAACAAACTGCCTTTCTCGAGGGCTTTGAAGCAGCTTAAAAACGCATCCGGATGTTGAAAGTGCGCTTCACAGGTATCTAAAGCAATGCCCATTTCTTGATGAATACGGGTTTGCAACTGATCAGTTAAAAAGTGTTGCGCCGTCAAACGGTTGGCACCAATCACGATCGCCGTGGTGAATATGACATGCCAGAAGATGCGTACTTTGAACGACTTCTTCATGGCTTAAGCCTCCACGCGCAAGCGATACCCCACACCGCGCACAGATTCAATGGGCGATGCACGCCCGTTGCTGCCGCGCTCAAGCTTTCGCTTGATGCGGCGCACACACACATCCACCACATTGGTTTCCGGGTCGAAGTTGATTTCCCAAACGTGTTTGAGAATTTGTTGTCGCGAAAAAATATGCCCAGGTGAGCGCATCAAAAACGCCAGCAAACTGAACTCACGCTGGCTCAACACAGCGGTCACATCAAACCATTGCACCTTGTGGCTAACCACATCCAGCGTCAAGTGATTCAATGAAATTTGCTGCACTTGTTCAGGCATCTTGCGTTGCATCACCGCTTTGATACGCGCAACCAGCTCTTCTACAAAAAAGGGTTTGGGCAAATAGTCATCTGCGCCCATTTCAAAACCCATCAATCGATCGGGCAAATCAACTTTGGCACTCAGGATGATGACGGGTGTTGTGGCCCCCGCTTCCCTGGCTTGATACAAAAGATCAAAGCCGTTGAGTTTGGGCAGCATCACATCCAAGATCACCAAATCATGCCCCCCCACAAGCACTGTGCTGAGGCCTCGTTGACCATCATCCACATGCGTCACGTCATAACCAGCGGCAGACAAGCCCTTGACGACGAATTCTGCAATCTTGGCTTCGTCTTCAATCAACAAAATTTTCAAACCAACCATCCCTTGTTTTTGATTTGATTTCATTTTGAATCGATTCGTTCCAGTTGGAAGGACACGCCAAATGACATCTTCGTCATCGTTCGGCGCATGACAGGCATGTCACTAATCTAGCGCGAATGCGTGTCGATAGTTCAGGTGTTAACGCTCACAGAAAACCTTATGTCACACCTATCGCCCATCACAACCATGCCAGCACACCCGGAAGACCCGGTGATGAGTGGTGTGACATCAATCGCCAAAACCTCAACTCCGGCGGCCCCCTCCATCCCTCAACCGACACGTGCATCTAGCTCAATCGCGCTGTCTTTTGCATTTGACGCCATCGCCAAAACACTCAACGTGGTGGTCAGAGATGAACGTTCGGGCGAAGTTGTGAGAACTATTGAATACACACACATCCCACGCGAGGTCCACCGAAGCGACAAGCTGAACGGGCTGCTGCTCAACCAGTTCGTGTGAGCACTCGCCTTACATCCCAAGCGAAATTAGCCATATAGCCATAAGTTATCTAGCCTGCGAGACAATCGCAGCATGAGTATCAGCCACTACATCAAAGACATCGGACGTGGCCGCGACGGCGCGCGTGCGCTGGACCGTGCGCACGCCGCTGATTTGATGGGCCAAATCTTGGATGGTCATGTCACCGATTTAGAGCTAGGTGCTTTTTCCATTGCCATGCGCATCAAGGGTGAAACTGACCAAGAAATGGCTGGTTTTCTAGATGCCACACATGCGCGCTTACAGCACATCAGTACCACCGGCCCTGTTGTGGTGCTGCCCTGCTATAACGGCGCACGCAAGCTGCCCGTGCTCACGCCTTTACTCGCCCACCTGTTAGCCCGCGAAGGTTTGGCTGTAGTGATGCACGGCACATCCACTGAATCCACGCGCACGACCAGCCAGGAAGTGTTGAGTGCCATGGGCGTGACCGCCCTCGCCCAACCACGTGCTGTTGCGGCAGGTGAGGTGGTGTTTGCCCCCACTGAAGTGCTCAACCCCAACCTCAAACGTTTGCTCGATGTGCGCCGCGTGGTCGGACTGCGCAACTCTGCGCACAGCTTGGTGAAGCTGATGAACCCCACCACGGGGGCTGACGCCTTGCTGGTAAGCAGCTACACCCATCCCGAATACGCCATCTCCATGGCTGCCACCTTTGAGCTGACCGGCGCGCGCGCCCTGTTGCTGCGCGGCACTGAAGGCGAAGTGGTGGCCGATGCACGCCGCACACCACAGATGGCCGCGTTTGTGCGCGGCACACGCACGGCCTTGGTCGAGGCGCAAGCAGGTTCGCTCATCAAACTGCCAGAGCTACCCACCAACATCGACGCAGCCAGCACCGCACGCTACACACAGGCCGTGCTCACCGGCGAATTGCCCGTCCCCGCACCGCTGACCGCACAAGTACAAGCTGCACTGAAAGCCTTGAGCCTCTGACCATGACACACACGCAACCACCCCATGTGACGTTGGTCGGCGCAGGCCCAGGTGACCCTGAGCTATTGACGATCAAAGCGGTCCAAGCCATTGCCTCGGCCACGGTACTCTTGGTGGACGACTTGGTCAGCGATGCCATCACCGCCCACGCCTCACCCACTGCGCGCATCATCTATGTGGGCAAGCGCGGAGGCTGTAAATCGACCCCGCAAGCCTTCATTGAAAAACTCATGGCGCAAGAGGCGCTGGCTGGCGAAACCGTGGTGCGCCTCAAAGGCGGTGACCCCTTCATCTTTGGTCGTGGCGGCGAAGAGGTAGAACACTTGCAAACGCAAGGCATTGCCGTGACCGTCATCAATGGCATCACCTCAGGCTTAGCTGGTGTCACCTCGTTGGGCATTCCTCTCACCCACCGCGAACATGCCCATGGCGTGGTGTTCATCACCGGCCACGCCAAGCAAGGTGCAGCCGATAGCGTGGATTGGATGGCCTTGGGCCAAACTGCGCAACAAGCCAAACTCACTTTGGTGATTTACATGGGCGTGAGCGGCGCGGCGCAGCTTCAAAAGTCTTTGCTACAAAGCATGCGCGCTGACACGCCCGTGGCCGTGATTCACCAAGTGAGCCTGCCCACACAACGCCATGTGGTGTGTGAATTGCAGCAATTGCATGACACCATTGTTCGCGAGCAGTTAGCCAGCCCATCTGTCATCGTGATTGGTGATGTGTTCAATGGGTTACTGGCGATGCAAAGCGAAACCGGACTGCAAGCCTCTGCAGGCTGAGCGCCCACTAAACTCCCTGCATGAAATCGTTTGACGTTGTGATTGTGGGTGCCGGTGCTGCCGGTTTGTTTTGCGCAGGCGTGGCTGCACAACAAGGATTGCAAGTGCTGGTGCTGGACCACAGCGAGAAGGTGGCAGAGAAAATTCGCATCTCAGGCGGCGGTCGCAGCAACTTCACCAACCGCGAGTTGGATGTCCGTTCTCCACACAAACACTTCTTGGGTGACAACCCGCAGTTCTGCCGCAGCGCCCTGTCGCGCTATACGCCGCAAGACTTTGTGGCGCTCATGCAAAAGCACAACATTCCATTTCACGAGAAGCACAAAGGCCAGCTGTTTTGCGACCGCTCGGCCGAAGACCTGATTCAAATGCTCTTGGCTGAATGCAATGGCTCTGCGAGCGGCGGGAGCGTCACGCGCTGGCAGCCCTGCAGCCTCAAGAACATTCTCTACTCAGACGCCGCACCCGAGGCACAACGCTACGCAGTCGATACCGGCCAAGGCACGGTGCACGCAGCGGCCGTGGTGGTGGCTACAGGTGGCTTGTCCATCCCCAAAATTGGCGCTACCGATATTGGCTACCGACTGGCCAAGCAATTCGACCTGCGTGTGGTTGAACCTAGACCTGGTCTTGTGCCGCTCACCTTTGACGACAAAGCTTGGGCACCTTATGCCCAGCTTTCAGGCCTGTCATTGCCCGTGCGCATTGATACTGGCACCAAGAAAACCCTGCAAAGTTTTGACGAAGATTTGTTGTTCACCCACCGCGGCTTGTCTGGCCCAGGCGTGCTGCAAATCTCCAGTTATTGGCAAGTAGGCACTGACATACGCATCAACCTCGCGCCCGAAGTGGACCTGACTGACGCCTTGATGACCGCCAAACAGCAGTCTAAGAAACTTATTGCGAACGAGCTGAACGCTTGGGTGCCCTCGCGTTTGGCCGACACATGGGTGAGCCAAGACACCGCGTGGCAGCGCCCCGTGATCGAAGCCAGCGACAAGGCCTTGAACCAACTGGCCGAGCGCTTGAGCCGCTGGACACTCGCCCCCACGGGCACCGAGGGCTACAAAAAAGCCGAGGTCACCGTGGGCGGCGTGGATACGCGCGATTTGTCCCAACAAACCATGGAATCCAAGCAGCCAGGCCTGTATTTCATCGGCGAAGTGGTGGACATCACCGGCTGGCTGGGTGGCTACAACTTCCAGTGGGCATGGTCCAGCGCACATGCTTGCGCAAAAGCCTTGGGCGCGCGTTTGAAACCGGCGGTTTAGTCGCTATAATCATGGTCTTTGCTGGCAAACCCCCAACGGCCTGATCAACTTAATGTTGGGGAACACCGCAGGCATGGCGTTTAGGCCCGATCTTCCCGAACACCCTCTGGCTGCACAATTTGGAAACTTTTGGTAATGACCACCATCCGTGTAAAAGAAAACGAACCGTTTGACGTCGCTCTGCGTCGATTCAAGCGCACCATCGAAAAATTGGGTCTGTTGACCGACTTGCGCGCTCGCGAGTTCTACGAGAAGCCAACCGCTGAACGTAAACGCAATAAAGCAGCAGCCGTGAAACGCAACTACAAGCGCATCCGCAGCATGCAGTTGCCCAAGAAGCTGTACTAAGCAGCCTCTGCCCCCAAAAAGCTCGCTAGGGACGCCTCAGCGGGCTTTTTTTTTCGAATGACCTCTTCTCCAAGGACAACACCATGAGCCTCAAAGCACAAATCACCGAAGACATGAAAACCGCCATGCGCGCCAAAGACAGCGTTCGCTTGGGCACCATCCGCTTGCTGCAAGCCGCGATGAAGCAAAAAGAAGTCGATGAGCGTGTCGAATTAGACGACGCTATGGTGATCGCCATCGTGGACAAACTCATCAAGCAACGCAAAGACTCGGTGGCGGCTTATGAATCGGCCAATCGCCAAGATTTGGCTGATATCGAGCGCAACGAAATGAAAGTGCTTGAGGTGTATTTGCCTCAACGCTTGAACGCCGAAGAAATCACCGCCGCGGTGAAGGCCATCGTGGCCGAAGTGGGCGCTACTGGGCCTGGCGACATGGGCAAGGTGATGGGGGCTGTGAAGACTCAGTTGGCGGGCAAAGCTGATATGGGCTTGGTTTCTGCGGCTGTCAAGGCTGCGTTGGCGGGTTAATACCTTCTCCTTTGAGGAGGGCTGGAGGTAACTCTCCCCTTCTCTTACTGTTGACGGGGCGAGGCCCACAACCCTAGGCTCCTCTTCGCTGCGCTCAGAATGTCGCTACGGATTGCGGGCCTCGCCCCGTCAACAGCGGTTTATGTTTGATTGACGTTTTCACGCCAGCGTAGTGCACTGAAAGTAAGGGCTTTGAGCGCAGCGATAAAGCCGTATGTAGAGCGCCAGAAGCGAATGCGGTGTGGCCTAACTGCCCGTAGCGACATTCTGAGCAAAGTGAAGAGGAGCCTAGGGCGGTTACGCCACACCGCATTCGCGCA
>JACCDX011353057.1_pt1 | contig 14972 bp, 14 predicted proteins | sample 7449681 | NCBI WGS metagenome assembly JACCDX01 (sample SAMN15323450, study PRJNA562643) | freshwater metagenome | isolation source: river surface water | place: USA:Blue River Watershed | collected 2017-08-18
GCCTAGGCCGGAGGGCTACCGCAAGGCGTTGCGTTTAATGCGCCTCGCTGAAAAATTCAATTTGCCAGTTTTTACCTTTGTCGACACCCCTGGCGCATATCCAGGGATCGGTGCGGAAGAGCGTGGTCAGTCCGAGGCAATTGGCCATAACTTGTATGCAATGGCTGAGCTTCGCGTACCGATTATCTCGACAATTATCGGCGAGGGTGGTTCAGGTGGTGCGTTAGCGATTGCTGTCGGCAACGTCGTGATGATGTTGCAATATTCCACGTACTCGGTGATTTCGCCTGAGGGTTGCGCTTCGATTTTGTGGCGCAGTGCGGATAAAGCATCTGAAGCCGCCGCTGCACTTGCGATTACTGCTGATCGTTTGAAAGAGTTTGGGTTGATTGACCGTATCGTCAATGAGCCCGTCGGTGGTGCACACCGGGATCCCCGTGTGATGGCGCGCTTGTTGCGCCGCTCGCTCGCGGATGCGTTACGTCAATTGTCGGGCATGACCCCCGAACAGCTCATCGAACATCGTCTTGAAAGACTGCTTGCATACGGCCGCTTTCAAGAGGTTCGGGCTTAGAGGCTTGGTTGTCAGTAACGGCTGACACAAGCCCTGAGCAAAGCGACGCGTTGCATGTCGCGATCGCGCAGTCGCTTGAGAAACTTCCCAGCACAGCGTCGGTGGCGATTGCCCTGAGTGGAGGGATTGACTCCGTTGCACTCTCGCTTATCGCGAAAGAGGTTTGCGCGCAAACAGGTCATACCTTGCATTTTTTTCATGTGCATCACGGCTTATATGCTGAGGCAGATGTCTGGGCCGCTCATTTGCAAACATTCGCGCATGATCTCGGGGTACCGCTATCAACGCGACGCGTCTCGGTCCCGCAAGATTCTGGTTTAGGAGTTGAAGCTGCGGCGCGGCAAGCGCGATATGCGGCTCTCGCTGAGATGGCGCACGCTAATCGTGTCACAGCGATCGTACTCGCGCATCATCGACAGGACCAGGCTGAAACGGTATTGCTACGCTTATTGCGTGGGGCAGGGGTGTTGGGACTGGGGGGAATGCAGCCTGATGTCGTGCGCGGCGAGTTGCGGTTATTGCGTCCATGGCTGGATGTGGATCGCGATGCGCTGGTTGCACTGACGCGTGCGTATGCGCAACGCTCCGGATGGCATCCCATTCAAGACCCCAGTAATAGCGATGTACATTTTGCACGCGGCGCCTTGCGGTCAGAGCTCGTTCCTGTGCTCGACCGTCGTTGGCCTGCGTGGCGCCAGACGGTGACTAGGCACGCTAAGCAAGCTCAAGAAGTCTCGGAAATTCTGGAGGAGGTCGCCGCCGTTGACTGGCAGACCCTGGATCCAGATGTGGAGGGCATGAGTTTCAGTTTGCAGCGGTGGCGGGGTCTAAGCGAGCCACGGCAGGCATTGGTTCTGCGGTTTTGGCTGAATCGGCGTGGCGTTGCTATGCCCGGTGAACGCCGATTGGCAGAGTTGATGCGCCAATTGCGTCAATTACATGCTTTGGGACGCGATCGCGACTTGCTTTGGCAGCACGGCACCTCCCGAGTTCAGTGCCTACGGGGGCGGGTTTCCCTGTCTTCGGGCTAAAATAGAAGACTTTGCTCCTGCCTCACGGTATTTTTGCTCACACTATCATGGCACTTATTGTTCACAAGTACGGCGGCACGTCGATGGGCTCGGTTGAGCGCATCAAAAACGTAGCCCGTCGAGTTGCTAAATGGCACGCAGCCGGTCATCAGGTCGTTGTTGTGCCGTCGGCGATGTCCGGCGAAACCAATCGACTCTTGGGTTTGGCGAAAGAGATTTCTGAAACTGCAGATGGTCGCGAGTTAGACATGATTGCCGCGACCGGTGAGCAGGCCTCTAGCGGTCTTTTGGCGATAGCCCTGCAGGCTGTCGGCTTGCAAGCGCGTAGTTATGCTGGCTGGCAGGTACCCGTGCGCACCGACTCCGCTTTTACCAAAGCGCGGATCACTTCAATTGAAGATGCTCGTATCCGGGCAGACTTGAACGCTGGACGTGTTGTCGTCGTCACCGGCTTTCAGGGTGTCGATGACGACGGTCATATCACTACACTCGGTCGTGGTGGCTCTGATACATCTGCTGTAGCGGTTGCGGCCGCTCTGAAAGCGGACGAGTGCTTAATTTATACGGACGTTGATGGTGTCTACACTACGGACCCGCGTGTCGAGCCCGATGCGCGCCGCTTGAGCGTGATCTCGTTTGAAGAAATGCTCGAGATGGCTTCATTAGGTTCTAAAGTTTTACAGATTCGCTCTGTGGAGTTTGCTGGTAAATATCGCGTACCGACACGTGTGTTGTCGTCGCTAACTGATCCCGATATTCCGCTAGACGAAGAGATGCGCTCTGGCACCCTGATTACTTTTGAGGAAGACGAAAAAATGGAAGCAGCCGTTGTTTCAGGCATTGCCTTTAGCCGCGACGAAGCCAAAGTGACCTTGTTGGGTGTACCAGACAAGCCAGGCGTTGCGTTTGCAATTTTAGGTCAGGTTGCCGATGCCAATATCGACGTGGACATGATTGTTCAAAATCAGTCGGTCGATGGCACAACGGACTTTTCTTTCACGGTCCATCGCAACGAATTTGCCCGTACCTTGGCTGTGATCAAAGACAAAATCGCTCCCTCAGTGCATCCTCGCGAAGTCTTGTCGGATGACAAAGTCGCAAAAGTGTCGATTGTGGGTATCGGTATGCGTTCTCACGCCGGTGTTGCGAGCTTAATGTTCAAGACCCTTGCGCAAGAAAACATCAATATCCATATGATCAGCACAAGCGAAATCAAAACCTCGGTTGTGATTAGCGACAAATACATGGAACTCGCTGTGCGCGCACTACACAAGGCCTTTGGTCTTGAAACGGAGCCTGCCAAAAAGGCTTAAGCCGCAGTTTGCTAGGGCAGGGGCTAGCCATGCTAGAATCTTGCCTTGGTTTGGAGGCGTGCCCGAGAGGCTGAAGGGGCTCCCCTGCTAAGGGAGTATGTGAGCTAAAACTTGCATCCAGGGTTCGAATCCCTGCGCCTCCGCCAAGTAGTCAACAAAAAGGCGCCCGTTTGGGCGCTTTTTGTTTTGATGTCCGGTCAATTTACTTTGATACCGGCTTTTTCAACGACGGGTTTATACATCGCGAGGTCGCGTTTGATTTCATCACCAAACTGCTGCGGTGTTGCGTTGGCAGCCTCGATTCCAGACCCAAGTAACTTTGCCTTGACCGTAGGATCCTGCAGTACGGCATTGATCTCTTGATTTAGTTTGGCGAGGATGGCTGCTGGCGTTTTTGCTGGAGCCATGATGCCCACCCATGAGTTCAACTCAATCCCCGGAATGCCTGACTCTTTAAACGTTGGAATATCGGGGTAGGTTTTCGAGCGGTTCGCGCTTGGGACGCCGAGAGCTACCAACGTCCCCGCTTTTAAGTGTTGATTGATGGAGGCTGCGGATGCAAATGTTAAGGGAATATGTCCAGCTAAAGCGTCAGCGACAGCAGGACCGCCTCCTTTGTACGCGACGTGAACAAAGTTGGAGTTGGATTGCTGCTTAAGTAGCTCACCCGCCAAGTGCACGATACTGGCGTTACCCGAAGTTCCATAAGACAATCCCCCAGGCGTGCTGTTGGCCAAAGCGACTAACTCTTTCAGGTTCTTTGCTTTTACGTTTGGATTGGCAGCCAAAATAATGACAGAGTTACCAATTTTTGCGACCGGCTCAAAATCCTTGATCGGATCGAATCCGATTTTTGAGTAGGCGTGCGGATTAATGACAAGAGTGCCATCCAACGCTAAAAAAAGTGTGTAGCCATCGGGTGTCGCGGTTGCAACCTGCTGAGCACCAATATTACCGGAGGCGCCGGGCTTGTTTTCAACGATGACTTGTTGGCCGAGTCGTTTGGATAATCCCTCTGCGATGATGCGACCGCTCGTATCCGTCACGCCGCCAGGCGCGAAGGGTACGACAAGCTTAATTGGTTTTGTTGGGTACGTATCCACCCCTTGGGCGTGTGCATAGCCAGTTGTTAAGCATAGGCCTGTCATCGCAACGAGTGCTGCGCAGACTTTTTTAATTGATAACGTTTTCTTATTCATTTTGCTCCCCGATTCAAGTCAATATAATCACAGATCGTAATATACACACCAGCCAGCTACGCAAGCATGCGCCTAATTTTGGCGCTCAGCATGTCGACTAGCAAGACCAATCCAATCATGACTAGCAAGATGGAGCTGGTTTCGGACATTTTGAATAGGCTTAGGTAATAAGAGAGCATTTGCCCAAGTCCGCCAGCCCCAACAATTCCTAAAACAGTCGCCGCGCGAATATTGTTTTCCCAACGGTAGAGGCTGTAGCTCAAGAGCTGCGGCGCGATTTGAGGAATCTGCACAAAAAAGAAGATTTTGCTGCGACTGACTCCGCGTACACTCAGCGCAAAAGCATTATCTTTAGGCGCGTTTTCAAGTGCTTCAGCGAACATGCGGCCCAGCACCCCGGTGGTGTGCAAGGCCAGTGCGAGAGTGCCAGACATCGGACCCAAGCCGGCCGAGATCAATAATAGTGCTGCCCACATCAGCTCTGGCACACTGCGTAAGGCGCTCAGCGTCCAGCGAGCGCTGGCACGAATCACGTTGAATCCGCCAGAGGATATCTTGCTTGCCGGGATCGCAATAGCGAGTCCCAGAACCACCGCGATAAGGGTTCCGAGTGCTGACATCGCAAGTGTTTCAAGCGCGGCAGGCAACAGTTTCAGCCACAGCGCCTTCGTCCAGTTTGGCTGCGCGAGCTCGGTAATAAACAGCCACATCTTATGGGAGGTGTCTGCGTTAAAAAACGGCGCGAACTGTAGGTTAAGACTCGTAAAACTGGTGACAATCAAGACGCCGCAGGCGATCGCAAACAATATCGCCTTTGGTCGAATGCCAGTCTGTGCGCGAGGCGTCATGACAAAAACTTCCTCATCCAAGCGCTGACCATGTCCGAACACCATACTAACAATAGAAACACCATCAAGATTGTTAAGACTTCAGAGCCATTGAACATTTTTAATGACGCGTCCATCATTTGACCTAAACCTCCAGCGCCCACAAAGCCGAGAACGGCAGAAGACCGAATGGCGCATTCCCATCGATAAATGGTGTAACTCGTTAGTTCGTCAGCATTTTGCGGAAGCAAGGCATAAAACAGTGTTTGTAAGCGTCCTGCACCGTTGCGCATCAAGGCCTGCGAGCTGCTGGAGTCGCCGCTTTCGAGGATTTCTGCATAGACTTTACCCAACATCCCTGCGTAGGTCAGAGCGATAGCAAGCACGCCAGAGGTGGGGCCCAGGCCTACAACGCGCACAAAAATTAAGGCCCAGATGAGTTCGGGCACGCTGCGCAAGACGATGAGAACGATACGAATGATTTCGCGCACGGCAGTAGGTAGCGCGCTCATGCGACCCGACAGGGCAGACAGGGAAAGCACTCGTACGGAAATCAATGCTAGTGGGATTGCTAACAAAATTGCGAGCGTCATCCCGACTGTTGCCATCGCAACGGTGCGCCAGGTCTCGAGTGCGACTTGCAATAAGAATTCACTTGAAAGGGCGGGTGGAAAAAAACTCGCTAAAAAATTTCCAGTCTGTTTGAGGCTCTCAGGTCCCCAAAGAGTCCAGATTTTGAACTCTGTCCATTCGAGCATCGGCCATAGAATCAGTAGGGCAATGATGGCACCGCTCACACGACGCGACCAAGCAGGGTCGCGCAGCGAATGCACTGCAGGCGCGGGATGATAGGGGACGGGAGTCATCAATCGGGTCAGCCAGGAGCGAGACTGTTCTGGATTAGCGGCATACCGGCGCAAAAGCAGGTCTTGCAGGCGTAGAGCCTGCCGTCTGTTCCGCATCAAAGGCGTGATCAACTTCGCTTTGATGACTGTAGAGATCCTTTAGTAGGGCAGGGGTGACTTGTGCGACGGGCAGATCGAATTGAACCCGTCCTTTTGCGAGTCCGATAATGCGGGGGAAAAACTTTAAAGCCATTTCAACATGATGCAGAGTTGCAATTAAAGTCGCTTGGTTATCTTGAGCCACTTGGCACAAGGAGGCGAGTGCTTGATCACCGCGCTGAGGATCCAGCGCTGATAATGGCTCATCGATCAGCATCAGCCGCGCTTTGGAGATGACTGCACGAGCTAGTCCGACTCGTTGCCGTTCACCGCCTGACAAACGATCGACACGTTCAAAAAGTTTCTCGGCGAGGTCGAAGCGCGCTAAAGAATCCTGCACCTCTTCCAAGTGCGTGGGATAGATCAAGTTGCGCAAGGACTGCATCAGGCTGAGTTGTGGAAGTCGACCGGCAAGCACCGAAGTCACAACCCGTTGACGAGGAACAAGCGGTGCAATCTGCGGTGCCAGGAATAACTGGCTGCGCAGAGTTGTGAGTTCGGTGCTCCCAATACGCCAGGGGTTCTGTGCGTCAAGCTGCAGTTGTCCTTCAGTTGGGCGCAGGGCGCAAGCAAGCACATGAAGCAGTGAGGTCTTACCTGCACCAGACGGACCGATAATCGCAACACTCTCGCCGGAGGCAATCATTAGAGAGGAGATGTTCAGAGCATCTCCTCCTGAAGATGGCGTAGAGGCATGCCGGACTGAGATCCGGTCAATGAGTATCTTCATGGTTGCGCGGGTAGTCTGATCAGGGAACTTAGCTTCGATTTAATCGAGACAATTGCTTATTTCAACAAGCCGGCGCTTGCTGCAGCCGCCTCAATGTCTTTGTAGTTTTCAGTTTTTGTTGGCACAAATTTCGTTGCTCGTTGAAGAGTAAGAATTTCCTTACCCTCAGGGGTATCTGGGCTCAACGCTAAGAACGCATCAGTCAGGATTTTGCGCTTCGCTTCCGGCATGGAGCTGTGTACGGTCCAGTTGTAATCAAAATAAGGGGGGGTGGTGTAAAACGCCCGAACTTTTGTTGTGTCTACCTTCTTGTCCGCAACAAATTTTTCCCATACCGAGATATTGAGAGCGCCAGCGTCTACTTTGCCTGAGGCCACTGCGGCAACGGTCGCGTCATGAGCTCCCGAGAAGGCAATGCGTCGTAAGTCAGTGTCTGGGTTGATTCCAGCTGCCAACATAAAGCTGCGGGGCATGAGGTGACCGGACGTACTTGATGGCGATCCAAAGCTTAGCGTCTTACCCTTTAGATCTTTTAGGTCCTTGATGTCTGGCGATGCGGTAATAAAAATGGATTGAAACTTCGTGTCTTCTAAACGCTGCACGAGGGGTATGACCTTTCCGCCCGAGCGGATATTGGCTTGGACAAAGGTAAAGCCTCCAAACCAAGCTAGATCGACTTTTTGGTTGACGAGGGCTTCCACGGAAGCGGCGTAATCTGACACGGGAATGTATTCAACCTTTACACCCAGAGCCTTTTCTAGGTATTTGACCAGAGGTGCTGCTTTTCGGGCGAGCTCGGTTGGAGACTCATCAGGGATGGCAGTCACCCGGAACACTGTTTGGGCTTGCGATACTGAGATCAAGCCGATGCTCAGTGCTACGTTAGTTAAAAACACAAACAAACGATTGCGTAGTGTTGAGGTCACAGCGCGCACAATGAGGCTCCTAGTCAGGTAGATCGGTAAACTGTTTTAGGTTATACCTCATATTGTTTGAAACAGGCGTCATTGCCCCGGACACTTTCGATGTTTTCTAATAAGCCTTCTTTTTATAATGCCCTGACTACCGCACCGGCTGCGAGCCAACAAGATCTGATAGATGGCTTATTGGCGTCGTCGGCCCACTGTTCGCCCAAGTATTTCTACAATTCCTTGGGCTCAACGCTGTTTGATGCGATTACGCTATTGCCTGAGTATTATTTGACTCGAACCGAGGCTGCGATCTTTAATGAGCACGCGCAGGCGATTCACGCACAGATTCCTGACCGAGCTGCCTGGATAGACCTTGGGGCCGGTAGCTGTGAGAAAGCGGCTCGCCTATTTGAGCGAAGTCCACCTGGCTTGTATGTTGCCGTCGATATCTCTATGACCTATCTTATGGACACCTTGGAGCGGTTGCAGCGCGAGCACACTACTGTCCCGATGGTGGGTGTCGGGATGGATTTTTCAAGCACCTTGACGTTTGCTCCTGAGCTGCAGGCTCAACTATTCGCTCATCCAGTCTTTGCGTTTTATCCAGGTTCGAGTTTGGGTAATTTTGATCCGGTACAGGCTTTGGCTTTTCTAAAACGCATCGTCTCGGTGTGTAAGGCAGCAAAGCCAGGCTCGGGCCTGCTTATTGGTATCGATCTGGTTAAAGACTCTGCTATCTTAGAGCGAGCATACGCGGATGACCTAGGTGTCACCGCCGCTTTTAATCTAAATTTATTGCGTCATATAAACACTATCATTGGTACGAATTTTGATGTGCGTGACTGGCAGCATTTTGCGTACTTTAATGCGAAAGAATCTCGCATTGAAATGCACTTAGAAGCACGTCGTGAGGTGACGGTATCTTGGTCTGATCAAAAGCGTGTTTTTCAAAAAGGAGAAACGATCCACACTGAGAATTCATACAAGTGGACGGTTGAAAAATTCTCTGAGCTTTTATCATCGGCAGGCTTTACGCAAGCTCAACATTGGACAGATCCAGAGGCTCAGTACGCTGTGTTTTGGGCAAGTTAACGTTCGCACGTTAAAGCGTACAGGTTCTAAAGCCAGAGTAGATGTCGCAGCGTCCGGGTGTGAAGAAATTACGGTATTGCACGTGACGTAAAACGTGATGTGTCACGCGCGCGGCGCCACGCATGACTTTATGTGTGCCAAACCAAGGTGCTGAGTATTCAGCGTAAGGATGTGCGATAAAGCCATCAAAGGGGTGAAATGTGTCGTGCGTCCACTCCCAAACTTCTCCCCAGCTGAAGTCTTCGAGCGTACGAGCAGCGCAATCCCACTCCGCCTCAGTCGGTAGTCTGCACCGTGCCCAAGCGCAGTAGGCTTGCGCATCGTCCCAAGAGATATGAACGGCGGGTGCATGCATCGCCATTGGTCTCCAGTTACCAAAGGTTTGAACCTCGAAGCTCGATCCGGCTTTGCGAACATAGCGCGGCAAGCGGTGACCAGTCGTTATGACAAACATCATGTATTGTGCCCACGAGACAGGCTCAAGGCTGATTTCAAACGCCACGAGTGTGACAGTGCGAGCAGTAAGTTCGTTATCGAAACAAAATTGATCCGTTGGGGATCCCATTGTCCATCGTTGTGCTAGAAGGCGTGCAGTCTTGGCTGACAAAACACGCCCATCTCCTGACGGATTTTTTGTTTCATTAATATCTGAAGATACCCATGTTGTTTCAAAGGGTATGCCTAATGCCTGCGCCATGTAGGTGCCTGCTTCCAGGTGCATCGCCTCGTGTTGAAGGACAAGCCAATAAAAATAAAGTGCTGCGTCATCGTCTGAAGTTTTTTGTAACAGTGTGAGAGTCTGCTCTAAGGTCTGTGCCGCATAGCTCAGGCAACTGCTGTTGGAGGGATATCCTTGATCCCAGCGTGTTTCATGTTGTACTTTTGCGCTGTCGTACCAATGGTCTGCGCAAGCAAGTACTGAATTTTCTTTAGCCAGACCGCTACGCATCGCGGCGCCTTCGCTCCGGTACGGATTACGTGCAATCCAGTATTCTTGAAACCAAGCAATGTGGCCAAGCTCCCAAAGCGGTGGATTAAATTCTGGGCTGTAGGGAATGAGCAGTTTCTGAGCGCGCTCATAAAAGCGAAAGGAACCAAGAGTGTGCAAGCGCATTTCCTCAAGCGCATTGGTCAGCTCTTTGGTGTTAGCCTTTCGCATCGTGTGTTGATTACTCTCTATGTTTACAGTTCGTCAAATTCGCAAGCCTAGAATCGTTATTGTAAGTCCGGCACTCGCGAGCGCCAATAACGGTAATTGGCAGACCGCTAAGCGCTATGCCAGCATGCTTGCAGAGACTTGCGCCGTTCGAATCACCAAAGAGTGGGATGGCGACACGCGAGATGAGGTGTTGATTGCGTTGCATGCGCGGCGCAGCTATTCATCGATCGCGGCATGGCATGCACAACGCGGGGCGCAGGGGCTCTGTGTGGTATTGACTGGTACGGACCTTTATCGCGATATCCAGACTGACAGCCAAGCGCAGGAGTCTTTGGATCTTGCAAAAACCTTAATCGTCTTGCAACCGACGGGCCTTGCAGAATTGCCGGTTCGTTTGCGAAACAAGGCGCAGGTGTTGTTTCAATCGACAACTACTCGGCGGACGCTCCCTAAGACCACTCGTCATTTGCGCGCAGTCATGGTGGGACATTTGCGGCCGGAGAAGTCACCTCAAACTTTTTTTGAGGTTGCAGCGCTGTTATCCGAGCGTCACGATATTGAGCTGCGTCATATTGGTGGTGAACAAGACCAGGCTTTAGCGCAACAGGCGCATCAAACACAAGCTCGGTATTCAAACTATCAGTTTTTAGGTGCACGCAGCCACGAGCAAACGCGGCGTTACATCCAGCGGTCTCATGTGCTCGTTCATGCCAGCGTGATGGAGGGCGGTGCCCATGTCATGATGGAAGCAATTTGTAGTGGCGTGCCTGTACTAGCTTCGCGCGTTGCAGGAAACATTGGAATGTTGGGCGACAACTACGATGGATTTTTCAAAGTGGGTGACGCGCACGATCTGGCAAAACTGCTGATCCGCCTGCGCGAAGATCATTTGTTTAGTACCCAATTAGCGATGCAGTGCGCAGAGCGTGCTTATTTATTTGAGCCCGGTCGCGAGCGCAGTGGATTGATTACAATCGTTCAAAATCTCATACTAAAGGAATGACCATGTCCGGCAATGAACCTCGTTTAACCTCGCTTTCGCATGGCGGAGGTTGTGGTTGCAAGATCGCACCAGCGGTGTTGTCCGAGATTTTAAAAGGCACATTGCAGATGCCGATTCCCAAAGAGTTAATGGTGGGCATCGCAACGGCGGATGATGCTGCAGTCTATAAACTCAACGACGAGCAGGCGTTGATTGCGACGACGGATTTTTTCATGCCAATCGTTGATGATCCGTATGACTTCGGGCGTATTGCGGCGACGAATGCAATTAGCGATGTGTATGCGATGGGGGGCAAGCCTATCATGGCGCTGGCTTTGGTCGGTATGCCCATCAATGTTTTGTCAACGGACACTATCGGTAAAATTCTTGCAGGAGGGGCCTCTGTCTGTAATACCGCTGGTATACCGATTGCTGGTGGACATACGATTGACTCAGTTGAACCGATCTATGGCTTAGTGGTGTTGGGTTTAGTTCATCCTGATCATATTAAGCGCAATGATGGCGCACGTGTTGGTGATGTAATGGTTCTGGGCAAACCTATTGGTGTTGGAATATTGTCTGCGGCACTCAAAAAGGAGGCACTTGATGTATCAGGCTACGCCTCGATGTTGAGTAACGCAACGAAACTCAATACACCAGGCCCAGAGTTGGCTGAGTTGTCTGGTGTGCATGCGTTAACAGACGTAACAGGCTTCGGGCTGGCTGGGCATGCATTAGAAATCGCTCGAGGTGCCAACCTGACCGCGCATATCAAATGGTCCGATGTTCCTTTGTTGCCAGAAGTTTCAAGTTTGATCAAAAAAGGGATGGTGACGGGTGCTTCGGGACGTAACTGGGACGGCTATGGAAAGGAAATCACAATGGGGGCGGGGCTCCCAAGTGAGTGTCAAACCTTGTTGTCTGATCCTCAAACAAGCGGAGGCTTACTAGTGTGTTGCTCTCCCGAGGCGGTACCTGACGTCCTCGCGGTATTTAAACGCCATGGTTTTAATGAAGCTGCTGTTGTGGGGCACATTGACCAGGCACAGTCTAGCCGTTTGATTGTTAGCTAGTGTGTAGCGCCTCTCATTGGCTGTTACCACTAGCGTGAACCGCGCTAGTCTTTTTTTGCTTCGCCGGCGCTTTCATTACAACAAATGCACGAACGCTTGGCACCGCTTGGGCCTCAAGCCGGTGTGTTGTTTTCCTTGCCTCTGGCCCAAGTTGTTGGTCTCCCTTTGGGGATCGTCTGCTTTTATTGGCCACGTACCGGGCAAGCTGTCTTGTCTGTGATTGGCGTGATTCAAACCATCCCGTCGTTGGCACTATTAGCATTTTTGATTTCATGGTTCGGTCTCATCGGGACCATATGCGATGCTTGCGCATCTAGGTAACATGCCTTGCAATATAAAACACTCCAGCAAAGCTTACTCCGAGCACGGTGGTCATCCAGCCCATCATTCTCCAGGTGCAGTTGGTGATTTCTTTATGAATGGTGGCGGTCAGTTTTAGCTCTAAGTTTTTTAGGTCTTCTTTTGTAGCCAAGGTGGGCAAAACTGTATCAAAGCGTGTTTCAAGTGCGGTCATGCGGTTTTCCAAACGAGAATCCTAAGAAGAGACGTCTGCCAAGATGCTAACTTGTCGTCGTATATTTGAGAAAAGTATCGCTGAAAACTAGCCATTCGTATTAGTCCCATTACACTTATTAACATCATTAGTACATTTAGCTATAGTTCTTCTTGGGAATCATTTGATGACGAACACTGTCGGGGTAATTGGTCTGGGTAACATGGGGCGTGGCATGGCGCTGTCGCTTCAGCGTGGTGGGTTCCCTGTGATTGGCACTGATGCGCTTGCGGCGACGCGCGACGCGCTTGCAAAAGACGGTATTGAGACTAGGAAGACGATCGGTGAGGTGGTCGCCGCATGTGACTTAGTGATTCTTTCCCTGCCCACCGCTGCGATCGTCGAGGATGTTGTCTCGGGACCGGAAGGAATTCTTGCGAATGCCCGCAGGGGGGTGTTGGTGATCGACACTTCTACCTCCCATCCGGATACCACTCGTCGTTTGGCTACCGAGCTCGAGGCGGCTGGTATGAAAATGCTTGATGCACCAGTAAGCGGTGGTCCTAAGGGCGCAATCACCGGTACGATGGCGATGGTTATTGGAGGTGACGCGTCAGATCTGGCTAGAGCAGAGCCTGTTCTGTCTGCCATGACAAGCAAACGGGTACACGTTGGGGCTATTGGCGCAGGGCATGTCGCAAAAATCGCGAATAATTTATTTGCTGCGGCTCATTTGTTGGTGGCCGGTGAGGTGACGCGTATGGCAAAAGAGGCCGGAGTCCCGACCGAGCAATTACTTCAGGGGATCAACGCAGGCTCGGGCCGCAGTTTCATTACTGAGCATAGCTTTCCCACCTGGATTATGAACGACAAGTTTGACTCTGGTTTTACGATGAAACTCATGCGCAAAGATGTGCGCCTTTCACAAGAGCTGATTGGTGCGCTCGGCGTTGATTTACCGCTCTCTGCTAAGGTGGCAGAACTATGGGCAAAGAGCGCAGAGACTATCGCGGATGATGAAGATTTCAACAGAATTGTTGAGCTTGGCACACGTTAAATCTAGAGCCCTATCGTACAAATGTACAGCGACTTACTGACGGAAAACTATGAACCTGAATCAAACTGAACAGTTATTAACCGCTTATAAGATTTTTTTTCCGGACGGTGTGGTTGGCTCCTACGTAAACGGCACGATGCTCGCAGGCGAGGCTGAGCCAATCAAACTTGTTAACCCTGCGACGGGTGACATATTTCTGCAATATCACGATGCCGGGGCTAACGTCGCAAAGCAAGCAGTTGCGGCGGCCGTTGCTGGACAGAAAATCTGGGCGACTCTGAGTCACGCAGAGCGTGGTCGACTCATGCAGGAGGCCGGTAGGCTGCTACGAGCAAACATCGAGGACTTGGCGCGGCTAGAGTCGATTTCCGCTGGGAAGCCGATTAGGGATTGTCGCGGGGAAGCGCTACGTGTCGCCGAAATGTTTGAATACTACGGAGGTTGGGCGGACAAGCTTTACGGTAATGTGATTCCGGTTCCTAGTGGACATGTAAATTACACGCGGCGAGAGCCGTTTGGTGTCATTTTACAAATCACACCTTGGAATGCGCCTCTAAATACTTGTGGCTGGCAGATTGCTCCAGCTGTCTGCATGGGTAATGCTGTGGTGCTCAAGCCTTCAGAACTCACACCACTGAGTTCGCTGGCGGTCGCGAAATTGGTTGAGGAGGCGGGGATTCCGAAAGGTGTGGTGAACGTGTTGGCCGGCTACGGCCACACGACAGGACAGGCTGCTTTGGGTCTTGCTGCGATCAAGAAAGTTGTGTTTGTTGGCTCCCCCGCGACCGGTGGCAAGATTGCCGCTGCGGCAGCCGTACGCGGCATACCTTGTTTATTAGAGTTGGGCGGTAAGTCAGCAAACATTGTTTTTGAAGATGCGGACTTAGAGCGCGCTTGTGTTGGCGCGCAAGCGGCAATTTTCGGTAATGCCGGTCAAAGTTGCGTCGCTGGCTCACGATTACTGGTCCAGCGTAGCGTCTACGACAAGTTTGTGAAGATGGTGGCAGATGGCGCGAGTAAATTACGCGTGGGGGAGCCGACTGCCGCAGAAACTGAAGTCGGACCGATTCAGAACGCTACGCAGTTTAAACATGTGATGAATATGATTGAGACAGGTGTGCGTGAAGGGGCTGAGGTGGTGAGCGGAAGCACCGTTACAGCAACCAGCCATACGGGCTACTTTGTGCGACCAACCGTTCTGAAAAATGTCACAAACGAAATGGCAGTTGCGCGTACTGAGATTTTTGGTCCTGTCGTTGTTGCGATTCCCTTTGATACAGAAGAAGACGCGGTGCGTATCGCGAACGATAGTGACTTTGGTTTGGCCGGAGCCGTTTGGACGAAAGATATTGGCCGAGCCTTTCGCATCGCTGCGCGAGTTAAAGCTGGAACATTCTGGGTGAACATGTATAAGGTGATTAATGTGGCATCACCGTTCGGCGGATTTGACGCGAGTGGGTACGGTCGCTCAAGTGGAGTAGAAGCCTTGCACGAGTACACGCAAGTCAAGAGCGTTTGGGTTGAGAC
>JACCDX011647971.1_pt1 | contig 14971 bp, 34 predicted proteins | sample 7449681 | NCBI WGS metagenome assembly JACCDX01 (sample SAMN15323450, study PRJNA562643) | freshwater metagenome | isolation source: river surface water | place: USA:Blue River Watershed | collected 2017-08-18
CCGCAATACTACGAAGACCTTCATCAATATATGCAGCCATTGTTAGAAACATATCTTGAAAAAATTGCAGAATTAAAACCAGATCTAATTGGATTTACCCTTTATTATTGCAACCAGGCACCAACACTGTGGCTTGCTAAACAAATAAAACAGCGTTGGCCACACATTAAAATTGCAGTAGGCGGTTCTGCAACACATCCGCAATATTATAGGCCAGATACCGAATACGATTATGTTATTAACGGAGAAGGTGAAAACCTACTGTTAAAACTGCTTGAAGATATTGAGAACGGTGTAGAACATGATACACCTATGACATTGCGACAGCCTGAAAACGAAAAGATGGATCTGGATAAACTACCGTTACCTGATTACAGTTTTTTCGATTTTAGTCAATATGATATACCAAATGGTGTAAACAGTGAACTAAGTCGAGGTTGTACAGCTAAATGTACATTCTGCGAAGAAACACATTTTTATAGATATAGGCAACGTCAGGCCAGCAGTGTTCTGAAAGAAGTCACATATCTCTACGATACCTATGGTATTGATACATTTTGGTTCATTGACAGTCTTGTCAATGGCAATTTAAAAGAACTTCGTGCATTTTGCAAAGGCATTATAGCAGCAGGTATGAATATACATTGGACCGGATACGCTAGATGTGACGGTCGCATGGATCTTGAATATTACAACGACCTTGCAGAAAGTGGATGTGTAGCATTAAACTATGGTTGCGAAAGCGGTAGCCAAGCTGTACTCGATGCTATAGACAAACGTGTTACAGTAGAAGAAATGGAAGAAAACTTCCGTAATGGCAAACTAACCGGTGTTGAAGCATATACCAATTGGATTGTAGCATTTCCTACAGAAACGCTTAATGATTTTGCAGACACTATGACAATGTTGTGGAGAAATCGCAACAACAATATATCAGTTATCAGTCCAGGTCAGGGTTTTGGTGTAGGTTTAGATACTATAGTTGGACAAAACTTACCTAAGTTTGGTCTCAGTGACATATATTATATGCGTCAATGGATACGCAGCGATTTTACAATGGGAAAACTGCATCGTATGATGCGTGTTAAAACCTTTAACATATTTTTAGATCATTTAGTAACCGAACAACCTATCGCTAAAAGCACACGGCCAGAACTTGCAAAAACCTACAATATAGAATTTGTAGATCCAACTCGTTTAAATGATATAGAGTACGAAAAGTTCGATTATGATATTATCAACGCAAATATAAATCCGTTTGCTAATACTGCGTTAAACGAAATATGGCCGTTATTACGTATGCTATGGCGTGCCAGGGGTGGATATAAAGCACATATTCGATTTAATGAACAAGAAGATTACAAAGAATTTGGTAGCAATACAGCATGTCCGTTTAATGCAGAATTTAAATTTGAAATATCGGATTTGGGAGAATGGACTGCTAATTTTTCGTGGAATTTTACACAGCCTGATGACCCGTGGATGATTGTTGATTATACCAGAGACACTACCAATGCCAGTATACGTGCAAGACGTCTTGCAAGACCAGACCTTGAAGATCCAACTAATGCATTCAGTGAAGAAGAATGGTATCAGAAGGTGCAATTAAAAGCACAGTATGAGCAAATAGATTTGTCATTTGCTCATACATGGAAAGGCTCGGGCAATTGGAGTAAAGTTAAGTCTTTTGATACAGATGAAAATATCAGTTTGTTTACTGCAATGCTACGTAATGTTAGATAGCACTAAGCGAACCACCAACCGGATTAAGTAGTGTTCTTAACTGCCAACGAGTTTTTGCATGTGCATCAAGACGCTCTGCAATATAATTCATAATAGCTTGATTATTTTCTGCTTCTGCAACTGGGAACAGTTTGTTAAGGAAAATAATCATGCGTTCATGATCTTTTAACAAACGTTCTACATAGCCCTTTGCATCTAGTACACCCTCAAGGTCGTCTACCAGACTTAGTGATTTATATTCAACTAAGCTGCCTGGTGCAAATGCATCAAGTTCTCTTATTTTTTCAGCAATAAGATCTACTTGATCAAACAAGTCTTGATATTGGTCGCCAAACATACTGTGCAATTGCGGAAAGAACATACCTGTTACATTCCAATGCGCATTATGTGTCTTTAAGTATAATGCAAAATTAGTTGCTAAAAAAACTTTAAGCCCGTCTACAAGATCCATAATATAACTCCACTGTGCCGATGATATTTATACACAGAGTTATTCGGTTACTGTACATTGTGTCTTCTTAGCTGACGTTAGTATTTTAAAATCCGCCGGCCACACTGCACCAGGCGTTTTATTTTTGTCTACAGTTGCAGGAACAGGAAACGATATACCAGATAGCTTTTCGATGTTGTCTATACTAGACAATACAACTGACAAATCTGTACCTTGAGCTTCTTTGTGTGGAAACAAAAATGCCTGTGCTTGATTTGTATTATTGTTTATGATTATTTTGTATAGATAATCTGGCACTACTACAGAGTTTTTACCAATGGTTTTACTTTTGCCATTAGTGTAGATATTTCCTGCATATATTGTATATGTGTGTTTAGTAGTCCATGCCCAGGTGCGTTCAGTTGTTTCTAACACTTTCCATATACCTCGGTTAAGTCCGGGTAACTGCGGGCTCATATTAGATAATAGAAAGCTTTCGTACATTGCATCTTGATTAAATGCCATACTTGCTGCATTGGCAATGTGTCCTATGTCATAACCGCTTTTTGCATAATCGCTGAGCTCGGATTGTTGCCATTCTGGCAAACTGTCATCTTCTGCAAATGAATTAGACCTCGGTATGCAACCGACTGCTTTTTCTGGTGTAAGTGTGTATACAACCCATCTTGGTATTTTTGCAATCACATCGTATTCTAAAATGTACGCATATCTGCATATTAAAACATTACCAACCCTGGTACTGGGTGTACCCCACGGTGTTAACGCTGCACATTGTTCTACTGGTTTCGGAGGAGACTGATCCCATGCAAATGAATATGTAGGTATAACCAGCAGAAATATTGCAAAAATTTTAGATAACATCTAGTACTCCAATAACGGAGTACTTATCACGGAATATAGTGTGCTATCAGTTCCATACCTAAATGATTTGCAAGCCATTGGCCGGGCCTATTTGCCATGCGATTAAAAATCACTTTGGTATTAGCAATAATAAGTGTTATGGTTTTACCATCTTTACTAGTTCTGTCAAGAATAGCATCAATGGTCTTATTAGTATTGCTGTTGGTTACCTTAACCTTGCGTGTATTGTAGTCTTTTGTACTGATATCGCCCATGACATTAGTCCTTTAATAGTTTCAGCATTACTTGCTCAGTTGGTACTACAACCATATCCTTTGGATATCGTAACACAGTATAATCCATTTTCCTATGCTTCAATGTAACCTTTTTTGGATTTATTTTGTTAATTTGAAATATTTTTAGAGAATTACTTTCAAACGATACTGCATACTGTCCTGGTACAATTTCTATACCAAACATATCATAATGTACAATTGATTCTTTAGACATTTAACCCTCGTAATATACTCCAAGTTTCTTGCCAACTTTTTACATGATAACATACACCCAAATTGTTATCCCAAATAGCTTTAGCTAAAGGATAGTCGTTACCTGCTTTATCCATTCTGTCGCCAAAGAAATACAACGGCTGTTGGTTAGATTCATGATCAACTATTTGACTTTTACCACAGCCTTTTTTAGATATATCAAGACCTGTTTCACCTGCAACACCTACTTCTATATCATTCCATAAAGCTCTTATTTCTGCTGCGAGCTTAAGACGTTCACCTTCTACACAGTCGTATTCATAATAGGCTTTGCGTTCGTCTAGTGTAGCATTGCGACCAACTATGCTAAAGTTACACAATCCAACACGTTTTTCAATGTGTTTGCCAGTTTTAGTATGCCATGCACTTAGTTGCAGTTTCTGTTCTAAAAACTGTTCTAAGTCGCTCGGTATAGTCCAGTCGCTACGGTAAAATTCTTTGCCATATTGGAAAATATGGTTACCAGAGCAATTATAAACTATAGTACTATTGTATAGTTCGTCGCCTATTTGTTCTCTAGTTTTTTCAGGGTCGGAACCAGTTACTAGTACAAAAGACTTTTTCAGTTCATGTAACATCCATAGTCTAAACTGCTCATCTATACGCCCGCGGCTCGGTGTTAGTGTGCCATCTACATCAAATATTAAAAGCATATATCACCTTAATTTAATACCAGTCCTAATACATAGACAATTACCATACCGGCATTTAACACTATAAGACTACGTTCTTTCCAAAGTATTCCAGTTAGCGTCCACAAGCTGTTAGCAACAATAAACGGTATGTGGTGCCAATGCCAATCAGGTACAAAGCTAGCTAATATAGCTGCGATAATTAATCCAGCAGTAGCCAGCCAGGCTAACCATTGGTACGGTTTGTGTTCGTTATTCATTGTTGTCTTTCGTTAGAGTTAGTAACATGTCCATTTGATCTCGCAGACTTTGTAAGCCAGGGTTGTTTTTGATCTTAGTTAATTCTGTTGCCCAGCCAGTTGCACCCGACCAACCTGTTGCACCACCGTTGTTGCTCCACAGTGCCCAGGCTTCTGGCAAGTACATTTCATACCATTCACACTCGTTTATAGAGACTGCACCAAAAAACGCATTGCCATCTAGCATTGCTAGTGTTTCGGCGATTGGCCGTAGGTAACGTTTTTCTTCATCGGTGAACGCTGTACGAAGCGGCAATTTTGCATGCAGCTTGTATTCAAATACCTGTCGCTCGTCTTCAATGTCTATCATGTTTCAAGTATATCTCTGTATCTGTTATCTGTCTAGTAGAATTGACTGCACAGTGTTTTCAAACTGTTGATATTGTGTATCATACAATGCAAATTTCAGTTTGATACACAGGTTGTAGTTACTGTTGAATCTATGCAAGTAAGACTGTTTGTAGCTGTTTAACTGTTCCAACGGCATGCTACATATACGTTCAAGTTGATCTATTGCCATTGTTAATCGCAATATAGGATTTTGCTCAACATCATACGAGTGATCTATTAAGTCGTCAAACAAATCAAACCCAAGATCTCTAGCCATTTCAGCTTGTCCGCGAGCACCTATCCATATAGGCAACTGTTTAAGTAAAAAACACTTTTCTGTTTTTTCTGTTAAGAACGGATCATTCCACGCAGGCACATTCCATTCATGTGATGATTCTAAAATAACGTTGCATGCAGCACCAGTTACTTCTGGCATTTTAATAGGACCTGTATGTTGCTGTATACCATCTACATAGCCATCTAACAGCATAGGAAAACGATGTTGCCATTGTGCAGGTACATGTGTTTCATATGGCGCCCTGGAATTCTCACCATGATAGCCGCAACCGCAACTCATGTAACCATAGTGATCTAGGTTTCTTGCTAGCACTGCTACTGCGGCTTTAATTCGGTGAATTCGCGGAATTCTTCCAAGCATTACAAAGTGATGCGTAGACTTTAATTGCTGCTCTACATCTGACTCGTTTACGTTGTTTAAAAAGATATCATGTGTTATCACAGACTTAATTGGCAATGCACATAGAGTTTTTGCACCGCTCCAAAGTACAATGCGTTGCGGGTCTATACCATAGTTGTTACACATATGTTCAACTGTGCTAGCAATCTGCAACCAGCCAGGACCTTCACTATGCGCACTCAGTATTACTATGGGATTTTTATCTAATACTGATTCTAGTTGATCCCATCTAAAATTTTGTTTTATTGCAGTACAGAGTATGTGCCCGATGTCTTGTATAAAAAAATACGCATTGGGATACAATTGGCCAATGCGTTGCATGTACGGTTGCCACATATGGTTTGCAGTACCGTAGTGATATTGATAATTGTCTTGATATTCTATGTTTAACTGCATTAGACAAATATAGTACGTAGCACTTTTGCTAGATCTTTGTTTAACATATCAAAGGCTGTGGGATAATCAACTACTGCGTAGTCATCCATCTCTGGTGTCATAACACCGTGATATTCGAATAGACTAGGACAATGCAAATTATCAATGGCAGGCATTTGTTCAACTGTGTGTTTGAACAATACAATCTGCTTGTTGTGTTTGTATTCGTATTCACCTAGTAGTTCGATTTGATCAATAGTTAGCACTATACCAGTTTCTTCTGCAAGTTCCCTAACCGCAGTTTCTGCATAGGTTTCTCCAGGATCCTGCCTGCCCTTTGGCAAATTCCATGTGACATTGTGAGTAGGGTGGCAGATAAGAAGATGTGTACCGTCAGTAATCAGTACACCACAGGTAATTTGTTTAGTTTTAATCATTATGTCACAAGGCTCCATTCGGCGTTAAATCGTTCTGCTGTATCTGGTGATTTAAACAATACAGCCCCACTTGGGTGTATGAGATATTCTCCAGGCACAGTGCCTTGACACCAATCTAATATAGCCGCATGTGGATGTACAGTATGATCATACAGTACAGCATACTTATAGCCCTTGTCAAGCCACGCATCATGTACTGCTATCTGTCCGTCACAAAAGAATCTATGTGCTATCCATCCTCTTGGTCGATGTATCCATTTGCTTTCAAATATCTCACTGCCGAATATACGAACTCTCATGAATACCTCATTATAAATGCCATACGCTGTTCAGCAGTTTTAAATGATATGTGTCCAGGTCCAGATACAGGGCTGTCAACAATTACTAATTTTGCATCATATTCTGTTAATGCTTCATCAAGCAGTGTTCGCCAATAGCGAAATGGAACACCATCACGACGTGAAATACCGTCATATCCTTTTATAACTTCTCGCTTGAAATTATCCCAGAGTTCTGTATCGATAGATTTTTCAGAATATGTAAAAACTGTTAATGCATACATCATAACCACACCAATTTAAATGCCAGTGCATCACGCTGACTTGTAAAATGAAACTCATATACATAATCACTTGTGAAACTAACATCACTAACGTCTATCACGTAAAAACCGTGATAACATTCACAATTGTCTAACGCCCATTCTATGATATTAACAAATTCGGCATGGGTGTATTGTGTGTCACTGATGTATACGTTGATTATGTCCATGTCAGCACAAACTGCATCCATTGTTCTTCGTCGGCAAACTCTGCAAAACGTCGGTGATTTTCCTGTTTGACTACGCCGCCTTGTTCATATAGCCAGTCTTCAAACTTAGTTGAATAACCTCGAAATCTAGATACACGTTGATAAGACCGATTATACACAGTTCCGTTGTTTATTGTTGACCATCGAGAATAAACAGTGTCCAACTGTTCCGGTGTTAAACGTTTCATACTGCCCACGTTAGTCTAAATGCTGTTAACTGTTCTCGATGTTTGAAATAAAAAACACGACCAAGTTGAAGCCAGTCTGACTCAAGGCAATTTTCACTGCACCATAAGATATAATCTTTGTTTACAGTGGGTACTTTTATAAAATACCAACCGTCGACGTGTTCTATTTCACCTAGATCGTGATCTTCTGGACTCATAGCCATACCAACATAAAATGTGTGTAGTGTTCTTTGCTTGAAAATTCTAAATCAACATACCTCACTGTACGGTCTACTGTATGTTTTTGAACATACAGTGTTTTACACCCATATGTATCCTCAAGATACTGATAAACTGATTCAGCACCGTCAAGCTGTTCAGCTCTTAGAAGATAACTAACTGACTCGTTCGTAGCACGTTTCCATGCCTTATAGACTGGGTTAGATGCTTTTAAATTTAAGTGTTGCATTAACTCCACCTCAACTGAAATGCCAAAAGTGCAGATTTGTTTGAAAATTTCAAATACCAATCGCCGTCGGCTTTGACTTTTTTGTTTTGCATTACATCATAGACTTCTTGATCTTTTTTCTTTTTATGTCTGCAAAGTTCAACTTTATAAGGCTCTTGACTTAGCATAGAATTAACATCGTCTTTGTGCAGAGGGCGTTTAAAACCTGCACACCGTTGACGTATGAAATTTTGATATGGCTCTGGTGCAACTGCGATTGCAGGACCAAGCTCTAATATCGTTACCATATCAACTCCATGTCATTACAAACATCATACGATCAGCTTCTGTACGAAATGCAAAACCGGGTCGTTCGCGTTGTCCGGTTTTATCTTTTATACGCCGCATTTCAATCCCCACTTCATCTGCCCAGGCTTCCATTTGATACGCATAGAGATAGCTGAACTGTAACCAACCTAATTTAGATGCTCGAGCAACATAAGAGAATTCTGCATCTATGTCAACAATGCCTTCTAGTTTAAAAGCTAGCCCCATGTCAGTTTAAACAGCGTAGCATCATCTGAGTTTTCAAACAGCCAACGATCGTGATATGCACGCCAGTCCCCTTGAATATTTTTCATCCAACTGCCAATGTCTTCAATAGCAACGACATTTTGTACTAATGTCCATCCAAGATTCAAGTAATGCTGTGTACGAATTTCTATAAGAACTTCTTTGTCAATTTCTTCTTGAAGAATCTTAGCTATATCGTCTTCTATTGTCATAACCACGTCAATACAAACAATGCTGCATCCTCATTATTCAAAAACTGAAACCTTACATGGTATGTATAATCTATTCTTTTATATGGGTATGTTTTATTTGGACTTCCCCACTCGTCACGTCGAGGACCGAACATACGAGTACACCATCTAGTCATCAGGCCTAGATTTTTTCCTTTGGGTTCTGGTATATCGTAACGGCTTATCATTATTGTTTTCATGTCATGACCACGTTAGCTTTGCCAATGTTGCAGCAGTGCCCTTGCCTTTGCGTATCTTTATTAATACACAGTCGTTTACATGTTTTGGCACATTAAGAATGTACGCATCAAATCTGGGATGCCGAAACCATTCCCAATCAACCCCTTGCTTGCCAACATTCTCATCAAACCACGGTTTGTAAACGTCATCTGGTGTAGTTTCTCGCACGGTATACTGAGATAAATGAATCCATTCTTTGGGCCACGGTAACAGCAATTCGTAACCTGTCATCCATTGCCACCATAGTCGTCGATGCCATCGGTATTTTAGTAGGGGAGCCATGTTAACCTAAAGTATACTGCATCTGACTCATTTTTAAAACGCCACCAGCATATATTAGAAATGTTATCGTTATAGCAACTCCACTTGCCTCGAATATGTTCACGTAGCCAGTTAGTAACTCTAAGTTGTAGTTTTTGATCGTCGACAGATGCTGAAAATTCAATCCAATCGTTGGTATAGTCGGGGAACATTTGTTCTTTAGTTGTCGTCTTCATGATTCATCTGCATCCAGCTTAGTTTAAAGTAAGTTTCTAGTTCATCGTTTTTAAATGTAAGTCGCAAACTATTTGCATCCTTATCAACATCCACAAACCATTCTTTGTTAAGTTGTCCTATGTTGTCTTCTAACCAAGGCTGTGTCTTTTTAATAAAATCAATGGCTAACTGTATTTGTCTATCACTTAAATCGGCAATTGTAAACCCAAAAAAATCTTCAGGCACATATCCTAATTCGCGTTTAAAATATCTAGTACGCATCTCTTCGTAATAGTCTGTCGTGGTTTTTGTGCCTACCCCCATCGCATCAACTCCTCAAATGTAGTATATTGCCATTTTTTAGCTGTATGACTGTATTCTTGCCAGCCCTCCTGCCAAGTCACACGTCTGCGTATCACTGTTTTTAACCAAACAGTCCTGCTCATCTTCATAGGGTGTTCAACTGTGAAAATTTCATCAGTATACCAATACAGCATCTTAACTGGTCGCCATGCAAACCATTTTTGCCATTGACTAAACTCCGGCTTGCTGTCTCTATAAAGATGTTTACAGATAATATCTAGTGTATAGGACATTATGACCACATCATTGCAAATTGCATTGCTGTAGTTTGATCTTTGAATACTACAACATTATGCGGATGTTTTAAATGACGGTTAGGTGCATGGTCGCTGCACCATTCTAGAATACTATGCCAGTGATGAGATTTGTTATAGAATACTGGAAATTGATATCCATCATTATACCACGAGATATGAACTGCAACACGATCGTTACAGAAATATTTGTAGTATATCGGCAACGCTGTTTTGATGCTTACCCACATGCTATCAACACCGAATACAATAACTGCATCGGGATCATCTCGATGTATCTTAAGCCTGTCGTTTGGTTTAAGATTTAGTCTTGCAGCGGCGTGCGAAGTGTTACCCATTTAACCTCTGGCTCCCATTTACAGTGGAAGAATTCACTATCACCTTCTTCACCCCACACATGTACCACAGGTCCGTTATCCATCGTACCCAGGAATACAACGTGTGCAATCAGTCCACTTGGATTTGAATAGAGGTCTGGAAACTGCGACAGATCAGTTGTAACAGCAGCTTCAATTGCTGCGAAGTCGCCTTGCGGTTTATTGTGCCATTTTAGTTTATGTATCATCGTACTGTACCTGCGAATATGCCAAAGATTAGCTGAGTGTTTGCTTCGTCCATGAAGCCAGGATAGATCTGTTCAAGTGTATCAACATCAATAGACTTATAGCCACTACTAGATTTATGGGTGTACTTTTTGTTTTGACCTACATGCTTGAATTGCATTTTAGCACCGCGTCGGCACCAAAAATTGTAGTAGGTCATAATATTGCCGTCTTCGTCGTGACGTTCAAGCACACCCCACAGTTTGTCGGATGTGCCTTCTTTATACCAACCTGCCCAATAGACTCGAAGCATTGCTTTACCTCATTGATTAGCGCAATAGTCGTTGAATTCTTGATCTTCTAGAATACCCATGTCACGAAGCTTGCCACGAGCCGCACTTGGTGTGCCATCATACATATAGCAGTTTGCATCAAGCTTTTCAAAGTCAAATGGCAGATCAATGCGGCATTCTTCAACACACAGTTGTTTGTGTTCATTCCAGTAGCGAACAGGAACAATATAGATCAATGTAGCACGTTTACCAAACACAGGGATTTGGCTAAGCCGTGCAGAGAACAAATATTCTTCAGGATCGACACTTAGCCAACTACGTTCGCCGTAGATAAATTTGTCTTCGGCTTCTGGCGGTGGCATATGTGGCGTTACAGCTTGTGCAACATCATCTGTGTCATCTTCACTAGCAGTGTCATCGCTGGAATCTGTATCAGCTACATCGTCTTCGTCAGGCTTAAGATGATCTGGCAACGCAAAATCATGAGTAGTTTCAAATTCCAAATCTTCGGTTCTAAACCCAACTTCATATTGACTATGTTTGTTAACGTAATCAATACGCTGATCGCGTGTTGCAGCATCTGCAAACACTTCAATCGGCGAATAGAAAATGTTGCAGTCTTCGCGATTACCGTTGTCGGTATCGTAGATTAGAACGTAAATCTTAGTCGTCATTGTCTTGTTCCTTTAGTTCGTTAACACGTTGTTGTGCAGCTTCTAATGTATGGAAACAGTTTTCAAAAAACTCGTCGTTCTCAAAATAGTATTCTATACTATTTGTGCTTTTATACTCAAAGTAATATTCATCTTGATGATCTGCTATGTTATAAACATTACCACGACAGATTTTTACCACATTGCCAACATACATGATTTCATGTATGTTGTAAAGCCATATAGGTTTATCATATCTGTACCATTCGACGCCATTAACATCGGTCATTTTGAACTTTTTGCGAGACAACACTGTGTTTACTCGACTGATATGATATAACACGTCGCCAAGTTGCAGCTTACCCAGATCTATCATTGCCAGACCATTTCAAACAGCAGGTGATCGTTGCGTTCTTTAAACGCTATTACAAAATGTTCGGCGCCGCCTTGTATAGATGTAACATAAGTCGAAGTGTTGATAATGGTGTTCTTATCTCGTTTTAGTATTCTAACATCAACCCTGAATTTACCAGAGCAGTTGTCTTGGCACCATTGTTTGATTTCTTTATATTGGTCTTGATCAAAATCAACACCATGAAATCCGTAGTCCTGCAGACCGGCACGAATCACAGTGACGTAACCATACCCGTGATACTGTGTTGTAACAGTACCAAATGATTTGTTCACATCTGGGTCGTATACATAGTGATATTCTTCCCAAGATGACACATTGTGCCTGTTGAGAAAATTGCGTTCTCGATAAGCATCAATATGTCTTTTGATTCGTGCTAGCCAATTAAACATAAGCGTTGATTACAAAAGACAGTTGCAATGCACCGGCAATCATTATAGCAAATGCTGCGGTCTTGTTAATGTATCGTGTGATACGATTTTCAATTGTTGCTGCTGCGGCAGACCAATAGCCTGCTGCAATAATGCATAGAATACCGATTGTAATACGAGCAATATCTAGATAAAGCATTTTAGTTCTCCTTTTCAAGTCAACATAACAGATATCTGTTACTGTGTCAACTAGTGTTTTTTCTCAGCTGATTCAACTGCTACGCTGTCAAACTGCCAGTCGCTCCATTCTGCATCAAGTGAATTGCGAGTTTTACATTCCAGTGCAAGTAGCGGTATTGCAGTACCTTTGTAGTCTACTTGCACTTCAATTTCCTGACATTCTTTAAACTGTGCATTCCAGCGCATAGGATAGCTGGCAACAAGTAGCCCGGCTAAGAAGCAGCCAATGAAAGACACCACTGTGGCCATTCCCAACACTGTTGCATGTTTGCCACCTTTAAGTGCGAAATTAAAAAACAGTGCAGGCACAATTGCAGCAATTGCCATACCTGAAAACAGCATAGCAATTTCTACATATGGTGTAGCTGGTGCACCGTAGAGATATGAATTAGCAAAATAACCGATAACTGAGTCGAAGTTCATGTTTAACCTTTCTTAGCTCGTTTGTTCCATTGAGTAATTGTAGCACTAGAACCGCATTCTTCGCAATGCACATAAAACTCGGCATCACCGCCGCGCATTACTGCAAGGTTACTGCTATCACAGAATGGGCAAGGTTTTTGTGTGATGTCAGTAACATACTGTTCAAGTGCTTTAGCTGCTGACACAAAGTCACTTGGACCAAACCAAGTGCTGATAGATTCCTTGTGAATATTATTGCCCCAATTGTTGTCTATAATACTAGTCATTGCAAATTCTGCAAATGGTCTGAGTGCAGACTTTAGTTTTACAATCAGTTCATCTTGACTGCGTTGCGGAGTAAATGTCGCAGTGTTTTTCAGCAGCGATATTGCTTTTGCATAGCTAGCACTATCATAAGGCTTACTATAACCGCAAAATTCTTCACACATTGCAGAAAGTGCAGCAGTTAGTTCTCTATTACGTTGATTAAGTTCTGCAATAGCAGAGTCCTTAGCAGACAGATTTTCTGATGTATAATGCAGTTGCGCAGCATTGCGAGTTTCTTGATCAGTTAATGCTTGTCGCAATGCAGTTAGCATGCGAATAGTTTCGTCTGCATATTCGTTACCGTATACATTCAGTGAGGTACACAGCGAGTTAACTGCGGTTTCGCCGATATCAATCATTTTTCTGTGCTTTCCATTTTGCTAACTGTATACGTGCCTGCTTGCGATGCTCAAGAGGTGTAGTCATTACTGTGATCACAGTGTCATCTTTAACAGCAAACAGTAGATCGTTATCACCTACATAGATACTGCTATGATGAATGATACCTTGCCGATCAATGTAACGACGAAAGCGACCAGCAGTTTCTGCACCTGGCATGCTTTTTAAGGCTCGTTCAATTGTGACATCAATTGCACTTTTAACTATGCCGCCACGTTCTTTGAGTCGGTCTACTGCATGATGTGTTTTCATAGGTTAGATTCTCTCAATGCAACCTGTGCTCTAATTACCCACTCTGGATATACTTCGCTTGATATAGAATCAATTGCCGAGCGCAAAATACTACGCAACAATACGGATTCGTTTACTGCACTATCGCGTTGAATCTCAGCGTTTAACTGCGCCATATATGCTTCGTCTGCTTGTCCTAGACTAGCAAGACTCTGCATCACAGCTTCGCGTTTTTCTGCTTCTATCTTTTTAACAGCATGAAACATAGCGTCTAGATGATCGTTGTAATAGACCCAATCACCGTCGTCACTGAGTATTATGTCAAGGTCTGTGACATTTATAGCATAGCGTTGTAATATAAATCGGTCTGTCATATTAAGCGCCTTCTAATTTGAAATAACCATAGTCTGTACGAGTAAGGTCAAAGGTATGATATCCGGGTTCGATAATTCTTAGGTATTTGCGATTGCTAAACGTAAGTGTAGGCCACACATCGCGAATAAATTCCGCAATCACTGGAAAAGGTACCAATGCTCGATCAAGTGCTGAAATTGATACACGCTCTTTGCGGTTTTCAATAACCAGATCCATGTTGTTGCGATGAATATGCAGCAGGTCTACACAGGCATTGCAATCAAGTTTAGCAGTTAGTGAGATTGGGATATTATCCAACCCTTCGTGGATTCGTTTGTCATCGTTATAGGTATAGTAATACATAGTCTTGTTAGCTGTATAGCTATGTACGGCTTTTTCAATCTCGACAACTGATGGAAAATTTTTCATCACAGCCTTGTATAGACTAGACATTGCAAGTTCTCTGACAGTTGCTTCAACTTTATCTTGATCAACTGCCACTCGCTTGCAGTGGTTAATTTCACACAGCACACCAAGTGCAGTGAATCGACCTTCTGGTTCCCAGAGATTATTGGGATTCATGCCCTGCTTAAAGTAGCCTGATTCCAGTGCTTCTACCCAATCACGAATCCACGGTGTCATTGTAATACCTTTAGATTTTGAACATGCCAAACACTGCTGTGATAATAGCATCAGGATCGTTGGGGTCACAATCCGTTATCGCATTGTTAAACGCTGCTTCAAAAATCAGCACATCTTTGTTGTATTGTTGCAACTCACCCGGGTCAACATGTAGATGCCCGGGTGCAGTTTCTTTTATAGTTGGCTGTTGA